>ENA-UOOR01002433-UOOR01002433.1-fermentation-metagenome-genome-assembly--contig:-NODE-2433-length-18772-cov-39.959876_pt1 | contig 18772 bp, 19 predicted proteins | sample MGYA00245780_ERZ724029 | MGnify/ENA primary metagenome ERZ724029 (study PRJEB28704, sample SAMN03018315) | fermentation metagenome | biome: anthropogenic terrestrial biome; feature: soil... | reverse complement strand
GCTATAATATTAGTGCGGTTCAACCCATCGATATGTTTCCCCGGACTAGCCACGTTGAGACGGTAGTATTGATAACAAGGGTGGAGAAGTAGGTGTATAGAAAAGCCTTGAAATAAAGGCTTTTTGTCATTATTGTGATATAATTTATTTGTATGGATATAGGAAAAATATTACTTCGTGGAAACAAGTCCAAAGCCATGTTTTTGAACGTGACAGAGCGATTTAGATGCCAGTGGTTGGCGAGTGGTCAGTTTAGATAACAGAGGTTAACGAGTGGTCGATTTAGATGTTCTTCGAATTTGGCAGGGTTGTGTGGTCAGGTTAGATAACCGCATGATTTTATAAGTATTCTGGGGGTGCTAAGATGAATTTGAGAGGGGTTTCTGTAAATCATAAAACTTTCGGAAAAGGCATAATTAAACAGTATGATGAAAATTATTTAGTTATTAGCTTTTCACAGGGAGAAAAGAAGTTTGTATACCCCGATGCTTTTGAAAGCTTTATTTCTGTAAATGATAGTAATGTAGCTGAATTTATAAATTTAGAGATTGAGAAAAAGAAACGGAATAAGATAAAGCAACAAGACATTACTAATGAAAAAAAGAACTTAGTTCAGCAAAAGCCCCAGCAGCACAATGCCAATCCTGTAAGTAAACCATCATTTATGAGTGAATATGCCGCTTCTTGGGATAATATTTTTGACTTGAATTCCATTATGGAAGATTTCTTTCCAAAAAGGGAAACTCTTCTAACACTAAAAAGTGAACAGGCAGATAAGATTAAAGAAATTGTTTCCCGTAGGAAAATTGAGTATTTAGTGCATTTTACTCGCATTGATAATCTAAATAGTATACTTAAGAACGGGTTAATTCCTGTAAGTATGCAGCAAAAAATGAAAATACCTTCGGTCCGCAATGATGAGCAGCGTATTGATTCAAAACTTGATTGTACAAGTTGTTCTATAGCTTTTCCAAATTATAAGCTGTTCTACACATTTAGAGAGTATAAATTTCCTGGATCGAGCTGGGTAGTAATAGTTCTTGATAAAGATGTTTTGTTTTCACCGTCAAATATAACATATTACTGTCAAACTAATGCGGCGGGGGTTTTTCCACGGATTTCAAGTGCAAAAGAGTTATGTATGGCAACTGCCTTTGAAAATATGTTTTGTGATTCTCTTACAACAAAAGAGAATAAGGTAATACAAAGAGCATCCCTGCAAATAAGTGATTACATAACAACCGATCCACAAGCAGAAGTTTTAATAAGTGACGCTATTGATAAAAAATATATAGGTTGTATTTGTTTTCAAAAACAACCTGATATTGATGAGTATATTGCAAAGTATGGAAAAGATTTATTAGACAAGTATGATTATCAAGTTGTTTCTGGCTTCTTTGATGCCAGGAAAGACTATATGTTTTGGAAAAAGGAGAGCTAACTATGGCGAAAAGAATTTGTTTCATTTCAACACCATCTGAATATCCAATATATAAAGAGATAGAAGTAGAGTTTGAATACTCCAATGGTTTTGCTGTTTCACAGAAACAAAAATCCATCAGATCAATGCATGAGAGTGTTAATAAAATGGATAAGTCCTTGCATATACTGGAAGTTTCTACAAAATCAACTAACCCTACTGGTGTTGCATTAAGCGCATTTAATTTAAAATTTTATGAAATAAACACAGATAGAGAGTATCCACTTGAAAATATATTTCAATCTTCAAAAGTTTTTGAAAGAGGAGGACCTTACAGGGATTTACTTAATGTTCATCCTAAAGATGCCAAAAGAGACGAGAGGCTTAAATCCTCAGGTAATCTAATTCATTTTAATTACAACGACGCAATATGGGAGAGAGAGCCTAAAACAATGTTTTATGATTGGATTTATATAAGTTCTTTATATAGAAATGAAAGTTTGTCAAAAAAGATACTCGAATATAATGCATTTACAGATATTGAGTTCAATCAAGAAAAATCGATTAACTGCCAGGCGAGGTCAGCAGCAATATTTGTAAGTCTAAGTAAACTGGGAAAATTAGAGACAGTCTTAAATAATAAAGAGGAGTTAAAAAAGATATATTCAAAGGGAGGTAACAATAACTCTCAAATGTCACTATTTGATTTATGAAAATACTGAAAATGCGCAAGGCACCCTACGTTGTAATTTTCGTAGAGTGCCTTGTTCATTTTTAGCTTATTCATTAACATCCACCGTCACGCCAGATTTGAATTCAACGGTGAATTTGTCCTCGTAGACAGTGACCTTTTCAATCAACCGGCGGACAAGTGACTCATCATATTCGGTAATTGCTGTGGGCTGTCTCTTTAGAAATTCGCCCATATCGTCAATGCGTTTCTTCAGCTCATCCCGCCCAATGATCTCGAGCTGTATTTTCTGTTTTTCATCACGCAGGCGGTAAATTTCGTCGCCCACTTTATCATATTCAGCCTTGGAGTTAGCCAGTTTCACAAGCTCTGTTTGAAGCTCCTCGAGCCGCTTATCGATAGTGGCCAGTGTCTGGTCGTTCTCATGGATTATGACCGTCTCGATATTGTCCTGAAGGGTGACCAGGAATGCGTCCTTGTCGCACAAAGCTTGGTTGATAGAGGTAACCAGCACTTGCTCAATCTGGCTTTCCGGAACGGTTCGAGCATCGCAGAATAGGCCTGTGTTCTCCAATCTGCTTACGCAACGCCAGACGATGGATTTCTTTCCACGGTTGTTCCAGTGGACTCTGCGGAACACTTCGCCACAATTGCCGCAGATAACTATTTGTGAAAAGCAGTGATTGCTGCTAAAGATTCTGGTCTTTCCATTCGGGCTGGTGTGGACGATTCGTCGGCGGATAAGTTCCTCCTGCACCTGCATGAAAATTTCACGCGGGATAATGGCTTCATGGCTGTTTTCCACATAGTATTGAGGAACAAGACCGTTGTTCTTGACACGCTTTTTCGTAAGAAAATCAACCGTGTAGGTTTTCTGCAAGAGGGCATCACCAATGTATTTTTCATTTCGTAAAATCTGATTTATGTTGCTGGTGTGCCACCTTTCATTGCCTGCTCCGTTTAGGATACCGTCGGCTTCCAGACCGCGGGCAATCTTCAGCATGCTTGCACCTTCAAGGTATTCCCTGTAGATGCGTTTAACGATTTCAGCTTCCTCGGGAACAATCACCAGGCGCTTATTCTCATCCTTGCCATAGCCGAGGAAGCGAGCGCAGTTGATTTGGATCTCACCCTGCTGGTAACGATACTGTAGGCCCAGCTTTACGTTCTGGCTTAATACCCATATCAACGATCAAAGGGAGGTTTTGTGTAATAAAATCTACAATGCCAGTAATAATGGCGGGCAAAGCAGCAATAAGCTGCGGCAGAGCATCTAAAATTCCCTGCGTCAAACCCATGATTAAAAGTAACGCTGCTTTTAGCAGCATGGGCATATTATCTAGCAGACTCTGCACTATTGTTACGATAGCATTTACAGCAGCGGGGATTAACTCCGGTAAAGCCGAACCTATGCCTCCCACAAGCGCAGTCACCAGTTGCACCGCTGCATCAATTAAAAGAGGGAGGTTATCAATCAACGCTCCCACAATTGTCATCACTGCATCAACGGCAGCAGGGATGAGTTCCGGTAAAAGATTTATTATCGCCTCCAGCACCTGGCTAAACAGTTCTGTTACAGTACCAAGAAGCATGGGGAGCAAATCGCCTATCGCTGACAAAATCGCATCGGTAGCAGTAGGAAGCGCCGTTACAATGTTTTCAATAACAGGGACGATGTTTTTTACCACTGCTTGCAATGCATCCACGAGGTTTTCAGTAAGGTTTCTCATGTCTGCATCAGCGTTTCCAAGGCCTGCCGTGAATGATCCCAAAGCTGCCTGAAAAAGTCCGATAGAGCCTGTTATTGTCTCAGTAGATTCTTTTGCAAAGTTTCCCGCATACTGCTCGGTATTTTCAAAGAACATCTGCATAGCGACTTCGGCTTTTTCCGCATTGGTGGCGGAGGCCCAAGTGAAATCTAGACCCTTAGCTAATGCGTAAGCTTGAATATTAGTGGCGTTCATGGCTACACCTAGATTATCCATCATAGTAAAGTTGCCCTTAGCAGCTCCTGCAACAGAATCAACGAGAAAGCTAATCAATGCAAAACCAAAGGTTGCAACAACCCCGTGCTTGACGGAAAGTATTGTGAGTTTTGCAAGCAAAAAAGAAAAGAAAACAAAGATAAAGTTGTGGCTGGAGCAGGTGGTGCTTTGATTTTAGGCGGCGGTTTTGCTATAAAGAAAGGCGCTTTGAAGCAAATTCCTAAGATAGCAGCAAAAGTTATTAAAGTGGTTTTGAAGAAATAGAATCGGAGATGACAGGACTTGAAACCTATACTATGTATTGACTTGTTCCCGAGAACGGGCTTAACCACAATAATACTATGGACTTGTTTCCAAGAACGGGTGATTCCATAAAAACCACTCTCGACCTGTTTCCGAGAACTAAAAAATAGTAAATTACACTCAAGACATCAAGGTGAGCCTATCGTGCCACGTGGAGACGGTCGTATTGATGTCAAGGGTAAAAGAGTGAGTGTGCGAAAAAGCCTTATATATCAAGGGTTTTATCACATATGGGTATGAAACCCATAGAGTAAAATCATGAAAATATCGCTTCGAGGGAATAAGTCCATAAAGGCAGTATTTGATAGTTAAGTGGTCAGGTTAGATGTCATAGCCCCGCGAGTGGTCGGGTTAGATGTTTTTTTGGACTTTTACGAGGTTGTGTGGTCAGGTTGGATATAGGCTCGAAACCGATAGCTTATTCAGGAAGAGAAAGCTAAAGCGAAGCTTTAAGGAGAATTATATATGCAATATGGACCAGATCCAAATTCCATTTATCCAAATGAAAAAATAAAAAGTGTTTGCTATATCAAGAATGTTATCATACGCCCAAATATAATCGTCGGTGATTACACCTACTATGACGATATCAGTGGTGCGGAACGATTTGAAGAGCACGTTACGCATCATTATGAATTTTTGGGTGATAAGCTTATCATTGGAAAATTCTGCGCTATAGCAAAAGGTATTGAATTCATTATGAACGGTGCGAATCATAGAATGTGCAGTGTCACTACTTATCCTTTTAACATCATGGGACATGGTTGGGAAAAGGCAACTCCGGCACTTGAGGATTTACCTTTTAAGGGAGATACTGTTGTCGGCAACGATGTATGGATAGGCCAAAATATCACTGTAATGCCCGGCGTGCATATTGGTGATGGAGCAATCGTTGCTGCCAATTCAGTAGTTACAAAAGATATACCAGCTTATCATATTGCAGGTGGCAATCCTATCAGAACTATTAAGAAAAGGTTCGAGGATGAACTCATTGACTATCTGCTGGAATTAAAGTGGTGGGATTGGTCTGCTCACAAAATATATGATAACCTTGAAATTCTATGTAGCGGAGACCTGACAAAAATAAAGGAAATTAAACCACAATGATCTAATACCAAACACATTAGTATGCGGTGTTTAGAATTTAGATAACGAAACCCAAGAGTTTTACAACTATAAAAGCTTTTTAAGGATAGCTGTATTTTATGTTAACTCTTAACTTTTCAAGCATAATCACGGCAGAAGGCCATCCTGCATATTATAGTAATATATTTTATTATAAGGAGTGATTCTTTATGCAGGACGAATGTGCTTTAAGCTCGTATAATGAAAATTATGCATACAGTTTAGGCATACAAGCCTATATATATGGGTATCCTCTTGTTTTAATGGAAAGGACAAGGCAACTGCAGACGATATTAGATGCGTCAATCCAACCAGCGCTTACTGCGTCCAATGTGTTCTTTTATGTATTAATTTCACCGGAATTCAAAGATGTGGTAACGCCCAATGTTGATACTGTCTATTGCGCTGCCTGGTTGGATCTTGCTCAAAACCCTGTAGTTCTTAATGTTCCGGATACTAATGACAGGTATTATGTAATGCAAATTATGGATGCATATTCAAATACCTTTTCCAGTATAGGGCGCCGCAGTACAGGAACGAAAGCTGGAAAGTATGCCATCGTGGGGCCAGATTGGAAAGGCGTTTTGCCTTCAGGGTTAAAAGAAGTTAAATCCCCAACGAACACTGCGTGGATTATAGGCCGTGTCCTTTCAAAAGGCGATGATGATGTGGATGAAGCTATAAAAATTCTTAAGCAATTCACATTGACCTCACTGGATGAAAATAGCAGCCCATATGTGATAAAGCCTGCAAATAAATTACTTTTAGAAAACAAAGTTGAAGAACTATGCGCTTTGGATTTCTTTAAAACTATGACAGACTTAATGATTTTAAATCCTACTACCGATTATGAAGCATATGAAAAACAATTTGAGCATATCGGCATTGATCTGACCTACGGCTTTGATGCAAGTAAATTAGATTCGGATACTATTGCGGGTTTAAATCGAGCCGCACCAGATGCGTTTTTGATAATTTCAAATAGTCTGGAGCAAGTTGACCACCGAATTAGTAATAAGTGGTTGATATATACAGGCGTGGGCACATATGGCGATCAGTTCCTTAAACGGGCTCTTGTTGCCTTTATGGGACTTGGGGCAAATGTGGATGAAGAAGCCACTTTGCCAAGAACTTTTAGTGACGAACAAGGATATCAACTAAATGGAGGGCATAATTATATTTTACGGTTCAATAAAGACCAGCTGCCCCCTGTAGAAGCTTTCTGGTCAGTAACAATGTATGACAAGGATTTCTATTTAGTGCCAAATGATATAAATCGTTATGCTATTGCGGATTACACCCCGGGGCTTAAGTATAATGATGACGGCTCACTTGATATCTATATTCAAAAATGTCCGCCAATAAATCATGAATCCAATTGGCTGCCGGCTCCGCAAGATGATTTCAACTTAGTATTAAGATTGTATCAACCCAGCGCTAAAATATTAAACGGCACATATGAAGTACCGGGAGTAAAACGAGTCAGGTAATAACCTTATATTTATCAGAGCAATTTTTGGCACCCTACGTTGTTATTTCGTAGAGTGCCTTTTTGGTGCGCCCGGCAGTGTGTCCTGAAGATAGTAGGACAAAAGAGAAAGGAGGAACAGAAAAGGACCGAAAGCATGCTCTATAAGAGATGGAGGCAGGCCCTCCGCAATTGGCAATCAGGTGCAGGTTGCAAACCGCCACTGGGTGCTATGGTCAAAAGTCATGGTGCTGAGCGCAGTGGGAAAGGTGGGAAATACCCATCAGGTAGATGCCATGAAGCTGAATGAAAATGAACCGCTGATTAAGCTGTAACCGTCAAGTAAAAATGAACAAAAAATGATAAATAACTTTGGACACCTAGTTATTGCCAAAGATGGTTTGACGGTGCTTTATCCGGTAGCTGTCTCCGGTTAAGTGGATCACTTCACTTTTGTGGATAAGACGATCCATGATGGCAGTGGTAATAGCCGGATCACCCAGGATATCTCCCCAATCTTCCGGGCTTTGTAAACGCTAAAATAAAGTGTACCAAAAACGCTAATGAAAAGTGTGCCACTATAAAAAGTCAATAATGGGAAAAGGCCAACCTTCATGCTAATATCTTTAATGGTTTAATTACCAAAAAAAGAATAGCATTGGAGGGCAGAAATGACTAAGAGGTGGCAGATGTATAGCAAAATACAAGCGATGAAAAGTGAAGGCTTTTCACAACGACAAGTAGCTCGAACACTAGAAATCCATCGGACTACAGTTAAGAAATATTGGGATATGACCCCGGACGAGTATCATGACACCATACTTGAACCGGCCAAGAAATCCAGTCTTGAGCAGCATAAAGAACTGATTTTATCCTGGCTGAGCACTTACCCGGAAATTACCGCAGCTCAGATACATGACTGGCTTAAAGAAAAATACAGCCTGCAACTCGCAGAGAATAGTGTCAGAAGATATGTCCGGATTTTGCGTATTGAGTATGATATAAAGCCGGTTGCAGGCATCCGAGAATATGAAGCAATACAAGATCCGCCCATGGGGCTGCAGATGCAAGTAGATATTGGCAGCATATCAGTAGAGAACATACGAACCAGACGATACCAGAAGCTTTACTGTATAGGATTTGTACTCTCCCATTCCCGATATAAATACGGAGTATGGTTTCCATCACCGCCCGAGGCCCAGGACATGGTAAATGCCATCCGTTCCTGTTTTGAATGGATGGGAGGTAAACCCAGAGAACTGGTATTTGACCAGGACCGATTAATTGCATCCATACTTCCTATCGCCCTCAATAAATATGAAGAAAAAATAAAACTCGGCAGTACTTAACCTCTCCGATGTATACAACTACACTCTAGAACGATATAATATAGAGTGTAATTGTATTAAAGGAGGGGGTGGTGCACAATGAAGCATATTGACAAAATCCAAGAGGCTCTTGAACAGAACAACGGAGTCATTACCGCTTCACAGGTCACCGCGGCCAATATACCCAGGCATTATCTAAAAAAAATGCTGGACATGAAACTCCTGGTTAGAATTGACCGGGGAATTTATAGCAAGCCGGAAATATGGGAAGATGAAATGTATGTCTTGCAGTACAAATACAGCCGGGGCGTTTTTTCCCATGAAACGGCCCTGTACATTCATGGCCTGACGGACAGGACACCCCATAAATATGTCATGACGTTTCCCTATGGGTATCATGTCAAATCCCTCAAACAAGAAAATGTTACTATTAGAAAGTCCGTTCAAGATTTATATGAGCTCGGATTGACCACCGGTATTTCTCCCTGCGGGAATCCGATCCGCCTGTACGATGTGGAACGGACGCTTTGCGATATTGTGAAGGGAAACAATACCTGCGACATCCAGATCGTCAATCAGACGATGAAGCAATACGCTAAAATGCCGGGGAAAAATATCACCAAGCTATTCGACTATGCCGCGAAAGTGCGGGTAAAGCCCAAAATACTGAACTATATGGAGGTTTTGCTATGACAGCCAAGAACCCTATGCAGTTGAAAGCCTATATAAAAAAGATGGCCGCCGAAAAAAACATTTCCGCCCAGCTTGTCATGCAGAACTACATGTTGGAACGGTTATTGGAACGTATTTCCGTATCCAAATATCAATCCAATCTGATTTTGAAAGGCGGCTTTTTGATTTCAGCCATTGTCGGACTGGATACCAGGGCGACGATGGACCTTGATACCACCATCAGAGGCTTTGACGTTACCCATGATACGGTCAGGAGAATTTTTGAGGAAATCGGCTCTACTCTCGTTGAGGATAATGTCAAATTTGAAGTGCTGAATACTTCCGATATACGGGAAGGTGATGATTATCCGCCGCTGGCCGTTCCCCTTTCCGTGGATGTTACCACCGGAGACAAAATCACGCCCAGAGCCATAGAATACTCTTTCAAGCTTTTATTTGAGGACAGGACGATCAAAATCATGGCTTACAATCTGGAAACGGGGCTGGCCGAAAAGCTGGAAACCATAGTGACCCGTGGAATTGCCAATACCAGGCCGAGAGATTTTTATGACATTTACATTCTGTATCAGCTCAGAGGCCATGAATGCGACAGGTCAGTATTAAAAAGCGCATTGACGGAAACCGCGTCCCGACGCAAAAGCCTTGCCGTCATGTCAAATTATAAGGCTGTTCTGAATAACATCTCAGAAAGTGAACAAATGAAAGGGTTTTGGCGGAAATACCAAACAGACTTTGATTATGCGAAGGACATTGATTTTACGGATATCTGCCATTTGATTGTTCAAATTTTCGCTGAAATTGGTTTTTGAAAATATACAATAAAACTCTATCCTTATGATATTTTGAGTTTGTTTGTATTTCTTGAATCCCTTGTAGGCACTGAGAGATCAGCGTCTTTTTATAGTACTAAAACTAATAAATGCGCTTTATCGCTGCTTTATTCATTGATTCGAGCAAAGAACTATAATATGATTAGATTGTCATTATAAGGGAAAAAGAATTAAAACCTTTCGGAAAGAATTTGGCTGAATTGCGACTTTGCGAAAGTTAACCGGAAAGCCGGTATATCTTTACAAAAACGGAGAGGAAATCTTGGGGTTATGGATATAGAGGCGTTTACCCTTCGCGAAAAAATGCTGAAGCTGCGGGAAGAACTGCTGGCAGTCGAGGAAGACCGTCTGGCAGGATGCACGGGAGTTACCTCCGATGAACTGGACAAATACCTGGACGGCATTATTGACGAGGTGGAGCATGGGAAAAGAAGCTTCAGCATAAGGTGATTTTTTCCGGCCGCACCCGTCAGATGCTGGTGAGCCATGTCTATTTTCTGGCGCAGAAAAGCTCCTCGCCGCTCGCAATATTAAAGAAATAATATTCTATTATTATGATTTTTTCGATACTGAAATCATGAAACGGACTATTACTAATAAATATATCAACTTTGTTAATGTGAGTGATTTTTGGATTAGTTTTATTTAAGCATGTTTTGGAGAATATACGGCATCGTATAATAGCACGGAAATCTTTTCGCCAAGGGTTGCAAGCAACTTTAATGCTCAAGGATAAATGATTCACTACCTGAGGAAAAATAAGATGATGAATTGGAACATGGAAGAATTATTCCTTAGGATAGATAGATCAGTACAGCGTCTAACAGTGGCTTCAGGCAGAGGACGATCGGCTCCTTAGGCCTACACCTCTTCGTCGGGGACAAGCACCGCCAGGGAGAAGGGCTTCGATCCCTCCACCGTAGACGCTGAATTTTTGCTTGCTAAGCGGCAGTATCAGACCATCACGGGCCGTGCGAAGAATCAGCGACTGGCTTTGTCTGGAAAACGGACTGTCTATCATCGAAGATCCCAAGCGGGGGAGCAAGCATTATAGCAAGTGGATGGGGGATAGAAAGCCGTCGCCCTATCAGGAAAAACTGCGGCTTGCCATCGATGCCGCCCTTGCTCAAAAACCCGGCGATTTTGAAAACTTTTTACGACTGATTGGGGATTTCGGTTATGAAATCAAACAAGGAAAAAACCTGGCTTTCCGCGCAGACGGGCAAAAGAAATTTACCCGTCTGCGCTCCCTGGGCGACGGCTACGGCGAACAGGACATTCGGGACATTATCGAGGGCAAGCGGACTCTTTCGTCCAGCCGGTCAAAGGCGGCGCAGAGAGAACCGCAAAAGGTCAATCTGCTGGTGGATATCCAGGCCAAACTTCTCACCGGAAAAGGCCCCGGCTATGAACGCTGGGCTAAGGTTTTCAACCTCAAGCAGATGGCGCAGACCATGAATTATCTCACCGAAAACAATCTGCTGGAATACGCCGAATTAGAGGGAAAGGCGGCGCATGCCACCGCCTATTTCAATGCGTTGTCCACGCAAATCAAGGCCGCCGAAACCCGTATGGCCGAAATCGGAAATCTGAAAGCCCACATCATCAATTACTCCAAAACCCGCGGGGTTTATACCGCCTACCGCAAGTCCGGGTACAGCAAAAAATTTTACGCTGCCCACACGGACGATATCCTTTTGCATAATGCGGCAAAGGCAGCATTTGATGCGCTGCCCTTTAAAAAAATCCCCACCGTCAAGGCGCTTCAAACCGAGTATGAAACGCTGTTGGCCGAGAAGAAAAAAGCCTATTCCGAGTATATCATCGCCCGGAAAGAAATGCGGGCATTGCTGACAGCCAAAGCCAATGTGGATAGGCTGTTAGGTCCTGCTCCGGCCATGCCGGAAAGAGAAAATGAGCGGTAACAACGGTGAAACCGCCCGCGCATTTCAAGCGTCCGCAAGGACGCGCAGCCGCTCCCCGAAGGGAGCGTTCAACAGGGGATTGGGGATACCCCCAACAAGCAATTTTTGCGATATTGACCGGCAGGGAAATTGAGCAAAAAGCAAGGGTGTGTACAACCTTGCCCTGCTTGCCAGATGTATTTTTTTCTATTCCCTATGGCTGAAAGACTGTTTTTAGCAATAGGAAACTCAATTCGTTTTCTCTTCTTTTTACTACATTATTTTCCAAGAAAGTATTGATGTATTAACTCACATGGTGTAGATTAATATTAAACTACACCATGTGAGTTAAAAAGAGAGTATAGGAATACTGCTGCAAAGTATTTTATGGAATGTTCACAAATGGTTAATATCAACTCGTTTGGGGGTGAATCCAATGGGCCTTTCAAATTAAAATGTGGTTTTGCAGGCAACAACGTAGGAAGTTTACTTTGGAAAAAGGAGTGTGAATTTAAATGCTAAAATCCAAAAAAGTTGTTTCATTGTTGTTGGCAATGGCGATGGTGTTAAGCATAGGTTGCTTAAGTGCGTCGGCAGAGTTTGAATATCCATCCTGGACTTCTGTTAATCCAGATGGAGCTAAGGCAGTTTCGAGAGTAAACACGGACGGGACAGTGACGGAGTTGCCTACCTTTGAAGAGGCTTATGCATATCTTGATTACGAATCTGCGCCTGATGATGTTAAAGAATTAATCCTAGAGGCACGTCGCAGTATAGTGTATGGTGAGAATTCGTGGACGGTAGATGGACACGTAAGTATCGTGCATCCAGATGGAACGGTGGAGCAACTTCCGGAATTTAAGGATTTGTATCCTGGTTGGAGTTTAGAACAATTATCTTTGAAGGGTGATTCCAACACAACAAGCGCGTATACACCTCAAGCAGCTAATTTCGCTGGGAATGTGGATATTCCTCCGGTAGTTAGCGGGCAAACGGGAAATGAGTTTTACACGTTCAATTCTGCCCATACCTATACTGATACTTGGGCTAGTTCTCTGCCTGGCGATAGAATTAATATAGGTTACAGAGATGTTGACGCGAATCGAGAGCTTGGTTATGCTTCTAATCTTCAATTAGGACAACATGCTCAATTGCAATATGTCACAGGCGTTAGGATTGCTGTACGTTGCAGTACATACAGCACGCCAGGAGAAGGTTTTCTGAATGTAGTGGGCTTTAATTAACCAATTTACGGAATCAAAATAATGGCTTTAAGAGGAATTTCTGCAGTTAAGAGGGCGAGATTTCTGATTCTTATCTACCATTATTTTACTTGATGGGTACAAGGGAACGGCAGATTGCGTGAAACTCTTTCCATGACATACCAACCTCAGATTTAAGCTGCATTTAGGTGGTTAAAGCTAGGAGGGTGTTGAGTTTCCACATAGCCGGCGGTTCTCTTGTCTCACTCCATACTAAATCAGACTCCGGCCATATGGCCATATCATATAAGTTAAGGAGGTTTCCATGAACAAAATTCAGCGAATGCCAGATGCAGAAAATAGATTATAAATCTAAACTTACGGAAAGTTTAGCCGTCCCTTTAAATGCTTGTCAGACAGTAAGTAAAATCGTCGTTAAGGGCCGACGGAGCATCGTTTAGCTATTGTAAGATTTTATCGCAAAGTATTTTTAAGAAATGTTCACAATATCAAGTCTGTATTTGAGGGGGGTGAATCCAATGGGCCTTTCAAATTAAAATATGGTTTTGCAGGCAACAATAGGGGAAGTTACTTTGAAAAATAAAAGGAGTGTGAATTCAAATGTTAAAATCCAAAAAATTTGTTTCAATCTTATTGGCAATGATGATGGTGTTAAGCATAGGCTGCCTAAGTGCGGCGGCAGAAGAGCCGGCAGATACAACATCCAGGGGCTACCAATTAATAGATGGAGATGTTTATGATCTGCATGGCAATTTATTAATTAAGCTGTATGATGGACTTACTGCGGATGGATACGCCCTTGACCCCAATTTTACTGTTCATGATCCAAGTACTTATGTGGAAATTGATGAAAATGAGATTTCACCAATGACAACTGACATTTTTTACGGAACCAAATATTTAAATAAGAACATTGATGGTAATCAAGGTGTGCAAGTGGGGAGTGACTTTACAGTCAGCTCTAGTGAACCCAACTGCCGTTTGACTTATGAATCAGGAATACCAAGCGGTGTAAATTTTGGAGTATATAATGTTACTAAAGGGACTGCTGTGGATTGGGTACCTAACGTTCTGCCGGGAAAATCTTCAAGAAATGTTGAGACTTATAATGCTTCAAGACCAAATGATGTGTATCGAGCTACAGCGAGTGCAGAAGGTTCTGCAGGTCAGGCAAGCTTGCGAGTTGTAAAGGAATTACATTCGTGGAAATGTTGGCTGAAATGAATGTTGGGAAAGCATTCATTTCGGCTGTTCTTTCCTTAAAAACATAGCGGCTATATAGATAAATTGAGGAGGTTCCCATGAACAAAATTCAGCAAATGTCAGACGCAGAAAAACAGATTATGGAGCTCATCTGGGCCGCTGGCCATCCTATTACTACCAGAGAGATTATTGCCAATTTGCAGGAAGATAATAAGTGGAAGCAAAACACAGTCATTACGTTTTTGGCCCGACTGATGGAAAAAGGGATTCTTAAAGCTACGAGAATAAGCAAGGCAAATTATTACGAGCCGTGTATAACGGAACAGGAATACCGAAATTTTGAAACCAAGCAATTTATCGCCGATATTCACAAAGGTTCGGTATTCGGGTTTATAAGCGCCTTATGCGATAATGGCGACCTGACGAAAAAAGACATTGAAGAACTTATGAAGCGGCTGAAGAAGTAGGTGGCAGTATGTTCTTAGACTTGTACAATCATATAATGATTATGTCGGTTGTTGGTGGAGGGCTATACCTTATTCTGAAGCTTTTAAGCTTCTTGACGCTCAGATATTTTACCGCAGCTTGGCATTATTTCTCCGGTTTGTTTTTGAGTACATTTTTTCTTATCCCTTATTATACCTTGCTATCCAGGTTTGATTTGCAATTCATACCCAAAGTTGATGAACTGGTGTTGCTTCCTCAAACTGTATTAAACTCATCTTCTCCGATTAAATCGGCGGTCGAGACAGTAGCAGTATCACCTGGAGAAAATTATACACTCTATTCCTACCTTGAATGTATTCCCTATCTTTTAATGGCCGGGACAGTGATATTTACAGTAATGATTATTACCCGGAATTATAGGCTAAATCAACGTATATTCAGAGCGTGCCGGTTAGCGGCTGATCAAGAGGTTTTGGAGATATTTGCAAAGTGCAAACAAGAATTAGGGATAGGAAAGGAGATACCGCTATACATTTCTGCTTATATAAACACGCCTTTTCTCAGCGGTATCTCCAAACCCCGTATCGTATTGCCGAACATCGAATTTGTCGCAGAAGAATTACGCTATATTTTTCTTCATGAACTGACCCACTGGAAAAATCATGACGCATGGCTAAAATCCTTAATGCTTTTCATCAATGCCGTCCATTGGTTCAACCCTTTAGCTTACCTGGCCAGACGTGATATTGACCGCTTGGGGGAGGCGTTTTGTGACGAAAGCGTTACCCGTTCCATGAATCGGGAGGAGAGGAGGCGATATTGCGAATTAATCTTAAACGTACTCTGGCATGTTTCCGAACCAAATAACATATGTTCCGCTTTTAGTGACAAGCGGAATCTCAAAAGGAGGATTTCTATGATTATGAAAGCTGAAAAGAGTAAAAAATGGGTTCGCATGTTCGCAGTGGCAGTAACATTGACACTGGCGATGACGGGGACAGCCGCGGCATATGCTGCAACGGCTGGAGGCGCGGAAATGATAATAGACTCCCCAGCGCCCATAAGCGCAAATGTTTTAAGCGGCGCAAACGCAGGCCTCCTAGTGGCGGAAGCAGATGGATTCACCCCCGCACAATCGGAAGCATTACCGGAATCAGAGGTCTATTCGATTTCGAAAGACCATGTTCCCATGGGAACGGTTTATTGGGCTGACACAACAATCCCCTACCATACCGAGATGAGATTTACCTCGTCAGCATCCGGCGGGTATTTCATAATAGGAAGCGGTATTACAGCAACGTTTAAGTTCAGCATAAAAGGCGGCAGCAGTGAAAACATCCGGGTGGCTTTTAAAAACAGGAGCGGCAACATAACTGTTTTATTTGAAGGTTCGGCCAGCTCGAAAACGGTATATTATACACCGTCTCAAGATACCGAGGGCAATTTTTATGTTTGGAATAAGGGAGTCGCTGATATTACCCTGACCAATATATCTTTAAGGTACTAAGCTTATTTAGGAACTTGCTGCCTAGAGGAAAAGACAAATCAAATGAAAACCACAAAATATAAAAAAACCTTTTCATTATGCTGGAAATTCTAAGGAAGTTTTTCGATACCGCTGCGAAAATTAATTTATCGGAGGTAAACTCCTTGCAGAACGACGGAAATTAACTTATGCAAGAAAATTGAATAAGCAGTTCAAGAAATTTGAGGCTCCTGCTTCGTATTTTTGCCAAATCAGAGCGTAAGCTGCAAGGTTTTCTTTGGCTTACGCTTTTTCATTGTCGTTTTTTTGCTGGATAGGACGAAAAAACAACAGCTTTTGTTGTGAAAAGGAAGCCGTAATATCGGGCAGTGGGATAGTTATAAAAATTTTTCTATACAACCCTGTATTTTATGCGTCTCATTTCAATGTATAGGGCGAGAGGGGAGGAAGCCCTATGAAAAGGAGTGCTGAAATCTATAAGGCGGTAGAAAAAGCGTTTTGCGCCTACATAAAAATCGTACTGACCCGTTCGTCACGGGGATATTTCCGCGCCCAATACAAGCATTTCATCCGGAGCATCCCCTTGGAGGAAGTGAAGGAAATCAACCTGTGCTCCGAAGCCGACATAAAAATTAATATTCCTGTTTTCAATGGGGACAAGCTGAATGAATACATGGAAAACGAAATCCTGTCTGCGGTTGTCAGCACGCTCCATGCAAAGGACAAGCAGTTGCTCTACCTGAAATATTACGAGGACAAGACCGATTATCAGCTTTCCCTCATATTCGGCGTGACGCAGCAGAGCATCACCGAGCGGAAAAACCGGATTCTGAAAAAGCTGAAAAATCGATTTCAGATATGAACCGGCCGTTTTCTATCTGATCCGCGCCCCTCCTGCTTCCGTAAAAGCCAATGACTTTACGGAAAGGACATGCCGGAAATAATGGATTTAATCGAAGCGGCCCAGCATGGTAACGAGTGGGCGATGGAAACCCTTATCCGGCAGTTTGAACCGCTGATTATCAAAAAATCCTGCCTGTTCGGAAAACTGGACGAGGATTGCAGGCAGCATTTGACGCTGGAATTCATACTGGCGGTACACAACTTTGACCTAAAGCGGTTTGAGACATAAATATATAAGGCTTGCGGAAAATTTTTCTCTGCAAGCCTTATTTTTGCCCTGTATTCTGCGGGGCTTTTTTCAATGTATAGGGGTGAGAAGGCAAGATGTGAAGAGTGCCGCCAGAGTAACGAGATACCCCTTATGTACTCCCAGTTCTGTTACCACTACCAAAAGTATTCGGAGAAAAAACGTGCTTCCATGCACGTCCCCAGAAAACCAGGCGAACAGTTGGAAGTTGACTGGGCAGGACAAACCGCTGCCCTGGTAGACCACGATACCGGAGAAATAGTTCCGGCTTACGTTTTTGTAGGAGTACTATCCTACAGCCAATATGCTTACGTAGAATCATTTCTATCAATGAATCTGGAAAGCTGGATAAATGCTCACGTAAACATGTACCGCTATTTTGGAGGCTCTACCTGGATCATCGCAGCTTTGCGTAATCAAAAGTTTTTTACTTTAGCAGAACTAAACCAGGAGATTAAAGTAAAACTGGATGAGTATAATAAGCGCCCATTCCAGAAAAAAGACGGCAGCAGGCTCAGCATCTTTCTTGGGGAAGAAAAACCGTTGCTGATATCGTTACCTGCTGCACCCTTTGAACTGGCAGAATGGAAACAAGCCACCGTTCAGTTCAATTATCATATAGCTGTTGATAAAATGCACTACTCAGTTCCATATGAGTACATTAAGCAAAAGGTAGATATCAGGCTCACACGCAACATGGTGGAAGTTTTTTATCATAACAACCGGATTTGTTCGCATAAAAGGCTTTATGGACAGCTGGTCAATATAGCACCATTGAAGGCCATATGCCTGAGGAACATCAAAAATATATTCAGTGGAACGGTCAGCGTTTCGTAGAATGGGCCGGAAAGATTGGTCCCAATACAGTAGTTACGGTTACATCTATCCTTAATACCTATAAGGTTGAACAACAAGGCTACAAACGTGTATGGGACTGTTAAAGCTAGCTGATAAATATTCTACCGAGCGATTGGAGGCTGCCTGTAAAAGAGCTTTATCTTACACCCCGCATCCCAGCTTAAAGAGTGTGAAAAACATCCTGGTTACTGGTCAGGATAAAGTCGATAAAATTTCCCAACCACACACTTCTGAAGCGGAGCGCTACGGTTTTACCCGTGGCGCAGAATATTACGGGGGTAAGTGATTATGATTAACGAAAGCACTTTTAACAAAATGATTGAGATGAGGCTTACTGCCATGGCTGATGCTTACCGTATGCAGATCAATGATAATTCCCTTAATGAACTGTCATTCCAAGAACGGATGGGACTTTTAATAGATATCGAGTACCGCAGCCGTAAGAACAACAGGTTAAAAAGACTCATTAAAAAAGCCTCTTTCGATCAGCCACAGGCTTGTATAGCTGATATTAATTACACTGCTGATCGCAAGTTGGATAAAGCCTTAATAACAAGGCTGGCCAATTGTGGTTATATAGCCGACAAGAGCGATTTTGTAAAAAACGCTTCCGTGGTCTTCGAACGCAACAAAGATGAGGCCGGTAAACTTAAAAAAG
>ENA-UOOR01002429-UOOR01002429.1-fermentation-metagenome-genome-assembly--contig:-NODE-2429-length-18793-cov-16.791867_pt1 | contig 18793 bp, 35 predicted proteins | sample MGYA00245780_ERZ724029 | MGnify/ENA primary metagenome ERZ724029 (study PRJEB28704, sample SAMN03018315) | fermentation metagenome | biome: anthropogenic terrestrial biome; feature: soil... | reverse complement strand
TTATTAAGAGAATGTATTCATTCACAGACATTCCTTTTCTATTAGCCTTTTTTCTTACTTGATTTAGTAATTCTGCGGGTATTGTTAACGTGAATTTCTTCATTCTTCCTCCTCTCCCTCTCCATACCTAATACCACTCACAATTCTTAGTAATATGCAACCACATGCCATCCTTTAAAGTTACTTTCAGATAATCCTTTACTCTTTGTATTTTCACTGGTGCATGCTTCTCTGGATATTCCCAAGCCTTATAAAATCTGCTACAGAACTTTTTGAAAAGCTCCTTGTCTGCATCATTTAGTCTGTTGTATCCTTTTACCACAGTAGCATCAAACATCTTCTTTACCTCCTCAACTGCCTTCAATCCATTTTTCCTAGCCCATAAATCCAAGTTCTTTTGAGCTTCTTCTCTGGATGAAGCCATTGGCATCATTGGGGATTTTACACGGTGAAGTCCTCCTGCTTTACTCTTTCTAAATGAACCATATTCTTTCATTCCTAAGCCCTGGCTAACAAATACTTCCTTGCCCTTTTTATCTATATACTTCACTTATTCCTACTCCTCTCTATATCCTTTGCCATTTTCACCTCTAAGGATAAGTTCCATACGATACCTTTCTACATCTAGTCCTCCAATTGGAACCATACCATTGTTATAGGTCCAAATAGCGTTTTTTAAATCATCAACAGATAATTTACTTAAATCCATTTATACTCCCCTCCTTCTCCTCCTGCATGGTCGTTCCATACTCTCCAATTCCTCGGAATATTTATTTAAGGGTAGACTCCCTAAATTATTAGTATAGTAATCAATATTTTCATGCGGGTAACATAGTTCTTGGATAATTGTTTGAGCCAATTCTCTGCGTGTTACCTGTGCTCCTGCAAATACATCCATTTTAATTTTTATTGAGTTGGTCATTTTGTCACTTGCCTTCCTTTGCTTCCCTGCCTCCTATCAAATTCAGAGATTAAATACCCAAGCTCCTCATGCGTGAGTTCCTCGGATACAGCATCCGCAAGTAGTATAGAAAACTTTTTAACAAGTTCTGTCCTGTCCTTCGGTAGTGATACAACTGCTGAATACATATAAGTACCTCCTATCTTTTGATGTATTTTCTGCTAATGAGCTTTTCTTTCTGAACTTTAAACATCTCCTGAATGTTTAAATTAAATTCCTTACACATGACTGCTATATAGATTGCACTTGCGTTATATACATCTATGGTTTCTTGAATACTTTCAACTATGTTTTGAACATCTTCCATAGTGCAAGTCTTTGGATTTTTAGAAGTTTTGACCAAAGATATAGCCTGTATTGCTTCGTCAAATTCTTCTACCACTTTTTCCCTTACTGCTGCCCTATGCAAATCAGCAGCTTCTCCATCCAGCCAATTAATATTAAATACATCTCCTGTTACTTCACTAACAGCTTGAAAATATATGAAGGGATTGTCCAACTCCTTACATATAATTCTCAAATTATCTTTTGTAAGATTTCTTCTGCCTGTTTCTATTGCTGAAATTGTCTTATCCGATAAAAAACTTAATTGTGCTAATTCTTGCTGTGTCATTCCTTTCTCTTCCCTAGCTTCTTTCATTGCGGTTCCTATCATTCTTTATGTCACCTCCCTTCGCTGTAGAGTTTTAGATAGATATTTTTTGAAATGTAGATTTTTACATATTTGTATCTACATCAAATTTTGATATATTTAAGTTAACTAAATGAGTTGGCTATACTACTTCCTTTTTTGATTTCGGTTTCCTCTGGCTCTAGTAGCTTACTTATTGGTACTTCTAGGGCTTTGGATAGTTTTAGTGCTTGTTCAACATTTGCTATACTTTTGCCAGTTTCTATATCACTAATCGTAGTTTGCGGTATGCCGGTTTTTTCGGTTAAAAATGCTTGTGACCATTTAAGCTTAGTTCTCATTTGTCTAAGTTTTTTACCGAACATTATTAAGAACCTCCTTTTCACTTCTTAACGACGCATCGTTAAGATTATTATATTATTACTTTTATAATTTGTCAACGATGTATCGTTAAAAATTTTTCTATTATTTTGATATAATTGTTTTAACGGTAATTCGTTAACAGGTGGTGTTATTATTGAACATATCAGAAGCTACGGCTGAAAGAATCATTGAACTATGCAAAAATAAAAACATAAGTGTAAATAAACTTGCGTCTATTTCGGGACTCACACAATCAACTGTTGATAGTATAATTAATGGTAAAAGTAAGAATCCTCAACTTAAAACCATTTTAAAAATATGCTATGGTGTTGAAATTCCTTTGTATGAGTTTTTTAAATCACCTGTTTTTCAAAATATTGATTTTGATATTTAACTAGGTGGTGATACTATAAAAAGGAATATTATTAAAATTTTTAATACCGAATTAAATATGGCTACACTTGTTGCATCTGCAGTTTCTGTAGTTTTTGGGATATTTGTTAATAATTTATCTTCTGATAAACCTATTTCTATAAAAATTTTTAGTGCCTATGTTTGTATAAGCCTTTTTATTATTTGGTTTTTATTAATAAAAATATTTTCACCTGATGTAACATACACACTAGCAAATACATTAATCCTAAGAAGATTTTGTACAGATGCAGCAGGTAATATATTTGCAATATTAAGTCCTTGTAATTATGTTTCTAGAGATACATATCTTACATTTTTTTACTTAGACAATAGTATAGAAACATATTTAGCTACAGGAATAATTTCAAATATTCAAACTAACGGATTAATTAAAGTAGACTTATTAGATGATTTAACTCAAAATCTTTATTTAAATAAAATGCAGTCAAATGATATAACTTTAATAAAATCCATAATAGTAAAACCAATAATTACAAATAGTTTTATAGAAAGAGGTAATTTAAATGTCTGATGATATTCGTGTTATAAAAGTAATAGATCAATATAAAATAGTAATAAATAAAGGTACTGAAACTGGTATTAGTAAAAATCAAAACTTTTTAATATATAGTGTAGATGATGAACCTCTCATAGACCCTGTTACTAATGAAAACTTAGGATATTTAGAAAATGTAAAAGGTAGAGGAACTGTGTTGCATCTACAGCCAAAGGCTGCAACGTTAATATCGGCTTCTTTTACTAAACCGTCTGAAATAGTGAAGACACAAAAAGATCGATTTAATTTTACAACTTCAATTACTAGAGAACCTATTGAAGCTGAACGTCTACCATTTGAAAATGTGGAAGTTGGCGATTTAGTTAAAATTATTTGATTATAAACTTACTAACCAATATTCCTATTACTACACATATGCTTGATGAGGCATACAGGGAGTATCTTTTTGCTTCATTCTCATTTTTACTTTTAGAGCCTAAATAAAGATTAATTATTCCCAGTATGCCAAAGAAAGCAATCATTACATACTGTATATCCATCACACGACCTCCTTTGCTTCGTTTAGCCCCAAAAGTTCGCTTACTGGAACCTGTAAGGCTTTGGAGATTTTGTTTAATGTTTTTAGTGTAGGATTTAAGGCTTTACCATTTTCTAAATCAGCAAGATACCCTATTGCAACGTTACTTTTACTAGACAATGCTTGCAAAGTAAGTCCTTGTGAAATCCTAATTCGTTTTATGTTATTCATTTTATTTGTAACCTCCTTGTATTTATAATAATAGTCGTTGTGAGCGAAAATGTACACAGTAATTTTAGTCGTTATTTTCGACTAAAAAGAATATTATATATGTTTTTCTTCCTTTATCTTGCGTTTTCTCAAAATTTCATTTATCATAAAATTATATTATTTCGTTATAAACGAAAATTAACGAGGTTATCAAAATGTACGACAACAACTATATTGGTAATAAAATTAAATCTTTACGTAATCAGTTAGGCATGAAAACTACAGCCTTTGCTAAATTAATAAACAGCTCTACTGGATATATTTCAGATATTGAAAGTGGACGTTCAATTCCTTCAATACCTAAATTAATAACCATTTGCCAGGCTTTAAATATAACCTTAGCTGGATTTTTTAATGAAGGTGATGAACCCACCCCACTTACTCCCGAAATAAAAGAATTAGTAGATGGAGCCAAAAATCTTAATCAAGAGCAATTAGAATTACTATCTAAGTTCATACAATCCCTAAAATAAATTCTGAAAGGATATGATATAAATGTCTTCTACCGAAAAACTATTACAACAAATACTTGATTCCCAAAATAAAACCAATGAACGTCTTGATAAACTCGAATCAAAATTTGATGGACTTCAATCTCAAACATCCGAAAATACTCAAATCCTTAAAGCTCTTGAACATAAAGTAGATGTCATAAAAGCCGAGCAGGAAAATATGAAGCACGATTTAGCTAATATTTCCGGTGACATACAATCAATAAAGAAAGATGTCAACATACTATCAAAAGATGTAGCTTTTATTGAAAGTGCCACTGGTAAAAATATAATGGATATAGCTTACCTTAAATCGGCTAAGTAGATGGAGCTTTGCATCCATCACACGACCTCCTTTACTTCCTCTAGCTCTAGTAGCTTACTTATCGGTACTTGTAAAGCTTTGGATATTAGAACTAATTCTTCACCAGAGACTTTTCTCAATCCATTTTCTATTTTAGATATTTGAGATTGTTTCATATTAGTTTTAATTGATAACTCAATTTGAGAGATACCTTTTTGACATCTTAGTGATTTAATGTTTTTACTAATCACTTTTGCACCTCCTTGCTTACAATTAAATTCTATTCGTTTTTAGAATAATAATCAAGTTAATAATTATTCATAAATCGAATAATCAACTAAGATATCTCCTATTTTCTTGATTTATCTTAGAATTTCATATAATATTAAAATATATAAATATTCGATTTTAGAATAAAAGGTGATATTATGAATATTGGAAATAGGATAAAAACTTTACGAGAAAAATTAGGTTTATCAAATAGTAAATTAGCAACATTAGCAGGATTATCTCAACCTGTTATGAATAGATTGGAAAACAACGAGCGTTCAGCCGATATTGAAACTTTAGAAAAAATATGTTCAGCTTTAAACATAACTTTAATTGATTTTCTAAAAGATTCTGATAACTGTGAACCTCTAGTTTTGACCCCTGAACTCAAAGATTTAATACATGGAGCTAAAAGCCTTACTCCAGAGCAACTTCAAAAGCTTAACGAGTTCATAAAAACTCTAAAATAAATCGAAAGGAGTCTTTACCATGAACAACGAGGAAAAAATATTAAATATATTAGACAATCTTTCAAATAAGGTTGATTCAATTCAATCTCAAGTTCAAGAAAATACTCAAATACTCAAAGCTTTAGAGCATAGTTCACAAGAACATAAAGCTTTACTTGATCAACTCAACCATAGGGTCGCATCAGTTGAGGGTAAAATTGATACCATATCAAAAGATTTAACTATGGTGGAAGCTGTTGCTGGCAAGAATATGACCGACATAGCTTTTCTTAAGGGTGTTAGGTAGATGGAGCTCGTCTATTAGCTTGCTGCTTCTTTTTCAACTCGTTGTAACGTTAAGTGACTTTTATCTGCAAAAAAAATTTCTTCTATGCTTTTATTTAAAGTCTTTGATATTTTTCTTGCTAATAATAAACTTGGATTTCTTTTTCCATTTTCTATCATATATATCATAGAAGATCTTACATCAACTTTTTGAGCTAATTCATAGCCTGATATATTTAATTCTTCCCGTGTAGTTTTTAAATTATTTTTCATTTTTTTCACCTCCTTCTTGTCACTTAAAGTTACCTTCACTTATTATTATAGTCACTTTAAGTTGCATGTCAATAGTTTTTGTAACTTTTTGTTTCAAATATTTTTACATGTAACTCATAGTGATATAATTAAATAAAAAATATGGAGGTTTTTCCATGGAATTTGGTAATATATTATCTGATTTAAGAAATAAAGCTAAAATTACTCAACAAGAACTTGCAAATGTATTAGGAATTTCAAGAGGTACTATAGGTATGTACGAGATAGGTAAAAGAGATCCTGACACAGAAACCCTAAAGAAAATAGCACAATATTTCAACGTATCTATAGATTATTTACTAGGTAATTCAAATAATAGAAACATTGATGAATCTAAAATTCCTGAAAGAGATAAGAAACTAATGGATGATATATCTTCTTTAGATGATGATTTAAAAAAAGAAGCTGAAAAATATATTGAACTACTTAAGATTAAACAAAATCTTGATAAGAATAAAGACGAACAATCAGCCACTTTGGATCAAGGCGTTTGTTGAATGAATTGAAGAAAAAGAAGAAAAAATACTGAAACCTTTATAGCTATAAAGCTAATTGGATATAAGTTTAATAAACAAGGGGGGAGATGTTTATGGGATCATTCAAAAATGAAAAAGTTTTGGCTTTAGAAAAAGAAATATTCAATTTAAAATCTGAGTTTGAAAAACTAAAACTAAAATATCATAAAGAAGAAATTAAATATCTTGATTTAAAAACTGAACTATCAGAGTTGGATAATGAAATTAAGATTAAGAAAGAATCTCTAAAAGCTTTAGATTACGCAATTGAATTAAAAACTAAAAGAAGTCATGAACTTAAAGAGACATTAGACAGAAAAGAAATTAAAATAAAAAAGGAAAAATTAAAATCATATTATCGCCATACTTCTAAATAAAATTCGTTATAAATGGAGGTAATTGTTCATGAAGAAGAAATGGTATTTACAAACTTGGATTATTGCATTAATGTTTGCTTTTTGGTTTTTTATAATTCCCGGAATAATAGGAATTATTTTGCTGATTTTAAGTATAAAACAAGATAAATTAATTAAAGAAGACCAAAAAACTTTATTTTTAAAAATTGAAAAATTAAAGAGTGAATCATTAGGCGCTAAAAAAGAAGAGTTGGGAAAAATTAATGTTGAAATTAACAATTCAAGAGAAAAACTAAAAAACATAAATGAAGAGTTAAATAATATTACGGAACTATTCAATAAAAACAAAAATGAAAATAGCAAACTCTCTTCTGATAATGAATCATTATTAAAACAAAATGAAGAGTTATTGCTAAATGTCCATGACTTAAATTCAACAATAGCTGAACAACAGTCATTAATTAATAAAAATAACGAATCTATCAGACTTGCCAAAGAATTAGTTTCTAAAAAAGAAGAACTTGATCACGAGCTACAAGAAAAGCAAAAGGAATTATCTGTTAAGAAGAAAGAAATTGCACATGAATTAGAAGAAAAACGAAAAGAATTAATTATACTAGATGATGAACTTTTATTTCAATCAGTTGGATTATATACTCCTCAATATAACTTAACCAGTTCTACAGCCTATAAAGTTAAACTTGATGAAATAAGAACCTCACAAAAACAAATGGTAAAAAACAAAACGGCAGTATCATTTTTTGATGGCTGGATAGTAGAAGATAGTGTTGCAAAAGGTAAAGCTATGACTAACGATAACATAAAACTTATACTACGTTCGTTTAACAATGAATGTGAAGCTGCTATATCAAAAGTGAAATTCAGTAATATTGAAAGCATGAGAAAAAGAATCAATAAGTCGTTTGAAACTTTAAATAAATTAGGGGAAAGAATGAAAATATCAATAGAACCAGAATATTTAAACTTAAAAATTCAGGAATTAGAACTTGCTTATGAATATGAAGTTAAAAAGCAGGAAGAAAAAGACGAACAATTGGCAATACGTGAACAGATGCGTGAAGAGGCTAAAGCTCTCAAAGAAATTGAAAATGCCAAGAAAAAGATTGAAAAAGAGGAAAATCATTTTCAAAATGCAATTAAAGATATCAATGAGCAATTATCTACAGCTAACCAAGATGAAAAATCTAAATTATTAGATAAATTAAACGCACTTACAATGTCATTGAATCAATTAGGAAAAGATAAAGAAGATATAGCTAATAGAGAGAAAAATACCCGCGCCGGCTATGTATACATAATCTCTAATATAGGATCTTTTGGAGAAAATATATATAAAATCGGAATGACTAGACGATTAAACCCTGATGAAAGAGTTAGAGAATTAGGAGATGCCTCAGTTCCTTTTAAATTTGATGTACATGCTATGATTTTTAGTGAGGATGCTCCCTCTTTAGAAAATGCTCTACATAAAAAATTTGACGATAGACGTGTTAATAGAATAAATGCTAGAAAAGAATTTTTTAAAGTTTCTCTAAAAGAAATTGAAGAAGAAGTAAAGAAAAATTTCAATGAGGTAGTTGAATTTACCAAGATTGCGGAAGCCTGTGAATATAGACAAAGTTTAAAGATGATAAATACAGATGATAACCCAATAGCTTCTTAAAATAGTTAGTTCAATATAAATTTAATAAATAAAAGAGCCTATTTTTTTAAAGGCTCATTTGTATCCGTAAATTTTACATCTATCAATTTTCTTGCAGTTTCCTCTGGAAATATTGTCACTAGTAAATGATTAATTTGATACTCTAGTATAACTATACGTTTAAGTGCCGAAAAAAGGCATATAATTAATCCTAAAATAACAGCACTAATAAAATAAATATACAAAATCTCACCACCTTTGGAGGTATTTTAATGAATGATATAGATCAAAATATGATAACTGCAATATTTAAAGGCATTGAAATCTTTCTAAAAGGATACTCAACCTTTAGAAAGAAAAACTCTGAGCAATTCATTGGTAAAATATTAAACGGAGATTTATCAAAAGAGAATATTGACAAGTTACTAGACAAAATACATTCTGACAATAATCTTAAATTACAGTTACATTATATCATAGATAAAGTAAGTAATGAACTAATTGGAGATAAAATACAATTGTGGGCAAATGCTTATAAGAATTTATCTAACGACATATATACAAATGAATTTTTCTTAAAAACACTTAGCAACATGAGCTATCTTGAATACATAGTTTTGCAAAGTTATAGTGATAATTCTCAACCTATGAACACATACTCTGAGAGTACCACTATAGTTGCTAAAAATAAACTTGTAGCTATGGGACTTCTTATATATAAAAATTATACCAACCCTTTTAACTGGGGTGATCTTAAAACTGGCACAGATATAAAAACAGAATATATACTATCTGAATTCGGAACTAAAATGCTTGAGTTTTTATCTGATTATAAAGATTAGGTTTAGTAAAAATTCTAGTAGATACTCTTTTTTAATTATTTTTTTCAATAATACTTTTGAGATGTCTACATATTTTAGCTTCATCCGAAAATTCGTATTCATTACAGGAGCTAAATTCAGAATCAGTAAATTCTAAAGCTTCTATAATTGTTTGGATTTGTTCTAACGTTAAACTAACATTTATAGTTTGCATAGCAAAAACCTCTCCATATTTTATTACATTATATCACTTCTTAATTTAAAAGAGAAATAATTTCTATATATGATATAATATAGATCAAGAGAATAAAAATGTTTTTTAGTTGGCCATCTCCCAGTGTTTTATCTCTTACAAAAGAGGTCGTTGCGGTTAATTTGACAGCAGAGGAGGTGGCAGTGTGGGTGGATATATTGTTATTGCAGCTATGGTATGCGTTACTATAATCGGCATAGTAGGTATTTTTGCTATGCTTGCATACTTAAAAGAAAAAGCTATTCTTAAATATAAGAACAGCTCTAAAGTTGGCGATAATGAAATTTCAATTACCGTTGACGATAACAAAGATAAAAACTCAAAAAACTAAAAATGCACCCTTCGACTAAGTGCATTTTTAAACGCTAAAAATAGTTAACTTTAAAAACCGTAACGGCTTCTTTTAAATATATTATACCACAATTATATTAAATTTAAACTTGTTTAGCCTTAATTTTAAAATCAAATTATAAGATGTTTATGTATCTATGGTTACTCATTTTATAATCTTTCAAGTAATTTACTTATTATTTTTAATTCCCTTTCTCCTATCAAATTCAGATATCAAGTATCCAAGCTCCTCATGTGTTAATTCCTCTGTTACCGCATCTGCAAGAAGTTCTGCATATCTTTTTTTCAGTTCTTCTTTATTTTTTGGAATTGAAATAATAACTGAATACATTCAAACAACTCCTGTATTAAAAACATATCCATCTTATGTTATGTTAGATTTACTAATATTGTTACTTCACACTAGATAATTTTAAGTTTATAAAAAATGATATAATAAAATAAATGCTACAAAGGGGGTTAAAAGTAATGCTAAAAGTAGCTATATACAGCAGAAAATCAAAGTTTACCGGCAAGGGGGATTCTGTAGAAAACCAAATAGAAATGTGTAAGCAGTATATTATGAATCATTTAGAGGGAGATGTCGATTTTTTAATTTATGAAGATGAAGGCTTTAGTGGTAGCACAATAAACAGGCCTCAATTTAAAAAGTTAATTCAAGATATAAAACTTAAAAAGATAAATTATTTAGTATGTTATAGGTTGGATCGTATCAGCAGAAATGTATCTGATTTTTCCTCTACTTTAGAATTATTGCAAAATTACAATGTAAGTTTCATAAGCATAAAAGAACAGTTTGATACAAGTACCCCAATGGGAAAGGCCATGATATATATTGCCAGTGTCTTTGCACAGCTAGAAAGAGAGACGATCGCAGAACGTGTAAAAGATAATATGCTTGAATTAGCTAAGAATGGTAGATGGACCGGAGGAAAAATACCTTTAGGATTTACCTCTAAAAGAAAAAAATACAGAGATAAATCTGGTTTAGAAAGAGAATTTTCTATTCTTGAAATAAATAAGGAGGAAATGGACTTCGTTAAATTTTTATATGAAAAATATTTAGAAGTTGGTAGCCTCCATAAGTTAGAAGTATATATGACTGAAAATCAAATAAAATCAAAAAATAATATTTTATTTGAAAAATCCACTTTAAAAATCATCCTCCAGAATCCTATATATGTAAAAGCTAATGCAGCAGTAATTGAATATTTGGAATCGAATGGATGGAACATTTATGGTGAAGCAGATAATATTCATTCCTTACTCACATACAATAAAACTAGACAAGTAATAAGAAATGGTAAGCGTACTAAATCCCTCAATCCCGAAAGCGAACGATTCGCTTCTGTAAGCAATATAACGGGAGCACTGGAACCTGACCTATGGTTAAAGGTTCAGAGTCAATTTGATAGAAATAAAGATACTTTTCCTAGATTAGGTAAAACCCATAATGCTTTATTGACTGGAAAATTAAAATGTGGCCGGTGTAAAGAATATATGCTAGTACAACATGGAAGAGTTTCTAAACTTACTGGAGAAAAACTCTTCTATTATGTGTGCTCATTAAAACGAAAATCACACAAAAAATTTTGCGATAATAAAAATGCTAAAGCTGCAGAACTTGAAAGTTTGGTATTATTAAGCTTAAAAAAGCTGGGCAATGAACAAAAAGAATTTATGGATAGGTTGAAAGAAAATTATAATTCTAAATTAAAAGATGATAGCAAAAGCGAAAAAATGTTACTAGATAAAGCTTTAACCGAAAAGAAAAATCAAATTGATAATCTACTAAATATGCTTTCAAAAAGTAAGGATATAGAAGATGTAATGATTGATAAAATTAAATCTATAAAAAATGAATGCATAGAAATCGAAAAGAGGCTAACTGTTCTTGATGATGAAAGCAAAAAGGATAAAGTGGAAAAAATCAACTTAGATTTAATAGAAAATATATTATGCGATTGTGCAGTAATAGATGAGCTCCCACGTGTCAAACAAAAACAGATTATTAATACATTGATAGATGTTATATACTGGTACGGAGACAAAAACAACAACGGAAAAGTATTTATAAAATTTATAGGTTCCGATAAAGATGATTTTGAAGAAATTGAATTACCTGATATAGATTTTTCCAATACTATGTTGCAGTTTTGTTCACCTAGCACATGCAGTATGAACAAAACTGCAACATATAGAAATGTATTTAAGGATATTGAAAACTCTACCTCTACAATATATCATACACTTCCTGAAAGAACAATTGCACAAAGAATTTATAAATTAAGAATGATCAAAGGATATACTCAACATGAATTTGCTAAAGTTTGTTCTATAGGCTATTCTTCCTTATGTAAATATGAAACAGGATTATCAAAACCTAATCATATTAATCTGGAGAAGATATGCCAAACTTTTAATATGTCCACTGATTATTTTTTATAAAGTATAAAGCAAGGGGCACTGCCCCTCTTACCACATCTCCCCTACTCTCTCCAGCAACTCCTTCTCAATTGAAACCACATTTTGGAGCAATTCCTCTCCTGTATCCACTATCTGATATACTTTTATAGCTTTGCCGGATCTAAAGAAAGCTGTCAGCATCATATTTCCATCTTTCAAATTTTCATATTCTGCGTGAATTAGATGATAATCATTTAAATAATTTCTCAACATTTATTGTAAATAAATCAACAAAAGCTGTTGATTTCCATAGCAAAATATGCTATCATTACTATGAAATGAGATATTAGAAGGGAGGGAATGAGTTGCTTAGTGATTTTGGTAAATTCGTGAGAAAGTTAAGAATTGACAGGGGCCTTCTATCAAAAGATATGGCAAAGACATTAAACGTTACTCCATCCTATTTATCAGCAGTTGAAGTTGGAAAACGTAATGTGCCAGAAGAATGGGAAGAAAAGATTATTGAAGCCTATAATTTAAATGAACTAGACGAATTAGAGTTAAAAAAGGCAATTAATAATTCCCAATTGAACCTCAAGATAAATCTTAATAACTTTTCTAATGATTACAAAGATGTTATATTTTCATTTGCTAGAGATTTCAATAAATTAAACAATGACGATAAAGAAAGTATTAGAAAGATACTGAAGAAGATTCCTAAATGATAGGAGGTGATTAATTGGAATCATTTATTGCTACACCTTTATCAATTAGAGACATTAGGGCAAAAGCTTTTGCTCTAAGAAAAAGCTTAGACCTAGATAACTCTCCGTATTTCCCTATCGTAGAATTTGTAGAATTAATTTTACCTCAAATTATACCTGAATTTGAGTTCCACATTGGAACAGAGAAAGAAATGGGGGATTGTCACGGATTAACTTATCCTGAAGAAAATTGCATAAAAATAAGGGAGGATGTATATATTAATGCTACTAATGGGAAAGGTAGAGATCGATTTACTATCGCCCATGAATTAGGTCATTATATACTTCATAAATCACAAAATATTGCATTGGCCCGTACTACATCAAGAAGGATAGAAGCCTATAAAAACCCCGAATGGCAGGCAAACACATTTGCAGCCGAACTGCTTATGCCAGTAAATTTAATTAATCCGAGTGACACGGTATTATATATTTCGGATAACTTCGGGGTTTCATTTCAAGCTGCTAAAGTTAGAATAAATAAAATTAAATAAGATAGCAACAACTTTTGTTGTTAATATAAAAAGTCCAGCGCCAACTGGACTAGCCAAGACCTATAAAATTGGTTGGCTTAATACATCTACAATGTAATTATATACATTTTTTAGGCTCTTGGCAATAGTTTTGTCAAGAAAGGTGGTGGCATTATGTGGATATATACACCATATATCACTAGAAAAGGCCGCAGAATATATGCATCATGGTATGGACTTAAAGTTTTTAAATTCTGGGTTGATAAAGATAAAATAAGAAAGAAATAATATAAGAGTCTGTACCCCGTAAAGGTACGGGCTCTTGCTATAACTTAACCTTTTTTCTGGTATAATGGAATAAAAAGGGGGAATGGCTATTATGGATGATGTTCCTATGTTTGAGGAAGAACTGTTTGGCAGAATGTATGATGTGGCATTTCAAGAAATGGAAGAAAACTTTAGGGAACCTGGGGTGTATATGGAATTATTAAGCACTTTAGGAAAGAGAAAGCAGACTGGTTTTTAGATATGTGGGATAGAATTTGAGAGCGTGAAGATCTCTTTTTTAACTGAAGCCTGCACCTCTTAAAGTACAGGCTGAACCATTTTCTTAACCATATTTCCACCTATAGAACCAGCTTATATTTGTAAAATAACAAGTTCCCTATGAGATAAATTTATTTTTAAGGTGGATTACTTCACAAATTGAGAATTATACGTAATAGTGCGAATTTTATAGTTCTCAATTTATTCTCTAAAATTTAAAAAATAGCTATAAGTATTATTAAATTTACTTTTCCCTTGATTAGCCATGTAATCAGCTAAATTGCTTGTTACATTTCCTACTGTAGCTGTAATTCCTGAAAACAATGCAATTTGTAGAGGATTCAAAGATTGATTTAGACCAATCATAGCGCCAACAGAACCAAATGCCAAGGTAGACCCATAGTGAATAAACTTAGGTAATATTTTTATCCAATTAGAACTATAGTCTTCTAATTGTGGTTTTAATTTTTTTTCTATATAAACTTGAGCCTCTTGAATAAACTTCTCATCATATTTTTCTGTTGCCAGAAATTCTATTGAATTTAGTAACTTTCTTCTCAACTTATATAATTGTTGAAATGTATTGTTTCTAGCTATAATAAGTTCTTTGATAGGAATTTCCTCTAATATTTCATCTGGTAGTATTGCTTGAGATATATTATATAATAGATGTTGTACATTTTGTAATTCTACCTTGTTTTTCACAAAAAACTTTGCAATCATATCCTTATCAGAATTGTTTTTTACAAAATTTGATTTTTCAATAAATAGTTTAGCCACATTGTCATCAACAAAGGTAGGAATTAAATCTAACAGACCTGCTAAAAGTAAACTTCTATCCATCTTAGCAATTGCAGAAAATGCTTGAAGTTCATATAACTGTTCATTTTTGCCTTTAAAAACATTAGGTGATGGAGGAATATCAGGGTAAATCTTAACTCCCGAAGGTTGTACAAAAAACCCTCTTAATATTCCTGATTTATATTCATACTGACTATTTCCTTCTAATAGTCCCTTCGTAGCTAAAAGTAGTTTTTCATTAGCAGTATCAAACTCATATGAAAGTCTTAAAGAAAGCCAAAATTTTTCATAAAATTTACTATATTTAAGGTTTTCAACACGAAGAATACCTTTATTATAGGCGTAATCGAATTCATCAATTAATTTTTCTTCAATACTCTTATATAAATCTCCATTATACAGTACTCCATATTCAGTCATAGAGATTTCCATTCTACCATACTTAACCTTACATATATCTCGAGGAATAAGGAAATTGTTTTCATTAGGATCTATAATATGAATATGATCAAATATTAATAGCATTCTCTTTAACATTAAATCAGTTATTGGTTTATGATTAATAATTAAAGCATCAATATAATTTGACATATGTTTAATACCTCCAGAACTTATTTTTACCTCAAACAGTGCTATTGTATATAATCTTACAATTATGAATTAATACATAGCCATCCATACCAAGATTATACTAAATATAGAAAAATAATTAAACGCCAAACTGAATTTTCAAAATAAATATAAAATGTTTGGAGTTGGGTATAATGGTTAATACCTATAAGAATACTTTAAAATCACTCATTTATGTTCTAATTGGTGAAAGCCCTGGGTTTGGTCCTGGGGCTTTTTATTTAAATTATATTTATTCGAATTACATTATATCCAAGCATTTAATTTATTGATAAAATAGTATTATTATATAAAAATACTTGATAAAATTATCATAATAATGTAAAATTATTTATATCATATTTTAGAATGGAGTGTTTATTTTGATGATATATAAAAATGCTGATGAGTTAATCAAACATGAAATAACTTTATCACTCAGGCGTACATTATATCCTATAATTCAAATTGGCGAACAAGTATTTAGAGAATTGTATAAAAATAATTATGCTATATTAAGTAGCAAATATTTTAAACCTATATTACCTAGAATACGCACAAAAGCTATATATTATCAATTTGAATTGGATTTATTACCCGAAAATTTCCCTTTTAAATGCAGAATGAAAAAAACTAATAATTTCGGCGAATATGTTCCTGAATTATCAGCTGGAAATATATTTTTACACATTGCATCTGCTAAAGATAAAGACAGTTTACCATCACGTTCAAGGTACAAATTGGAATCTTCCTATTGTAATAATTTCGACGAAAAGCAAACAATCTTTGATTTTACAGATCAATCTAACCCTGCTATTAAAGACGATAAATATTATGGGATTATTACATATGGTGGTGCAGATACTCTTGAATTTTTAAATCTAATTATACCAAACTGTAAATTCGAAAAAATTCTATCCTCCCTAGACTTAAAATTAGAACTTAAATCTGTTAAAATTAGCTCTGAAGATAAAGATACTAAAAAGAAAGGTATTAAAATTCGAGATACAATATTAAAAGAACTTTTAAATGAAGAGAAAAGGCTGTGATAAGAATGGTAAAAAACAATTTTGATATAGTCCCTGCAAGAATAAAAGAAGCAAGAGAGTCTCGTGGATTATCAATGTCAGAACTATCAGAGTTAATAGAAGTAACAAGCCAGGCAATTTCCCAATACGAAAAAGGAATTATGAACCCTTCTGTATTCGTACTAAAGAAAATGTCCAATGCACTTAATTTTCCAATTCAATTCTTTTATAAATCTGAAAATGAGCGAACGTGTGAAAATAGTGCCATATTTTTTAGAGCAATGAAAAGTACTCCTAAAAAAATAAAGAATGCTTACAGCTATTATATTAAATGGGCTGATGATATATATAAGTACCTAAATAAATATATAAATTTTTATGATGTAAATTTACCTGATATAAGTAACTATACCTACAAAGAACCAATTGACAACAAAACTATTGAAGAAATAGCTTTATATGTGAGAAAATATTGGAATTTAGGCGATAACCCTATTCACAATATGGTAGATCTATTAGAAACGAATGGTATTATTATCTGTAGAATCAAATTTAAAAATAAAAAAATTGATGCTTTCTCACAATGGAATAATGGAAAAGGATATATATTTTTGGGTAGTGAGAAAGGTTCTGCTGTAAGATCAAGATTTGATGCGGCACACGAATTAGGCCATTTATTATTACATCCAACTTTGAAAATAAATGATGTATATAAAAAAGATGTTCTAAACAGAATTGAAGCTGAAGCGAATTATTTTGCTGGTGCCTTCTTAATGCCTATAACTTCATTTCCAACGGAGATAATTCATAATTCAGTAGATTATTTATTAATGTTAAAAGAGAAGTGGAAGGTTTCGGTCAATGCCATGATAATGCGATCCAAACAACTCAATTTATTTACAGATAATCAGATAAGTTATCTGCAAAGGCAAATGACTTTAAAGCAAATGTGGAAACATGAGCCATTAGATGATATTTTGCAACCAGAAGAACCTTCAATTTTTAAAGAGGCTTTTGAATTATTATTTGATAATAAAATACTTCATCCAGAACAAACAATTCAAGATATATGTTTAAATAAAGAAGATATTCAATCTATATGTTGCTTGCCAGATGAAATTTTTAAAATGAAACCAAAACAAAAAAAACTTGAATTAAAGATAATTAAATAAACAAATTATTTGTTCTAATTAATAAAAAACCTAGAATTTCATGAATCATCTTTCCTTAACCTAAAGGAAATTCATAATAAATCTAGGCTTTATTTTTTTTAATAATTCCTAATAATCACCTCACCATACCTGTAGTTCCTTATCCTTATACTTCCCCACCAGATTGTAATTTCTCTCAACCCCGTCTATACACTTTCAAAAAAATAGTATGATTGGTTGATAATCATACTATTTGGAGTGTGGATTTAAAAAAAATTAAACTTATTTTAGATTGTAAAAATTAATTAAGGGGGTTAACCTTATAAATATATGATATATGATTTTATAATACATGTAAATGGTTTCAAGAAAATATATCACTTAATTTATAGATTAATTATTCTTTCACATTCTAATAATTTCTAATAATCAACTCACCATACCTGTGTTCCTTATCTTTGTACTTGCCTACCAGATTATGATTTCTCTCCACTCCATCTATATTGAAGTCCTTATAAAGTTCCCTTATAAATTCACAATCATTGTAAGAAAGAATGAATTTACCCTTCACCTTTTTAAGACAATCAAACAACCTTATATGATCCTCTTTTGAAAACTGCACCTGATAGTATCTTTCGGTGCCATAATAGGGAGGGTCCAGATATATCAAAGAATCATCTTTATCATACACTTTAAGCAAGTCCTGAAAATCCTTATTTTCAATAACTACTCTTGAAAGCCTTTCCTGAATTTCGGTAAGATATTTAACCATTACATTAACATCTTTTTTAACACAGCCATAAGACCTGTAGTCACTTCCATAGCTTGTTTTTATCAGCATAAAAAATCTAGCTGCCTTTTGAATATCAGTCATTCCCCTAGTATTGTACTGACTGACAAAGTCATAAAACAATTCCCTGGAATTCAGCATAAACGATAATTCTTTCTGCAGCTCCCCACAGTGATACTTTACACATCTGAATAAATTCACCAAGTCTCCGTTTACATCATTGTATACTTCCATGTTGGCCAGTTTCTCTTTTGAAAATAAAACCCATGCAGCTCCTCCAAAGACTTCTATATATCTATTAAACTTTTCTGGGAATCTCTTTACAATTTCCTTTCTTAATAACTTCTTTCCGCCTATCCATCCTATAAAACTATTCATTAATAATTTCCTCCTTTGTACTTTTATATTTTCAAAACATTTGTTCTTATAAAAGGTAAAAAAATATAGTGGCCTGTTAAGACCACTAAAATTAATTCTGTGCT
>ENA-UOOR01002426-UOOR01002426.1-fermentation-metagenome-genome-assembly--contig:-NODE-2426-length-18814-cov-5.606376_pt1 | contig 18814 bp, 16 predicted proteins | sample MGYA00245780_ERZ724029 | MGnify/ENA primary metagenome ERZ724029 (study PRJEB28704, sample SAMN03018315) | fermentation metagenome | biome: anthropogenic terrestrial biome; feature: soil; material... | reverse complement strand
TGTGGCAATTCCTGGGGCACAATGTGCAATTATTCAATAATATTTTATTATCTGTAAATTGATTATTCATAATATCCTCATAAAATAACAAGTAATTATAACACCTTTATAAAATTTATCAAGTTTCGAATGACAGCATATTTATTTTATTTTTACAGAAATTTTTCTGGTTAATGCTCTGATGATAAACAAAATTAATAACATTATGCCAAGTGTGCCTGATACTGATAGCGGAAATGATAAACCTGAGGGAGCCAAAGCTTCCAACTCAAAATTGTTTAGGTTCCCGCTGTACAATGTTATGATGCTGTTTTCCCAGATTAAAGCGTATACAGCATTAAAAGCAACAGACAATGCTATGAATAAAAATCCCACAATCCAGTTAAATTTGTAATATCCTATATTTATCAGCCAACCCGTCAGATAACCCACAAATAGGTTAAAGCTGTATAATAAAAATGAAGCAGGAAAATTGTTTAAGATTGAACCATCAATTTCAAAATTAAATAATATAGAAAACAAATATTCGATTCCAGCAAAAATACTGAATATTAGCGCAAGTGTGACTGACTTTAATATTGCCGAAACAACAGTTCCATAAAACCACTGTGTTCTTGTAACTCCCAATTTTAAGAATTGAGGAAGGAATGTTGCTCCGGCAATTATTCCGATTACAAACATATAAACCATTGAGGAACCTGCTGAAAAAACCAGTAAATTTTGAGTGAAGCTGAAATTAAGCAGTCTTCCAATAATCCTAAATGCCAAATATATTATCATGATGATACCTATGAACCATACGCTCCACTTCATCTGTTCAACATACATATCTGCAGCAATTTTTTTAATTGAGTTCTTTTTCATGTTATTCCCTCCCATCGGTTAAATGAATAAACAGATCCTGAAGTGAAATGGGTCCTGTTTCCAACCCCATTTTACGAGCTTCATTTTCTATATCTTCAGTTTTTTCTTCATAAATCATTACTGACTTGGTGTTTCCAAGCTGCTGAGAATTAAGTATTTTTCTGCCATCAGTAAATTTATCTACATTGTTGATATACCCTGTTGCGGAAAATCCTCTTGATGTTAATGATTCATAATCTTCATGCAGCAGAAGTTTTCCTTCCTGGAGTATTAAGACCTCATCGAACAGGTAATCCATTTCAGATACAAGGTGAGTCGATAAAATAAATATACGCGGATTTCTTTCCTGATCCTTTAAAAGTTCATCGTAAAATTTCATTCTGGTTGGAGCATCCATACCAAGATAAGATTCATCAAAAATTGTTACCGGAGAGCGACTTGCCAATCCCATGGTAACTTCCAAAACTGACTGCATTCCTTTAGACAGCTTATTAACGGGTTTATTTAATGGAAGATTAAATAGATTAATCAAGTATTCTGCATATTCAGCATCATAATTCGGTCTGTACTTACCTACAGCTTTTAGCATGTTTATAACCTTCGTTGTTTCTTCATGATAGTCTGTTTCAAAATGGAAGGACACATTTTGCATAATGTTAGGGTTTTCAAAAGGGCACTCCCCCGCAATTTTTACCGTTCCACCGGATGGATTTCTATATGAAGCAAGAACGGATAAAAGGGAAGTTTTGCCCGCACCGTTTCTTCCGAGCAAGCCATATATTTTTTCGTTTTCAAGGTTAAAAGATACATTTTTTAATGCTTCAAAGTTTTTGTACTTTAATGACAAATTGTTTACTTCAATACTAAAAACCATTAAATTTCACTCTCCTTTATTTTTATTTTTTTTATTAAATTTATTATGTCTTCTGACGAAATTCCGATTTTTGATGCTTCCAAAACCATAGGTTCAACGTACTCATTCATGAATGCTTCTTTTCTTTTTTCCATAAGCTTTTTTTTTGCTCCTTCAGCAACAAACATTCCTATTCCCCGTTTCTTGTACAGTATGCCTTCATCAACCAGTTGATTAATCCCCTTTGTAACAGTAGCATGATTTATCTTATAAAAGCCTGACAATTGGTTAGTTGATGGAGCCTGTTCGTCTTCTTTGAGTTGCCCGTTAACTATTTGATCCTCTATTATTTCTCGAATTTGAATAAAAATCGGTTTGTTACCATCAAGGTATTTATTCAAAAAAATTCACTCCCTTCTAAAGAGATAGGTTTAACGGTTATATACCTATGTATATAACTATACAACTTGCAGCGATATATGTCAAGTTATTTAAAATATTTTTTTAAAAATTTCTTTCAGGGTTAAATTTTTAGTTGGATATTCAGGCATTGAATATGGAATAAAATATGGAATAAAATATTGAATTAAATTGAAGAATGATATACTATATAAACAAAATAGTAGTTTGGGAGGCAGCTATGGAAAACATATTCTTTTATGATACAAGCATAGGAAGAGTTGCTATAATTGACAATGGGATGGAAATAACCGCCGTGGGACTTAAAGACAGGGTTGATTGCAAGGACAAGAATGTTTGCGAAACGGAGCTTATAAAAATTGCAGCTAATCAGCTTAACGAGTATTTAGAAGGAAAGAGGAAAGACTTTGAACTGCCCCTTAACCCGAAAGGTACGGAGTTTCAGAAAAAGGTATGGGAAGCGCTCTGCAATATTCCATATGGAGAGACGAGAAGCTACAAGCAGGTTGCTGAGGTTGTGGGAAATCCTAAAGCCTGCAGAGCTGTAGGCATGGCTAACAATAGAAACCCCATAATAATTTTTGTACCCTGCCATAGAGTTATAGGTTCAAATGGCAGTCTGGTAGGATATGGAGGAGGTCTTGACATAAAAGAGAAACTTCTTTTATTGGAAAAAGGTACAACAAGTTAGAGATATTTTTAAGTTTTAAAATATGCTATATATTTTTAAATATGAAATACTTTGAATGTTAACATTTTCTTGTCTGAAAATTGGTTTATTTTGTTTTCAACTTTGAAATTAATATACATAATATAATGTATACTATTCGGAGGATGTGAACGTATGGTAAATAATTTTGCTAACAGCCAAACATATGTGAATCTACAAAGTGCATTTAATCTGGAGTCGGTAGAAAGCACAAGATATAGAATTGATGCGGAGAAAGCAAGGAGAGACGGATATCAGCAGATTGGAAATATATTTGACATAACTGCCAGAAATGAGCAGCAGCATGCGGAAATATGGATGAAGTTCATACTTGAGGGCAATATGCCTACAACGCTGGAAAATCTTCAGGAGGCCGCAAATGCTGAAAGATATGAAGGAAGCGATTTATTTTTACAATATTCCGAAACGGCACGTGAGGAGGGGTATACGGACATAGCCCATATGTTTGAGGGAATAGCTCTGATAGAAAGGCATCAGCAGTATAGGTTTAATCAATTAGCGATGAATATTCAGAATAACCAGGTGTTTTGCAAGCCAAACAGTACGGTCTGGGTATGCATTATATGCGGCAATTTAGTCTGGAGCGAATGTGCTCCGGATGTATGCCCAATTTGCCTGTATCCTCAGGCTTATTACCAGCTTAACTGTGAAAACTTTTAGCTGTTGATGGAGTGACATGTTGCATCGGTGAGCTGTCGGGAACAACCTCTTTTAGGTTTGTTCCCAAATTTTGTTTGATAATATCAGAAATATTCTATATAATTATGTAAAGGGTAAAATTTGACATAGGGTGTGATAATATGAATTTTATTTCCGGATTTTTAAAAGGGGTTGCAATGGGTGCCGGGGCAATAGCTCCGGGAGTCAGCGGAGGTGCTTTGGCAGTAATATTTGGTCTCTACGATAAAATTACAGATTTCATTGCACATTTAAGCAGGGATTTTAAAAAAAATTTAATATTTTTTATTCCCATAGGAATAGGAGCAGCTTTTGGTGTGCTGATATTCAGCAGAATTATAGAGTTTTTATTTCAAAATTATGAAATAGAAGTCAGATACGCATTTGTCGGGCTAATGATTGGAACGCTCCCCTCAGTTGTAATGGAAGCTGACAAAAAAGGATATAAACCAAAATATTTGATTCCATTTATTATTACTTTAAGTATAACGTTCCTTCTTACTTATCTTGAAAATAATTCTGTCATAATGATAAGCAATGCTGATACAAGCCCGGTTCATCTTATTATTTACGGATTAATAGTAGGGTTTGGCACCATAGTACCAGGCGTAAGCGCATCAATAATCCTGATGTACCTGGGAGCCTATGAGGTTGTTATTGGAGCCATATCAAATTTGCAGATAGTTTTTATATTTTACATAGGGATAGGGTTCATTTTAAGTGTTGTATTATTTGCAAAATTAATTTCCATGCTTTTTGAAAGAGCATATGGTTTCACATATTATGCAATACTTGGTCTGGTTCTGGGTTCAATAATATCAATATTTCCCGGATTTGAAATGTCTTCATACTATTTTATGAATTTATTAATTCTGTTGTTGTGTTTTATTGCTTCCTATTCCTTAAGCAGATATGTAAGCAGCAAATAGTTGTAAAGTTAGTTTTCTATGGCTAAAATACTGCGCAATATATTATTTAATTAAATTAAATAACTGAAATTTAAAAGCCGCCATTATGGCGGTTCTATTTGATTGTTTACAAACATTTTAATTTTTGATACAATTTACTTATTAATTTTGAAATAATGATTAAAATATAAGTAATAAGTTGGTGGCTATGCAAAAAATTAAAAATATTTTTTTTAACAGGGTTGTGTTTGTGATCTTAGCAATATTAATACAACTCTTTGCTGTAATTGTAATGATCTGGCGTTTTAGCAACTATTTTGTAATTTTTGATGTTGTTTTTGCTGTTATAAGTATTTTTGCAATGTTGTACATAATAAACAGCAGGGGAGACTTTGCATACAAGATGCCATGGATAATTCTTATATTGATATTTCCGATTTTTGGGGGACTTTTTTACCTTATGGTGGGAGGTACCGGTCTATCAGGCAGTATGAAAAAGAAAATGTCACAAATAACAGACAAGATGAAGGAACATCTGAGCCAGAGTCAAGAAACTATGGATTTACTTCAACAGGAAAGCAATATTGCATGCAATCAGGCAAGGTATATTGAAAAGTATTCGTTATGCCCTGTTTATGATAATTCATCTACGGAGTTTCTTCCGTCAGGAGAAGATTTTTTCCGGGAGTTGGTAAATGAATTGAAAAATGCGGAAAAATATATCTTTCTTGAATTTTTTATTATAGAAGAAGGGATTATGTGGAACACTATTCTGGACATTTTATTAGACAAGGTAAGTAAAGGTGTGGATGTACGTTTAATATATGATGATTTCGGGTGCATTTCCAAGCTTCCGTCCGGTTATAACAAAAAAATGGAGCAGAAAGGAATCAAATGCTGTGTGTTTAATCCATTTATTCCAATTTTATCGCTGCGATTAAATAACAGGGACCACAGAAAAATTGCTGTAATTGATGGCAATACGGCTTTTACTGGAGGAGCAAACCTTGCGGATGAGTACATCAATGAACGGAAAAGATTTGGGCACTGGAGAGACTGTGCAATTAAGATACAGGGCGATGCTGTCTGGAGCCTGATGGTGATGTTTCTGTCCATGTGGACATTTTTGAGAAATACCAAAGAAGATTACAGCAAATTTATGCCCATACCATCTGAAGACAAATCAGGCTGCTGCGGTTATGTTCAGCCTTTTGATGACAGTCCTCTTGATGATGAAAATGTCAGTGAAGCGGTTTATTTGAATTTAATAAATCAGGCGACAAAGTACATTTACATAGAAACTCCATACCTTATTGCAGATAATAAAATGATGGTTGCCCTTTCACTGGCTGCCAAAAGGGGAGTTGACGTAAGAATTCTTACTCCGAAAATCCCTGATAAAAAGTATGCATATGCTGTTACCCAGAGCAGCTATGAAGAGCTGTTGGAGTCGGGAGTATCAATTTATCAGTATACACCGGGTTTTAACCATGGAAAAACATTTGTTGTGGACGATGATTATGCTGTAGTAGGGACAATAAATCTTGATTACAGAAGCCTGTATCTACATTTTGAATGTGGAGTATGGATGTATAAAACAAGTAGTGTGGAGCAGGTGAAAAACAGCACACTTAAGGCTCTTGAGCAAAGTGAGAAAATAACCCTGAAATATGTTAAAAGTATTCCAAAGGTTAAAAGGATTTTTCGCAGCGTGTTGAAAATTTTTGCACCATTGCTGTAATAGATAAAGGATAATGTAGTATTGCTAATAAGATTTAAACTATACAATTAAGTGTATGCTTGCGGTAGAAAGGGAGGGAGTGTTTATATACGGATTAAATTAATTTTATTGTGGAATTAATTGAATATATAGATTAAAGGTGTTAAAATACCGCTAAGGAGTCATATATGAACAATAAATTTACACATTTACATGTACATACCGAATACAGCCTTCTTGACGGAGCCTGCAGAATTGAAGAGCTGATGAACAGGGCAAAGGAACTGAACATGACTTCTCTGGCGATAACAGATCATGGAGCTATGTATGGAGTTGTGGAATTTTTTAAGCAGGCAAAAAAAACCGGAATAAAGCCCATACTTGGATTTGAAGCATATGTTTCACCTCGTGGAATGATGGATAAGGATCCACAAAAGGATAAAAGCCAGTTCCACTTAGTCCTGCTTGCAGAAAATTATGAAGGCTATAAAAATATAATTAAGCTTTGCTCAATAGGTTTTGTTGACGGATATTACTATAAACCAAGAATTGACCATGAAACCCTGAGACAATACAGTAATGGAATAATAGCTTTAAGTGCGTGTCTTGCTGGGGAGGTTCAGTCCTACTTGCTCGACAATAATTATGAAGAGGCTGTAAGAACAGCATTAATGTACAAGGATATATTCGGAGAAAATAATTTCTTCCTGGAAATGCAGGATCATGGAATGGAGGAGCAGCAGCATGTAAATAAAGGACTTGTTAAAATGAGCCATGAAACAGGCTTAAGGTTGGTTGCTACAAATGATGTCCATTATATAAACAAGGAAGATGCATACTTTCACGATGTTCTTTTATGTATCCAGATGCAAAAAAACATAATGGATGAGGACAGAATGAAATTTCCTACAGATGAATTTTATTTAAAGTCTTATGAGGAAATGGCAGAGCTCTTTCCCGAGGAGGCTTTGAATAACACTGCTGAAATTGCGGAGAGGTGCAATGTGGAGTTGGATTTCAACACTGTGCACCTCCCTGAATTTAAAATTCCCCAAAACTACACAAAGACAGAATATTTCAGGGAAATATGCCAGAAAGGTCTTGCAGACAGATACAAGAACATAACGTCCGAAATTCAAAAAAGGCTTGACTATGAAATAGGTGTAATTGAACAAATGGGATATGTGGACTACTTCCTTATCGTATGGGATTTTATAAAATATGCAAGGGACAATAAAATAATGGTTGGACCCGGCAGAGGTTCGGCAGCGGGCAGCCTTGTGGCATATTCCATGAAAATAACAAGCATAGACCCAATTAAATACAATCTGATCTTTGAAAGGTTCCTTAATCCCGACCGTGTAAGTATGCCTGATATTGATGTTGATTTTTGTTATGAAAGACGCGAAGAGGTAATAGAGTATGTAAAACAGAAATATGGTGAAAAGAAGGTTGCACAAATTATTACCTTCGGCACTATGGCTGCAAGAGGTTCCATAAGGGATGTGGGCAGAGCATTGAATCTTTCCTACAAAGAGGTGGATTTTGTAGCTAAGAAAATACCCACGAGCCTTGGGATGACTATATCAAAAGCAATGGAAGTAAATAAGGAGCTCAAGGACTTGTACGATGGGGACATGAAGGTTAAAAAGCTTATTGACATTGCCATGAAGGTTGAAGGGCTTCCACGGCACGCATCTACTCATGCCGCAGGAGTATTGATTTCAAAGGAAGAAGTGACAGAATATGTTCCGCTGTCAAGAAACAAGGATGTTATTACAACTCAGTTCAATATGATTGAGCTGGAGGAGCTTGGTCTTTTAAAGATGGATTTTCTTGGACTTCGCACACTTACGGTAATACGGGATGCCGTTGAACTCGTAGAAAGAAACCATAATATAAAGGTTGATTTCAGCAATTGCCAGTACGATGACAAGGAAGTATACAAGATGTTTGCCAGTGCTGAAACTCTTGGAATATTTCAATTTGAAAGTTCAGGGATGAGAGCATTTCTGAGTGAATTAAAACCTACCGAGTTTGAAAACATCTCGGCTGCAAACGCCTTGTACAGGCCTGGACCCATGGGTCAGATTCCCGTTTATATTAAAAATAAACTAAACCCTGAGGGGGTTACATACCTGCATCCAAAGCTGGAGCCAATTCTTGACGTAACTTACGGCTGTATGGTTTATCAGGAACAGGTAATGCAGATAGTAAGAGACATAGGTGGGTTTACCATGGGGCGTTCAGATTTGCTGAGGCGTGCCATGGGCAAGAAAAAAATGAGCGTAATGCTGGAAGAAAGACATAATTTTATTTACGGAAAGCCGGCTGAAAACAATGAACCGGAAATACTCGGGGCAATAAACAATGGCGTTGATGAAAAAACCGCCAACGATATATACGACTTAATGGTGGAGTTTGCAAAATACGCTTTTCCAAAGGCTCATTCAGTGGCATATGCTGCATTGGCTTATGAAACTGCCTGGCTTAAGCTGTACTATCCTGTGGAATTCATGGCTGCATTAATTTCAAGCATCATGGGAAGTTCAGGTACAGTTTCCCGATATATAAGAGAATGTAAAAGGCTTGGAATAGATGTGCTTCCTCCGGACGTAAACGAAAGCAGAGATAAATTTACTGTTGAAAACGGTAAAATCCGTTTTGGAATGGCTGCCATAAAAAATGTTGGAACTAACGCAATCGCAGAAATAATCAAGGCAAGAAAAGAAAAAGGTAAATTCGTATCTTTTGTTGATTTTTGCTCCAAGGTTGATCAAAGTGTGCTTAACAAACGGCAAATAGAGTCCATGATTAAATGCGGAGCATTTGATTCCTTAAGTGTAAGGCGCTCCCAGCTAATGAAAATATATGAAAAGACAATAGATACTGTTGTTAGCCAGAAGAAAAGAACTATTGAAGGTCAGTTCTCTTTGTTCGATGCCACAGCTTCAGGCAATATGAATTTCCGGGATGAGGATATGCCTGATATTCCTGAATATAACGAAAAAACACTTCTTTCAATGGAAAAGGAAATGGTTGGCGTATACTTGAGCGGACACCCTCTTTCGGAATATGAAAAGGAACTTGAAAATTCAGCAACCTCAAATACAAGTGAAATAGCTGAAATCAGGGAAACGGAGGAGTCTACAAGCCTGTCTGATGGAAGCAGAGTTGTTATAGGCGGAATAATTATAAAAAAACAAAATAAAATAACTAAAAACAACAACATGATGGCTTTTGTAACTTTAGAAGACCTGTATGGAACAGTTGAAGGAATAATTTTTCCAAAAGTTTACGAAGACTGTAAGGATATTTTATATGAGGATAATATAGTATTAATTGAAGGTACAATTGATGCATCTGAAGAGGAGGCTCCGAAGCTCATTTGCAATAAAATCAGGGAGCTTAAGAAGTCAGACGCTCTCGAAAATGAGGGAGTAAGTGCCGTAAGACTTTATCTGAAAGTTGAAAATACTGAACAGTACAAAAAAATAAAAAAAAATATTTTTAATATTATTCTCAAGCATTTAGGTAATGACCGTGTTATTATTTATAATCAGCAGGAAAAAGCAACAATGGTTTTGCCTAAAAAAAACTGGGTAAATATAGACGATGAGGAATTGATAAACAGTCTTAAGGCATTGCTTGGCAACAACAATGTGGTAATTCAGAAGTAACGGGCAGTGAGGATGCTTATCAATTATACAGAAAGGGATGTTAATAATGAAAAAAATAGGAGTGCTTACCAGCGGTGGAGACGCACCTGGAATGAATGCTGCAATCAGAGCTGTTGTTCGGGACGCAATTTATAATAATGTAAACGTATTGGGAATTAAGAACGGATTCAGGGGATTGATAGACGGTGAAAGTGTGGAAATGAATCTCTCTTCTGTGGCTGATATTATACACAGAGGCGGAACCATTCTGGGAAGTGCAAGAAGTGAGGAATTTTTGGAGAAAGACGGCTTTAACAGTGCGTTGAAAAACATTAAGTACCTTGGTATAGACGGCATTGTGGCAATAGGCGGGGACGGTACATTCAAAGGTGCAAGTGCTTTGGGTAATGCTGGTGTGCCTGTTATCGGAATACCGGGTACTATAGATAACGACTTGCCATATACTCAGTATACCTTGGGCTTTTTTACTGCATTAACAACCGTACTTGAGGCGGTGGAGAAAATAAGAGACACATCTTCATCTCACTCAAGAAACAATGTAATACAGGTAATGGGGAGAGATTGCGGTGATCTTGCATTGTATGCGGGTCTTGCGGGAGGAGCTGAAATGGTTATAATCCCCGAAGTTGAGTATAATATTGATGAGGTGTGTGACAAAATTATGCAAGGAAGAGCCAGAGGCAAGAAGCACAGCATTATAATTCTTGCGGAAGGGGCAGGAGATGCTAAAGATATCAGCGAACTAATAGAAGGCAAAACAGGCATAAGTACAAAATACTCAGTCTTAGGATATACTCAGCGTGGAGGAACGCCTTCTGCTTTTGACAGACTTATAGGTAGCCAGATGGGAGCCAGGGCGGTGGATCTTCTGATTAATTCAGTTAAAAACAGGGTTCTGGGTGTAAGAGGCAATGAAATATTTGATATGGATATAGCGGAAGCATTGTCAATGGAAAAAAAATTTGATGAAACAACTTATGAATTAACAAAGATATTGTCCATATAAGGAGGGATTTAATTGAGAAAAACTAAAATCGTATGTACTATTGGTCCTGCCTCTGAAAATGAAAAAGAATTCAGGGAATTAGTATTGAATGGATTAAATGTGGCCAGACTTAACTTTTCCCATGGAACACATGAGGAGCACAAGGCGAAAATAGATGTGATAAAAAGGGTAAGAGAAGACTTAGACAGCTCTACGGCAATAATGCTTGATACAAAAGGACCTGAAATCAGAACAAGGGATTTTGAGAATGGAAGTGCCGAATTAGTTAAAGACCAGGAATTCATATTGACTATTAGAGACATTTTGGGCAGCAATAAGATTGCAAGTGTTACATATGAAGGTTTTGTACGTGATGTTAAGGAAGGAGATATTGTCCTTATTGATGACGGTCTTATTTGTCTGGAAATAACAGAAAAAATCAATGATACCGATTTGAAATGTGTAGTTAAAAACGGAGGAACTGTTAAGAATAAAAAGGGAATTAATATACCGAATGTGCAAATAAACCTTCCGGCACTTACGCAAAGAGATATTGAAGATATCAAATTTGGCATTGAGCAAGGAGTGGATTATATAGCTGCGTCCTTTATCAGAAGTGCGAAGGACGTTATTTCTATAAGAAGAATTTTGGAAGAAGAAAATGCTGACATTATGATTATTTCTAAAATAGAAAACAGGCAGGGCGTGGAAAACATTGATGAAATAATTGAAGTTACCGATGGTATAATGGTTGCCAGAGGAGATTTAGGGGTGGAGATTCCTGCAGAAGAGGTTCCGCTGGTTCAAAAAATGCTTATAAAGAAATGCAATGATGCAGGAAAGCCTGTTATCACAGCAACTCAAATGTTAGATTCCATGATGAGAAACCCAAGACCTACAAGAGCCGAGGTTTCCGACGTGGCCACAGCCATATTTGAAGGCTCTGATGCCATAATGCTTTCAGGAGAAACAGCCTCCGGAAGCTATCCTGTGGAGGCTGTTCAAACGATGGCTCGGATTGCGGAAATGATTGAAAACTCTCTTGATTATGAAGATATATTAAAAGCCAAAAAAATAGGCTGCACAAACAAAATTGCTGATTCAATAAGCTATGCCACATGCAGAACATGCCTGGATTTGAAAGCATCTGCCATTATTTCCGCAACTTCATCAGGGTATACTGCAGCAGCAGTATCAAAATTCAGACCTGCCGCACCTATTATAGCTGCAACGGAAAGCGAAAAAGTCATGAGGAAGCTTTCTCTTTACTGGGGGGTTTATCCGGTAAAAATAAGCAAAATGAACTCAACTGACGAAATTATCGAAATGTCTGTGGAAAGGGCATTGGAGCTGGGATATATTGAAAATGGAGACTTAACTATCATTACAGCAGGCGTACCGGTGGGAATATCCGGCAGCACAAATTTGCTTAAAGTTCATATTGTAAGTGAACTTCTTTACAAAAAGACCGGTGCCGGAAAAGAAACTGTAATCGGAAGAGCCAGAGTTGCAAAAAATGCTGAAGAACTTAGAGATAAATTTGAAGATGGGGATATAATAGTTATGACGGCAACAGATAAGGATGTAATAGACTTTATCTCAAGAGCATCTGCAATAATAGTAGAAGAAGGCGGACTTACATCCCATGCATTCATTGCTGCATTGAACCTGGGCAAGGAAGTTGTTGTTGGGGCTGAAAACTGTACAAAGATGATTAAGGACGGGGAGCTGCTGACAGTTAACGGAAAACAAGGTGCTGTATACAGGGGACAGGCAAAAATAATGTAGAGGGTGATAATATAGAAAAGTACAAAAGTATATTAAGAGTATCGCTGCCGATATTGTTTATTGTATTAATAATTTTGTTGATAGTTTTCAGCAGCTCAACATTATTTTGGTTAAAGGAGGCATTTCAGCCGGTTATTTATGCTCTAATACTTGCTTACCTGCTTGATTCAGTGGTGTCATTTTTTGTAAAAAGACTTAAGGTCAGACGTTCTCAGGGAATACTCTTAGCCTGTCTGATTCTGCTGATATTGGTAGGCTTTCTGCTCTACATGCTGGTACCGCAGATTCTTGAAAATATCAACAATGTGGTTTATTTAATGGAAGGTAATGTTGATATAGTACAAATACTCAACGGTATAAAAGAAAAAATAAATAATCAATATGTACAATTTGCTGCTGATTATATTTTACAGGCAAGTGAATCCGTAAGAAATATGATTGATAATACTTTGATTGCCATATCCGGTGTACTTATGCAGTTTGTAACAAATATCGGTTCAAGTGCCTTTGCCATTATCACAAGTTTTATAATCAACATATATATGCTGGTGGAGAAAGAAGATATACTTGCCAGAGGAAAAAGATTTATATATGCATTTTTTGAGGATAAAAATTCCAGGAAAATACTTCATATCTTTACCCAGGCAAATAAAATTTTCAAGAGTTTCTTAAATGGCAAGCTGCTTGATTCATTGATTGTAGGAATCATTAGCGTTATTGTGTTTTTCATATTTAATGTGCCTTACGCCCCGTTAATGGGAACAATAATAGGGGCATTTAACCTAATTCCGTATTTTGGACCAATTATAGGTTCAATTCCCGTGATTTTGGTGTCATTTTTTGTAAATCCTCCAAAGGCACTTACTGCTTTGCTTATAATAATAGTTGTTCAGCAATTAGATGCAAATCTGTTGGACCCCAGAATCGTTGGAGTAAATGTAGGTGTCAGCCCATTTTGGATTATAATATCCGTTACGGTAGGAGGTAAATTATTCGGTATATGGGGTATGATTGTTTCGGTACCCATAGTTGTTCTAATTAAAACAATAGTGGAAGAATCAGTTAATATTCGTCTAATCGAAAAAGGGATAGGAGACATAGAAAAGGATAAGCTTAGAGTTAAAAAAAAAGAAATTGAAAAAACAAGAAAATAAAGTAAAAAAGCCTGCCGTGTTGGCAGGCTTTCGTAATTGTTAATCCTCCGTTGATTGAGCTCTTGGTCTGCAGCATCCGCCACCACCGGTTCCGCCCACAGAGTTTTCGTCAATCTGCCTTGGGAACAAGCGAGGGAATGATGGGCAAATACTTGCCTGTTCCGGAGTCAGCTCTACAAAGCCTGTGGAAAGAACACATAATTGAACGGGTACTACAACCTTTTTCTCACAGGAGATGCAAAGTGAAATTATTAAGTTAACTGACAATTCACCTGTTCTCGGATCAAGGGTGAAATCTCTTTGAATGCTGTTGGTTGCAAGCCTTATTATGCAGTCAAGATTGCAGAATTCAGTAAATCTTGGCATGAAAGCCGTATCAAATACCGAAGGTACACAAATTTCAAAGAAATTAGTCAATACTAATGGACTGCACTGGGGAGCAATTTCAACTATGGCACTTAATGTAATTATGCTTTCGTTGTTTGAATCGCATGGAGTTACTACTAAATCAATCTCAATTTCAACACATCCTGATACTTCAATATTTTGAGTCCCGAAAACAGGAGTGCCTTGTTCTTCATCATCACAGAATTGAGTGTCAGCCCATATTAATTTCTGACTTAATGTACCGTCGGGACCAATAACCTTATAGTCACATCCATCCTCTTTTTTAACAAATTGTCCTCCTGACAACTGTGTGTTAGGGTTAATTCTTAAATTACATTCATCGTTGATATTGTCAGGGTTGAAGAATTTCCTGCACCTTATGTCAGCTATTCTGATGATATTTGTTCCGCAGCCTAATCTTGGTTCAAAAACAGTATCGGGAGCGGTTTTTAAACCTTGTAAATTAAATAGTACTGCGTCATAAACTTTTTGCACATATATTGGTTCTGTTACAACATTTCTCAGGGTTCCGTCCCAATCACATCCCGATTGAGCTGTGCAGCATCTTTCAGCTACTCCGCCGGTACCAAGAACATCTCTTCTATCTGAGCATTTCATGCTTATATAACCTCCTCATATTTACTGTTGCTTTACTCTAATATATTCTAATTGGTAATAGTTGTTACAGTCATAATATTAAAAATAGAAGTAAATTAAAAAGACTGCAAATCGTAGGTTGAACTTTTTATCCATATAGTGTAAAGTAATAACACAAATAAATTTATTGGAGGAAATATGAAATTACCTATAGTTACATTTGAATTTGAAAACGGTGATATTATAAAAGCAGAGCTATATCCTGAAGTGGCTCCAAATACAGTAAGAAACTTCATATCATTGATTAACAAAAACTTTTATGACGAATTAACATTTCACAGAGTTATCAAAGGATTTATGATTCAGGGAGGATGTCCTGATGGAAACGGAACAGGAGGACCCGGATATTCAATTAAAGGAGAATTTTCATCCAACGGATTTAATAACGACCTGAAGCATGATGAAGGCGTTCTTTCAATGGCAAGAGCAATGTCTCCTGATTCCGCAGGTTCCCAGTTCTTTATAATGCATAAAAAATCTCCGCATCTTGACGGGCAATATGCGGCATTCGGTAAAGTTACAGAAGGAATGGACGTAGTAAACAAAATAGCAACAGCAAAGACAGATTACAGAGATAAGCCGGAAGAAACCGTAAAGCTCAAGAATGTCACAGTTGAAACCTTCGGAGAAACATACGAAGAACCGGAAAGAATGTAAGATTAAGTTATGTGTTTATTGCTGTCTCGTTACTTGCGGGATATAATTGCTGATATGAGCAGCAATAAACCCATTACAAGAGCTACCACATATCCTGCCACCGCAAGCGCCGGCATTCCATACAGCTTTGGACCCATATCAGTACCTGCCATTATTGAAGAACCCATAATTACTGATGCTATGATTATGGCAAATACCAGCCTGTTGGCGATGTTGTTCAGTTGCTTTATGGAGTCCTTCAGGTTGATAGGTTCCATTTGAATTTTAAATTTTCCCGAAGAGGCATCGCTGACAAGCCTGGTGAAATCTTTAAATGTTCCAGGAGCAGATTTTGCCAGAAAATATATGTTTGCTAAGCTGTCATTCAATTCTTTTTTTATATCCGTGTTTTTAATTATCTGCTCCCTTACATAGGGCAGTAACATTTCCGTAATCTTAATAGTTGGAGACAGTTTTTCGATTACCCCTTCAATTGTGACAATACCCCTTAAAAGCATGGTTATTTCCTTGGGGACCTTCAGGTTGTTTCTCCTGCATGCCTTGAAGATATCATTTATAAGCATGTTTAAATCCACATCATTTAAGGACGTTTCTATGTACTTGCCGTATATTTCCTCAACATCTGCCTTAAATTTCTTTATATCGATTTCATCTTTCCCATAGCTTATTTCCAGGATTGCTTTGGACATTTCTTCAACATCTCCGGAAATAATACCAAGTAAAAAATTGTTAAAGCTTTTTCTCAGGGAGCTGTTTAAATTACCCATCATGCCGAAATCAATATATGCAATTTTATTATCATTAATCAGCAGATTTCCGGGATGAGGGTCAGCATGAAAAAATCCATCCTCAAAAATCTGTTTCAAATAATTATTAGTCAGCTTCAGGGCTATATCTTCTATGAAATAGCCTTCCTTTGACAACTTCTCAACATCTGTAATTTTAATTCCGTCAATATAGTCCATTACCAAAATACTGTCTGTTGTGTAATCGCCATATACTTTTGGAGTTGTAACAAACCTGACATCCTTGTTATAGTCATTGAATTTTTTTATGTTCTCAGCTTCATTCAGAAAATCCATTTCATTTTTTGCTGAATTCTCCAGTTCTTCAATTATTTCAGATAAGTTTACAGTCTTGTTTTGAGGGGCATACCTTGTACGTCTTGCCAATCTCTTTAAAATAGCTATATCGCTTGCCATCTGCTCCCTTGCATCAGGTCTTAGAACCTTAACCGCAACCCTTGTTCCATCTTTTAAATATGCCAGATGCACCTGGGCAACAGATGCACTGGCATATGCCTCATGACAAAACTCGGAAAAAACATCTTCCATGTTTTTTTTCACACTGTTTTCAACAACATTTTTAATTTTTTCATAGGGTTCCGGCTGGGCATCATCCTGAAGCTTTCTGAGTTCCCTTATATATTCTTCAGGAAGAATGTCCGAGCTTGTAGACAAAATTTGACCGATTTTAATAAAAGTAGGTCCAAGTTCCTCAAATGATTTTCTCAATTCAGGTGCAACATTTTTACCCACAAGTATTTTTTTAATTCCGTTATTAGAAAATACGGAAATGATTTCATGCATCCGCTCATTTTCTTCTTTTATGCTCATGGTTGAAGTTCATCCTCAGCTATTTTTCTTCAAGTATTTTGATTCGTTTTTCCAATTCTTGTATATCATCCTTTGTCGCCAAATTCAAGTCTGCCAGCATCTCTTTCAATTGCTCAACAGTAATACCATCGGATTTAGCATGATTTTTATCACCGGATTTCTGGCGCTTTAGCTCCTCATTCAATTGCTTTCCCTGATTTACAGTTATTTCTCCTCTTTCAATAAGGTCTTTCACAATTTCCTCACCCTTTTCATAGGAATAAGAAACAGTGCCTATTCCTGCCAGCAGCAGATTTTTTAAAGAAATTTCCACGAAAACTCACCTCTTACATATTTTTTAGTTATTATAAATATATCCCACAATCATATTTTTAATCATATTGTTAATATAACATTTATTCCTTAATATAATCAAAATATACCTCTATTTTTGTCAACATTTTACGTATTAAAATGTTTGTAAGAACAATAATGTTTCTTCGCCACAAAAAGGGGTATAGTATCAGTTGACGAAAGGGTGTTTATGTTTGTATAATGTAATCACATAATTATATTGTCATAATTTAAAGACATACGTAAGGAGGATCCATATGTACTTAAATACTTTTATTGGAGTTATAATACCATTTATTGGCACCACATTAGGTGCTGCCATGGTTTTTTTTATGAAAAATGGAATGGGAGATAAGACAGAAAAGTCCCTGCTTGGATTTGCATCAGGAGTTATGATTGCAGCTTCTGTCTGGTCACTGCTGATTCCGTCAATTGACATGGCTACGGAACAGGGGACTATTGCATGGGTACCGGCAGCAGTTGGATTTTTGTTGGGAATATTCTTTTTACTGCTGCTTGATAATGTAATTCCCCACTTGCACCTGAACGACGATAAACCTGAAGGAATTACGTCAAAGAGTGCAAAGCTGCGAAAAACTACCATGCTTGTTCTGGCAGTTACTTTGCATAATATTCCGGAAGGAATGGCAGTAGGAGTCGTATTTGCCGGAGTCCTGGCAGAGAATTCATTAATATCAATGGCAGGTGCATTTTCACTTTCCATAGGTATTGCCATTCAGAATTTCCCAGAAGGTGCGATTATTTCAATGCCGCTAAATAGTGAAGGGTTTTCTAAGAAAAAATCTTTTGCCTACGGTACTTTGTCAGGAATTGTGGAGCCTATTGCTGCGGTTATAACCATACTTTTGACAAGTGTTATTCAACCGGCTCTTCCATACCTGCTTTCCTTTGCAGCAGGAGCCATGATATATGTTGTCATCGAAGAGCTTATACCGGAAGCACAAAGCGGAGAACACAGCAACATCGGAACTATCGGAGCAGCCTTTGGATTTGTAATAATGATGATATTGGACGTGGCACTGGGATAAAAAAAATGGTAAAATATTTACCATCTTTAACTAACAGGGATATTTTTACAACAGTGCTTTTATCCAGCATAATAGTTACTCCGTTTTTATAAGAATTGATTTACATCGTTCCGGCGTCAGTATTGATGACAAATCGCAAAGAAAGATGTACTACCTCCAAAAATCATAGCATATTACAGAAAAAAGGTCAATAATTACGTTTAATTCGTTTAACTTGATGATTCTGAGTAAACATAAATTCTGCAAGGCAAAAGTCAACCTGAGATTGTTAAAACAGGTGAAAAATGATACAATTAAAATAATAAATATTGCAATGGAACTTATGAACGAAGGAA
>ENA-UOOR01002425-UOOR01002425.1-fermentation-metagenome-genome-assembly--contig:-NODE-2425-length-18815-cov-4.437473_pt1 | contig 18815 bp, 19 predicted proteins | sample MGYA00245780_ERZ724029 | MGnify/ENA primary metagenome ERZ724029 (study PRJEB28704, sample SAMN03018315) | fermentation metagenome | biome: anthropogenic terrestrial biome; feature: soil; material... | reverse complement strand
GCGTTTTTTGCCGCCCACGCCGAGATTGCGGAAAGATTCGAGGCTTTTAAGAATATCGATGGATGCGAAAGCCGACCGCCGGCTTCCCGGTCTTGACCTTCGCCAGTCCGGACGCCCTTATCAGTATGCCCTGACAGGTATCCGGCTAATTTATATGCACACTGCAATCTAATCCTCCTATACCGCCGCAAATATTGTACAAATTTTGTATTGACTTTTCAGCCATATGGAGTCTAAACTTAAATAACTCATTATTCAAGGAGAGACGTCGGGATGACCTGTTCTTTTCACAATATGATGAATCCGTCCCGCAACGGCATGTCTTGTAACATGCCTTCTTTCCATGGTCATAATAATATTGAAACGGACGTCGCTCTTTGGGCAGCGTCCGTTTTTTTCATCATTCCGAAGCTTGTAATTCGTGTAGCAATTATGGTTCTGGCAGGCCTTATCGGCCTGCTTATCAGCGTATCCGCCCTGATTCCTGTAGGCCTGGTACTCATTATTTTGCCCCTGATTATTCCGGCCGCCCTCTCCATGACGCCTGAGGAAAGACGCGTTGGCTTTCGAATATCCCAAACCTTATCCGCTTAGGGAATTCAATGTTTACGTGATCCTGCCTCCGGCAGGATCATTTTTTGTTTTTCCGCCGCACGCCGCGGCTGAAAATAAATTTATTAAGAGGAGAGGAAAAAATGAAAAGAACAAAGAAAACACTCTGTGCACTGGCCGCTGCCGCCATGCTGATCGGCTGTCTCGCCGGGTGCGGGTCCGGCGGCAAAGAACCTGCCGCCACCGACGGCGATGGTTCCGCCTCCCTGCTGCTGGGGGGGATCGGCCCCCTCACCGGCGACTATGCCAACTACGGCACCTCCAACCGCAACGGCGCACAAATCGCCGTGGACGAGATAAACGCCGCCGGTGGCGTCAACGGTTTCAACTTCACCCTTGATTTTCAGGATTCCCAGGGTAACCCGGACAGCGCCGTCGCCGCCTACGGCAAGCTGATGGACAACGGCATGGACGTCTCTTTGGGCGGAACCTTCTCCGGCGAAACCCAATCCATCGTCGCCGCCGCAAAGGCCGACAGCATTCTGGTTCTGACCGCTACCGCCTCGTCCAAGGCCTGCATTGAGGGCAATGACTGCGCATTTCGTGTCTGCTTCAATGACCCCGCCCAGGGCGCGGCCTCCGCAAACTACATAGCCGACAATAATCTTGCCACAAAGATCGCCGTGTTCTATGCCAGCGATAACGATTACTGCGTGGGCCTTTACGACACCTTCGCTGCGGAATGTGAAACTCTGGGACTGGAGGTCGTGGAGGTGCAGACCTTTACCAGCTCCACAAACACCGATTTCTCCACCCAGATCAACGCCATTAAGGACTCCGGCGCGGAACTGGTGTTCCTGCCCATCTATGCGGCCGAAGCCTCAACCCTCCTCACCCAAGCCTCCGGAAAGCTTGAAAACGTGGTCTATTTCGGCTGCGACGGACTGGACGGCCTTCTGACCAAGGTTTCCGATCCCGCCCTGGTTGAGGGAGTCATGATGCTGACACCCTTTGCCGCCAATTCCACGGACGAAAATGTTCAGTCCTTTGTCACGGCTTACGAGGCTGCTTACGGCACCGTGCCCGATCAGTTCGCCGCCGATGGATACGACGCGATTTACACCATCGCTGCGGCCCTTCAGCAGGCCGGAATAACCTCCGAAAACAAAGACGATACCTTTAACGAAAAAATGGTCGCCGCCATGACCCAGATCACCGTTGAGGGTGTCACGGGAACAATGACCTGGGGCGCCGACGGCGAGACCAGCAAGGCGGCACAGGCGATGATCATAAGGGACGGCACGACCGTACTTTACGAAGGCTAACCACTCCGCTTTCCGAACCCCCTCGGAGGGCATTGCCCTCCCGAGGGGAATCTTTGAAAAGGAGTTGATCTTATGATCTATCTTGTCCGCACCCTGATCAGCGGGCTCAGCCTTGGCAGTATATACGCTCTGATGGCCCTGGGCTATACCATGGTCTACGGCGTCGCAAAGATGCTCAATTTCGCCCACGGCGACATTATCATGGTCGGCGCCTACTCGATTATTGTCGCCGTTTCCCAGGCTCATCTTCCACCCCTCGCCGCCGTTCTGATCAGCGTGGCCGTCTGCGCCTGTCTGGGCGTAACGGTGGAGTTTCTCGCTTACCGCCCGCTCCGCCAGGCCCCGCCTCTCAACGTGCTGATCACCGCCATCGGCGTGAGCTATTTCCTTCAGAACGCCGCCCTTCTCGTCTTCGGTTCGGAACAGAAGGCTTTTCCCGCCATCGTGTCCTTCCCCTCCCTCAGTGTCGGCGGGGTTGAAATCGACGGCATAACCCTGGCCACACTGGCCGTGACCGCCGTCATCATGGCGTCATTGACCCTCTTTATAAGCAAAACCCGGATTGGCAAGGCCATGCGGGCAGTTTCCGAGGATAAGGGGGCGGCCGAGCTGATGGGGATCAGCGTGAACCGAACCATCACCCTTACCTTCGCCGTTGGCTCCGCCCTGGCCGCCGTAGCCAGCATATTCTTCGGCGCGGCTTACGTTTACGTGCGTCCCACCACCGGCGCCATGCCGGGAATCAAAGCGTTTACCGCCGCGGTTTTCGGTGGGATCGGCTCTATCCCGGGGGCAATGCTCGGGGGGATCATGCTAGGCATTATCGAACAGTTTTCCAAAACGTACATCTCCACGCTCTGGTCGGACGCCATCGTCTTCGGCGTGCTCGTCCTTATACTGGTCGTCAGGCCGACGGGCCTTCTCGGCAGAAAGCTCAATGAGAAGGTGTGACAAATATGAAAGCAAATCTAAAAAACCGGCTGTGTTCAAAAAACGCCGTCACTCTCTATTTTATAACCGCCCTCTACCTGGCGGTTTCAATTCTTGTCTACGGCGGCTGGGCCAGCCGCCATCTATCCAGTATGCTGATTTCTATTTCCTGCTACATCGCCATGGCCGTATCCCTTAACCTGGTGGTGGGCATGCTGGGCGAGCTTTCCTTGGGCCACGCCGGCTTTATGTCCGTGGGACTTTTCGCAGGCTGCCTTTTTTCCATCTACACGGTAGGCACGCTGCCGCTTATAGTACGTCTGCCGGGCGCAATGCTTCTCGGCGGATCCGCCGCCGCCCTGGCCGGCCTTGTAGTGGGCCTTCCGGCGCTCCGGCTCAAGGGGGACTACCTGGCAATTGTAACTCTCGGCTGCGGCGAGATCATCAAAAACGTCATCACAAACCTGAACATTACAGGCGGCGCCCTCGGCCTGAACACCAGCACCATCTACTCTGGAACAAAAACACTCCTGCCATATGCCATCGCCCTGGTTTTCATCACCGTCCTGGTAATGATGAATCTAAAAAAATCCAAGCACGGCCGGGCAATTATGGCGATCCGCGACAATCGCATCGCCGCGGAATCCAACGGCGTGGATGTGACGTATTATAAGCTTGTGGTTTTCGTCCTCTCAGCCTTTTTTGCCGGCGCCGCCGGGGCAATCTATGGGCATAGCTTCGCCAACGTCAAGGCCGCCACCTTCGACTACAACATGTCCATTGAGGTGCTCGTCATTGTGGTTCTCGGCGGAATGGGCTCCATTAACGGCGCTGTGATCGCGGCAATCGCTCTGAAGGCTCTGCCTGAACTGCTCCGCGACATCAGCGATTACCGTATGCTTGTGTATTCCGTGCTGCTCATCCTCATCATGCTCCTTAACTCCTCCCCGCGCTTTGCCGATATGAAGGGCCGTTGGAGCATAGGAGCGATGTATAAAATGCTCAGATACGGCCGGAAGGCCGCCGTGGAAACGGAGGTCTCCCATGGACATGAATAAAAGCGGAAGGCTCGTGCCGTATCCCAGCGGCGCGTTCATCCCGGAGCGGGACCTGGGCAACATGCCCGTGCTTGAGGCCCGCCATCTCGGCATCGATTTCGGCGGACTCACGGCTGTGGACGACTTTTCCCTCACCATCGGCCGGACGGAGATTGCCGGGCTGATCGGGCCTAACGGCGCCGGGAAAACCACGGTTTTCAATCTTCTCACCAATGTCTACCAGCCCACCCGCGGCAACATCCTGGTCAACGGATACAGCACGGCGGGAAAATCCACCCATCAGGTCAGCAAAATGGGCATAGCCCGCACCTTCCAGAACATTCGCCTCTATTCAAACTTATCCGTACTGGACAATGTCAAGGTAGGTCTGCACAACACGCTGAAGGAAAGCTTCTTTGCGGCCGTTACCCACGGCTTCGGCTACGGAAAGGCAGAGCGTGTCGCCGACTCCGTCGCCCTGGAACTGCTGGACTTTTTTTCTCTGGCCGATCTGGCGGAAACCGCGGCCGGCAGCCTGCCTTACGGCGCGCAGCGCCGGCTTGAGATTGTCCGGGCCCTGGCCACCAGCCCCAGCATCCTTCTGCTGGATGAGCCGGCCGCCGGCATGAACCCCTCCGAAACAGCGGAGCTTATGGAAAACATCCGGCGGATACGCGACAACTTCCACATCGCCGTACTTCTGATCGAGCACGATATGAATCTGGTTATGGGCATCTGCGAGGGCATCTGCGTCCTGAACTACGGCAAGATCATCACCAAGGGCACACCGGATGAGATCCGGTCCAACCCCACGGTCATTGAGGCTTATCTCGGCAGAAAGGGGGCCTCCGAAACATGCTGAAGATTGAGAGCATCAACGTGTATTACGGCAAAATACACGCCCTTAAGGACGTCTCCTTAACTGTCGGCCACGGCGAGACGGTAGCCCTTATAGGAGCCAACGGCGCCGGTAAATCCACAACCTTAAAAACCATTTCGGGTATGCTTTCCTCCCGCACCGGCAGCATCCGGTTTCTTGACGAGGAAATCTCCAAAACCGAATCCTACAAGCTTCTGGCTAAGGGCCTCGCACACGTCCCGGAAGGCCGCCGTATCTTCCTGCAGATGACCGTCATGGAAAATCTTGAGATGGGCGCCTATATCATGGGGAAACCTTCAAAAGAAGACCTTGACCGCATATTTGCGCTCTTTCCCCGGCTGGCCGAGCGTAAAAGCCAAACCGCCGGCACGCTTTCCGGCGGAGAGCAGCAGATGCTGGCCATGGGCAGGGCCCTTATCAGCCGGCCCAAGCTCATGATGCTGGATGAGCCGTCCATGGGCTTGTCTCCGATCCTTGTGGAACAGATCTTCGATATCATCAGGCGGCTGCGTTCCGCCGGCACAACCATACTGCTGGTGGAGCAGAACGCAGAAATGGCCCTGGCCGTGGCCGACAGGGCCTATGTGCTGGAATCCGGGAAAATCGCCCTTTCCGGAACCGGGGCCGATCTGGCCCGGAGCGACGCCATCCGGAAAGCCTATCTTGGCGGCTGAATCCCGGCCGCGATTCGTTTATCGATGTGTGCGAAATACCGGAACCTTCCGGGAGAAGCGCCCGACGGGCGCGCACCGGCTCCGGCATAAAAGCTGTTATGTGGGCTTGGGGTTCTCCCGGACAAGCTGTTTTAGGCGGAAATCCCTAACGGGATTTCCGCCTAAAACAAGGTATGCCTATTATCTTGTCCCGCTTGCCGCTGCATAGCTCAGATTCGCTGAGCTATGCAGCTTTGTTGTTTTTACACCGTCTATTCAGACAGCAACCCGTTCAGCAGCAAAGAACCGGACAGCTTGACAAATATGATTAATAATACGGCTGCCAGCCCTGCCGCTTGGGCCACTATGAGCAATGCTTCGCTCAATCATCAAAAGTTTTGTCTATTACAATGTGATTATAGTAAAGGGGTTTCAGCCCCTCTTTATCCTTTTCTCTGAAGCAGCGAAGCATTCCCCTGTGTTCTTCTATGCATTGATTGAGTATGGGGATAATTCTGTCACTCCTATCCTCGTAGTACGTAGGAATAGGGGACATATATATATCCCTGACCGACTCAATAAGCACGTCATTTCCGGAGTTTTCGACAATATGCAGGTGCGCATGGTTATTAGCCTGGATATACTGCGTAAAGTCCCTTTCTTTCAGCGCCGCTTCCATTTGGTTTATATAGGACTCCTGTTCCTGCAGCATCTCCTCGGTACACCTGTCAATATATAGCTCCGCCGCAAGGTATTCCAATGCGTATTGAACGGCGTATGAGTCGGTTTTCTCTTTTCGGCTTGCGGACCTTACTGAAAAACCATGCCGCGGAATTTTGTCTATTATCCCCTCGGCGGCCAATCTGGTAAGCGCTTCCCTCACAGGTGTTCTGCTTACTCCCAATGCATTGCAGATTGATTGCTCCGCCAATTTTTGCCCCGGCTCAACTTCGCCGTTTTTAATCATATCTATTATATATTCATAAATCTGGTCTCTCAGTAATTGATTTTTTATTTGTCTTGGTTGCATTCCAAGGCTCCTTATCATGTATAAATTGTATATTAATTATTCATTATATAACATTTCTCGAACCCGTGCAACCGACAACTGAAATATTCTGACGCTAAACCGATGAATATCATTAGGCTGTATTAATAAAAACCTCTGCCCGGACACTTGGGCGTGTATCCGGGTAGAGGCCCTTGGTGCACTTTGGCACAAAGGGGGGGAGAAATGCGAGAGCAAAATGGTGTGAAAAACTCTTTTGTTTTTATGCGCCTGGAATCAGAACTTAAAGGCCGATGCCGTTGCGGACAACCTTTGCTTCCTTTTGGCGCCCCTGCAGGCAAAGCACGGCGTTCTCTACCGCCAGTTTGGAAACAAGGTACTCCGATGTATCGGAGAAATATCCGCTGTGGGGATTTAGTATAACGTTACTACGGCCGACAAGGGGGCAGTTTTTAAGATACTGGGCGTCCGGAACTTCGGATTCCAGCATGTCGAGACCGGCGCCCCTGACAAGGCCGTTATCAAGCGCCCAGGCCAAATCCACTTCATTTACCATCGGCCCGCGCCCCTCGTTTATAAGGAGTGGTTTCTTTTTCATCTTCTGGAAGGCCGCCTTGTTGAACATATGCACGTTTTCCTCGGTGAGGTTCATGTGGATCGAAACCACATCCGATTCGGCCAATATGGTGTCAAAGCTAACGAGCTTTACGCCGATTCCTTCGGCAATCTCAGGTGGCAGGAAGGGGTCGTAGGCTATGACCTCCATGTCAAAACCCTTGGCCTTGCGGGCGACTGACTGGCCGATACGGCCGAGGCCAACTATACCCATCGTCTGGCCCTCTACTCTCTTGAGACGGCGCGTTTGGTTCACCTGCCATATGTGATCCTGCTGTACGGCCTTATTGTAAGTGATGGTGTCGCGTTGGAGCGCCAACATCATTGTAAAGGCGTTTTCCGCAGTCTCCTGAGTGCAGTAATCCAGAATTGAGACGATGGTTATGCCTTTCTCTGTGGCATAGTCAAAATCCACTTCGTTATATCCCGTGGACTGAAATGATATTACCTTGCAGTTCGGCATTGCATCTATCTTCTGCTTATCGAGATATACATAGCCGTACATACAAACGGCGTCGGCATCGGCAATGGCGCTGTAAAACTGCTCGTTATTATCGCTGTGTTCATCGAAAACAGCAACCTTGATCTCAGCGTCGGCGGGACAGGTTGCGAATTCCACGCTCATATCACGCTCTTTGGTTACCGGTGTTTCAATAAAGGTAATTTTCACAGCTATTCCTCCATTTATCATTTATTTTGCGTATCTGACGGCATGGACGCGGCCTGCCGTCAGATTATGGCTCCGTTTTGGCGCATGGCGTCTATCTGCTCCTGAGTGTATCCAACAGACGCAAATATTTCGTCTGTGTTTTCCCCGATTTTGCCTGTGGGAACGTATGGCTTTCGGCCATACTCGCTGAATGCAATCGGCGGATTTGGAAGTATTGCCTTGAGCCCGTCGGCAAATTCCACCTTTTCGACATACACATTCTCATTCAAAAGTATCACGCCCCAAACCTTTTGAATCGCTGACTTCCTTTTTTGCATAAACTCCAAGCCAAACAGAATTGCCAGATTTGGAGTTATGATGGTAAGTTGGCAATATATCTCCCTATATAGTGGTGAGGCGGAAATTATACCTTTGCAGGGAAATGCCCCAGAATATTAAGCTTCTTGGCCCTGCGGGTTGCGAATATGGATACGACTACGCCAAATGCCGCAGTGCCGATGGCATACCAGAATATCTTTGTATACCCCGCGGCCCCGGAGGCGTCTATCCAGCGTCCGAACATGGTGTGAACAAAGAGGTCGGGCAGGTAGCCGACAAGGGTCGCTATGGCGATTGCCGTACCGGAAATATGGGGCGGTACGCCAAGCTCAACCTGCATGGAGAAGTATGTGCCCTTTGTGGTAAACATCGTAATTCCGACAAAAATAAGCATGGACACCGTGATTGCCGGGCTGACTCCCACCGGAACAATCAGGAACAGGGCAAGCGCTGCGATGCACAGAAGGTTGCCGACGCCCTGCTCCTTACTGACGCATTTTAGCCAACTGTCAGCCATGAATCCGCCCAGCGGCCCCCCGATCATGCGACAGCCGTATGTGCGTATCGTACCTATCGATGCGGCCAGAACCGCGGAGAGCCCAAGCACGCTTGTGCTGTACGGCGTAAGGTAGCTTGCGGCCGCGGAAATAACCACATAACACCATACAAATGCGGTCATGTACCACGTGCCGGGCAATTTAAAGGTTGAAAGATACTCGTGGAAGTTAAATTTCTTTGCGGATTCCTCGACGGAGGGATCGCCATAGGTTGCATCCTCTTTGAACAGGAACAGCACGAACAGGCCTGCAATAACGCACATGATTCCCATGGAGCCGACGGCGCCCTTAAAGCCTATGACCAGGTCGCCGCTGCCGAACAGGGCCATGACCCCGAGCATTATAAAGCTCAGCAGCAGGGATGCAAAGCCGTTCATGGCGTCAAATACGCCGTATATTCTTCCCTGCTCGTCGTCGTCACCCTGCATGCGGATGCCCTTCATCATCCCCGGCCAGAAGGCAAAGCCGCCCGCAAGGGCGATAAGCCCCCAGATAAGCTGAACCATAAAGAAATTGGTGTAAGTAAACATCAGGATGAAGCACAGAGCGGCATTGCCCCATATGGAAGCAAGAACAACCGCCTTCGGCTTGAATTTGTCTGCTACCCAGCCTCCGGGCAGGTATGATAAGGTCAGTACTGCTGTGTAAATGGTCATGAGCGAGCCCAGCTGTTCGTTTGTGCATTTCATTGCGGCAATCATCTGATCATAAAAGCTGGATTTCATATAGGGGAGGACATACATAAAGCCATAACAGAGCCCAAATGAGAATAGTACCAACAGTCTCCTTAAGGTGAACGTTTTCTTCATAATTACTTTCTCCTTTTCCAACTCTCCATTTTACATTCTGCGTCTACCGGATTCTTTTAACGGATCTTATGCCTATATCAAAACATTCGTTGTTCTTCGGGCTGTTCTTCCCTTTGTTGTCAAAAAACTTATTGAGGCCGGCTCTGGCTATGTCTGCGGAAAACAGCCCGCTCATCGCAACAAATGCGCCGAGCATTATGACATTGGCTCCTTTGGGGTTTTTCATGTCATTTGCAAGATCGGTGGCGGGAATCGAGTAAACGGCTATTCCCTCCGGAAACTCACGGCCCTCCCCTACCATGCTGCTGTCAATCAGAATTCCTCCCGTTTTTCTCACCTTGTGCTGGAATTTTTCAAGTGCGGGCGCGTTCATTACAACGAGGTAGTCGGGGTATGTGATTGCCGGGCTGCCAACTTCGTCATCGGAAATAATGACATTGCAGTTGGCGGTGCCGCCGCGCATTTCCGAACCGTAAGACGGCATCCAGGACACGTCCTTGCCTTCATCAACACCGATATTGGCGATAATCATCCCGGTGGTCAGGATTCCTTGGCCGCCGAAACCGCCGCAAATAATCTCAGCCATTCGACTTACCCCCCCTGTCTTTAAATATCCCCAGCGGAAACACCTTGGTCATTTCTTCTTCTACCCTCTTGTTGGCGTCAACCGGAGGCATGTTCCAATTCGTGGGGCACGCCGAGAGTATTTCAATAAGGGAAAAGCCCTTTTTCGCAATCTGATTCTCAAAGCCCTTCTTGATATATTTCTTGGTTTTAGCAATTTCCGGCACGCTGTACAGGGCGCCCCTGGCTGCAAATTCAAAATCATGGTGACTCAGCGAAGCGAGAAAATCCCCCGGCTGGCCGTTTGCAATTTTGTCGCGCCCACGGGGTGTGCTGGTGGTTTTCTGGCCGACAAGAGTGGTGCCCGGAGACAGCTGGCCGCCGGTCATGCCAAAGACGCCGTTATTTACAACGATCATAGTGACCGGTACGTCACGCAGGCATATATGTGTCAGCTCCGCAATGCCAATGGTATAGCTGGCGCCATCGCCGGCGTGTATATATACGATGTCATCGGGACGAGTCGCCTTTATGCCTGTTGCGACCGCGGGCATTCTGCCGTGAGGCCCGGCGATGCCGTCGAGGTTCAGTCCGTCAATCGTCCAGAAACAGCATGCTATGTCAACGCAGTTTATTGCCTTGTCGGCAATGTTGAGTTCCTCAAGAGATTCGGCAATGAGCCGCTGTATGATACCGTGTCCGCAGCCGCCGCAGAAGCCGCACGGCTGGACAATCAGTTCGGGTTTTCTCAGCGCTTCCATTACAGTGCCACCTCCGGTTTCAGTTTTCCAGCAAGAGCGTCTTTCGCGGCCTCAAGCAGATTCTCCGCGATGGGGATGTCAATATGTGTGCAGTGCTTATAAACGGGTTTTGTATACTTTGTTGCTCCGTAGACGTCCTCGGTCATCTGCCCGATGATGCTCATCTCAACGACCATGTAGCCCTTGACGTCGGGGTTCACTTCCTCAAATGCCTTTCTGGGGAAAGGCCATGCCGTGATCGGGCGCACCATGCCGAGCTTTATGCCCTGCGCCCTTGCCATTTTGACAGTCTGCTTCGCGACGCGGGATGAAACGCCTATGGCTACAAAAACGAGCTCAGCGTCATCTACCATGAAGTTCTCCCAGCGCTGCTCATTTTCCTGCATGGTGTGAAGTTTGCTGTAAACATGCTCCGACCATGCCTTGTCGCCCACGTACCAGTTGAGGTTCGTGGCCTTGTTCTTTTTGGCGCAGGCGGGCTTACCTTTTATCACCCAGTCATAGCTGTTTATGTCGTGCTCAACGCGGGGCGGCAGGTTTACGTTCTGCATCATCTGCCCGACGGCGCCGTCGCCGAGTATGAGAACAACGTTTCTGTACTTTTCGGCGAGGTCAAACGCGCCGTATGTAAGGTCGGCGCACTCCTGTACGGAGTTGGGGCAAAGAACCAGCAGACGGTAGTCGCCGTTACCGCCGCCCTTCACGGCCTGAAGATATGAGTCCTGGCCGGCTGTGATGTCGCCGCCGCCTATGCCGTAGCGCATCATGCTGACCACAACCGCGGGAACATCGCAGGACGAGAGGTACGAAAGGCCTTCCTGCTTCAGGTCAAACCCCGGCCCGGAAGAGCTTGTCATTGCCCGGTTTCCCGCGGCTGCCGCGCCCCAGACCATTGAAATGCTGGCAACTTCCGACTCACCCTGAATAAAGGTTCCTCCCGCTTCTGCCATATGCGCTCCCATGTACTCAAGAATTTCGCTCTGCGGAGTTATGGGGTATCCGGCATAGAAGCGGCAGCCTGCCCTGATTGCCGCCTCCGCTATTGCTTCATTTCCTTTTATAAATGCCTGTTCCGCCAATTTTGTCACCTCACTTCAAATATGTAGTCCGGACATATGCGGTAGCAGCTGCCACAGCCTATGCACTTCTCTTCGTCTACCTCGATGATAGGGTAGCCCTTTGCATTGATCTCCATGACAGGAGTAATTGCTTTAACCGGGCAGGCCCCTACGCAAAGCCGACAACCCTTGCAAAGCGTTGTGTTAGCGTAAGCCTTAAGTTTTGCCATATCGTATAGCCCCTCCTAATGTATTTTGCATTTTGTATACATAAAATAATATTAATCGCTGACCATATGCTTTGTCAACGTATTTTTTGTGTACGTAGCGCATTTGCACACAAAAGCAGATCACCATGTTTTTCACAATGAGGCATATTCACAATAAATCATATTTTTATTTCAGAAAATAATCTACAAACAATTGAAGTAATTCTTATCACCTTTCCCATTGACAAGGAAATATGCATTTTGTATACTTAATTCATTAAGGAATAGCCAAGGTGCTAAGTTCGTTAACGATGGAAAGGGGCTTTTATAAAATAAAGTATCCGGAGGCATGGAGGCATTCGAGGAGATTGCCGCCGTGTGCTGTGGAAAACTCACCAAGGCCGAGCGGCTTGGATTCGGAGAATTTTCAATAACGCGCATAAGCTTTACCAATTAAAAACGGAGGTACAAAGATGAAATACAATCTACCGTCGAACAGCCTCTACGGTGACGAGCCGATCGAGATAAGCTTCCCGGACAATTGGGATGTGCATATTTCCGAGATCAAAGGATTCAACACACCCGAGCTGACTGCGGACGAAATACGCGAAGGTGTCGCCTCGCCAATCGGAGCCGAGCGCATTAAAGACGGCGCGCGGGGCTCAAAGAGCGCCGTCATCATAATCGACGACATTACCCGCCCAACCCCCTGCGAGCACATCGCAAGAGCTGTCATTGACGAGCTGCTGGAGGCCGGCGTACCAAAAGAGAACATTTGGTTTGTTGTTGCTCTCGGCACCCACGGAGCCATGAACAGAGCGGATTTTGTACGGAAGCTCGGAGATGAACTTGTGGAGGAATTCGAGGTACATAATCACAACGTCTTCTTTAATCATGTTTATCTCGGCAACACCAGCCACAATGTGCCGATCGAGATAAATTCGGATGTGATGTCCGCCGACTATAAGGTTGCCATCGGAACTACCATGGCGCACAGCTATTTTGGTTTTGGCGGAGGTGCAAAATGCATCCTCCCGGGCGTGTCCTCCATAAGGACCATTACACGCAATCACAGCTACACCACCCCCAGCGACTTCAATATGGGGAATCCGATGACACTCATGCGCAACGACGCCGAGCAGGCCGCGCGGATGATGGGGCTCGACTTCAAGATTGACGTAATCATCAACGGGCACGGTGAAATCTGCAAGCTCTTCGCAGGCGACTTTGAGGCTGAGTCGAGGGTTTGCTGTGAATACGCCGCGGATCATTACAGTGCAAAATTTGTCCCGGATTGCGATGTGGTCCTGGCAAACAGCTATCTGAAGCCGGCCGAAGCCTGCTGCGCGTATACGCCCGAGGTAATCGCCTCGCTCCGAAGCGGCGGCGACTTTATTCTGGCGGCCAATTCGCCCTTCGGTCCGTGCGTGCATTATCTCTATGATAAATGGGGCCACTCCGCACCGGGCGGCCTGATGTGGGCGGGTTGCTACACAAAGACGGCAAAGATGAAAAATGCCATTGTGTTTGCGGAATATACAGTGAAGGGTATGCGTGACCCTTGGTATATTGATGAAGGCTCCGGGGCGGTGTATAAACGTAAATGGGAAGAAGTATTGGCAATTATCGACGACGGCACTCCGAAAAAAGTTGTGGTTTACCCCATGGCGGAGGGTCAAGTACTGGATAACTCACATGAGTTTTATCCTAAGAAGGCCTAATTCCGATGCCGCTCCGCTTATAAGCATAACAAGCTTTAATTACAGTAGCGAGCCTATGACACGGCATAAAACCCGGCGGCTTGCTGTTTCCGGGCTTTTGGTTGCGGTTGGGCTGCTGTCTTGACCTTTAGCAACTGAATATAGAGCACATCAGCAGTGGTATCCGGCATCCAATTTTCGCCGGCCAATGGTGAGATACCCGTGTCAGGCCAGCCGTAAGGCTCTTTAAACGGCGCGGGGCGGCTGCTCAAAAAAGCCCTTTCGCAATTTGCGCAACATATTATACTTTATCTGGCTTCCAGTTAGAAATAACAAACATAATGCCCAGTTCAGTTAGTAACGTAATTGGAAGTAAATTTACAGCAATGATGAGTATTATAAAGCTGTTGTTTTTAATCTGCCATCTACGTAATATGTGACCCGTAACGCATGTCACATAAAAACTATTCTTTAATCTTTCAAATAATCGATATATGATTCAATTAATTCACCAGTTGTATGTTCATCGCGGATGAAATAGAGCCCATCCTTAAATACTGATTTATATGTACCAAATACCTTTTCACTTTCTTCTTTATATGGCGATAACACCCTATAGCCATCTGTGCGGTTTCTGATCGAAGCCAGCTCCAGCTCAGCATGTGATAACTGTATCATAACAATCTTTCTGAACTGTGCTTTGCACCTATCTGAGTTGGCAATACTCAACGTTGAGCAGGTTGAAAGCGATATGCTGACCGTCATCGGCAAGGGGAATAAAGAACGGAAAATCTATATGACGTTGCGGCGCAGAACTACAACGATATGGCCGTACTTTATGTGACGCTTGAGGACACCGAGCACCTCGGCAGGGTGACGGAGGATACGCAGCTCGGCTTTACAGCGAATTTCATGGTGCAGAGCATGTCCTATGAGATGATCTATTTTGACAGTGAGTCCGGCATCGCAGCATATCAAATCCGTCTGGGTACAGATGATACCTTTAATGGTCAATCACTCACCTTGCAGATTGGGAGCATGCGTTATGGAGGAAACGATCTTGGGGAGATACGCATGGGCATTGATCTCGCTGAGGCGGCTGCAGAGGGTGAGCACATAGGCGAGCCGTATTCGAGCAGCATCCAGGCGCCCAGCGAAAGTTTGACTCCGGGACACATGGCTGATATCTCTGGAACAAAGTCGGCCTGGGTTTCCGCAATCGGAGTAGATCACGGTTATCTTACGATTCAGATCGGTCAGACAGCCAATTCAAGCAGATTCATTAGCCTATATAATATTCGCCCGTATCTGCTGGATGCCGACGGAAACCGGATTGAGCCAAAAACCTTTTCTACCGGTTTCTCCACGAACGAAAACCTGCAACGCCCTGAAGAGGGTCAGCAAAGCGTATATGACTTCTCGGAATACTATTTTGACGTCGACATAAACGAACTTGACGGCTATACGCTCTGCTTTGAAGGCACCAAGTGGAACGTGGTTACCGGAGATTGGAATCTGGACGTGGATTTCGACAACCTTCCGAAGACGCGGGAGGTCACTGCCGATATCACCGTGGGCGATGTGCAAATGACGGATGTGGTATTGACGATTAGTCCGCTTGGTATGACACTCACCGGAAACGGTCCACTGGATTTCGATTACTACTGTGCGCCGATGACGGTCAACACGGTTCTTGAAACAACAGATGTGGATATTGAACTCCAAAGCAGAAGCGGATCACGGTCAAATCCTGAGGGACCTTTTGAATTGATCTGGCACGCATCTGCCGCCGTTGATATGGACAGCATTATTGCTGTACGTATTGGAGATAACAGAATTGAGCTCAACTGAGGGCGATTTTTGGGTTAGCAAGCTAAAGGCTTGCTAAGTTGATTGCGATGCGGGCTTTCTTTTTCTTGTATAAGCAAGCTTTTGGTCAAAGAACGCGTCCTGACATGACTATAGGTTCGGCTCCGCAACACTGATCAACACTTCGCCCTTATATAAAATCATCGAGGAAAAGTGCTCGCCGTCGCCCGCCTCAATGCGCGTAAGTTCCCGTCCATCATTGCCGAGCTTCACGGCACATTGCATGTTCAGCACAATAAAGTAGCCGTCCGAATACAGCATGAAATCATACTCCGCGCCGGGCTCGACAAGGGCCGTTTCGTTAACCATATCGCCATTTTTGTCCAAGACGAGGATATACAGCTCGCCCTCTTCGCAGGTCTCGACCCGTTCACCATTCGCGTCGTAGTAGACTGCGGGATAATCCCCTATGAGCAGCGCAATATTTCCGTCTGCCTCACACATAGCGTATATGTATTCATAATCTTTCGGGAGGTCGATGATCTCCGATGTGCCATCAAGCGCAACACGAGCATGCACCGCATGCTGAGCGCCGAGACCACCTATGTATACAAGCCCGTCCACAACACACTGCGCGCTAATGTAAGCCATATTCTCCGCCATCGCAAGGCTTTTTCCAATAGTCCGCCACTCAGGCTCTTCCTCTTTGCCGCAAGAGGCTAGAGTAAGGAACATGCAGAATGCAAGTAGCAGTACCAATCCCCTCGCAAAGTAATATCTTTTTTCATTAACAGCCATACTGTTTTCTCCTTTGCTACTATAGATTCTAAAACGATGGCTTGATTATGTCAGGATGACTCTGTATTGAGTTTTCTTTGCTAGAATATAAAAGCTTAAAACATTGGAATCACCACCTCTCTTTTGTTGATACCAAGCACTCAATCTGTGCTTTCACTTATATATGTCTCGAAATGACAAAGGGGGACAAAAATTTTAAAATAAAAGTCAGCGCTCATTTCAAAGAGCGCTGACCTGCTTATAACATGAAATTGAAACTATATATTACGCGTTTGCATGTTTGACGGTAGTCTTCTTGAGTTATGGATAGTTGTTTCGTTACAAAATTGGGGGGCGTACCTTTTCAATTGTACTGCCCCCCAACTATTACTATCAACAGTATATCGCCTTAATCTTTTTTATCTCAAATCATACGGGTAACCCCATATATGTCGAAGTCACATAGAAGTAAACCGGCAAAACTTTACATTTCTGAAATCTTGCGATCATTCGCAAACACCTGGCAATAATCCGTCTTTTGGTTAATCCACGCTATATACGTCGATATTACCCGCCGCAGGGGAGTAACCTCCACTAGGTCTGAAAAACACCGCATACTTCTCTGAAGCATCGAGATTATAGAAATGTTTGTAAGTAGTCTCCGATGCGGATCCACACCAATATCGACCATCGACGTTCCAAATATACACTGTGAATGTGGCATCTGAGGGTGTCGTACCCCAAAATTCTACAATAAGTGAAGTAACTCCCGTAAAATATTAGTTTGTATAGATGCCATTTTGCACTTCCGAAAACGCCCCGTGATACGGAAGATGTTTCGAAAGCTGGTCTCGATTGATGAAGTAGAATCTATACAACTGGGCGATTATACTGTCGTCTATAGTTAGCATTAAAGGGTGTGAGGTAGTGCGTAGAATTTTGTGTAAATCTCAAATGTCAGTATAAGTGCGGAATAGACTTACAGAGCGATTTTCACTCTGTCGGCGAAAAAGATCATCAGGTTATCCAGGATCGAGCCCCAATTTTGAATAGGCATCGTCCACTTGACCACGATATTCATAGTGGTCAAGTACAGTATCTTCATGAGCGCATCGTTGGAGACGAAGGCGCTCTTCGTCTTAGTAACCTTCCGAAGCTGCCGGTTGAAATTTTCAATGGCGTTGGTCGTATAAATCAGTTTTCGGATTTCGGGCGGGTATTTAAACATCGTGGAGAGCTCGTTCCAGTTGACCCGCCAGGATTTTACGGCCAGAGGGTATTTCCCGCCTCATTTGGCTTCAAATTCATCCATGGCGGCAAGAGCGGTCTCCTCGGTCGGCGATTTGTAAACGGGCTTTAGATCAGCTGTAAATTGCTTAATATCCTTGTAGGATACATACCTCGTGGAAGAGCGGATTTGATGAATAATGCAGCGTTGAACTTCTGTTTTCCGGAAGGCCACGTTGATGGCCTCAACAAATCCGGATAGCCCATCGACAGACGCGATAAGTATATCTTGAACCCCTCGGCTCTTCAAGCCATTGAGCACAGAAAGCCAGTATTTCGAGGATTCGCTGCACCCAGCCAGATACCGAGGACATCCTTTTTGCCGTCCAGATCGGTGCCGATGGCAACATAAGCCGCCTTTTTAGTGACGATGCCGTTATCCCGGACACTGTAATGCACGGCGTCCAGAATCATCATCGCGTAAACGCTCTGCAGCGGCCACTCCTGCCAATCCTTGATAAGAGGCAGTATTTTATCCGTTATCTTTGAAACGCGGCTGTCATCCACGTCGATACCGTACATCTCCTGCATGGTCTTCTGGATGTCGCGGGTGGATATGCCCTGTGAGTACAGAAAGATGACTTTATCCTCAATGGAGGAAACGTCGCTCTGATGCTTCTTGACGAGCTGGGGCTCATACTCGCCCTGACGGTCACGCGGCACCTTGATCTCAAGCTCTCCGATATTTCCTTGCACTGTTTTCTTAGAGTAGCCGTTTCGGCTATTATCCGTCTGCTTGTTTTTGTAGTCGTACTTTGAATAACCCAGCTCACTGTCCAGCTCCGCGTCGAGGGCTGCCTGTATTGTTTCGGCGGTCAGCATCTTCACAAACTCGTGGACATCATTCATGTCCTTGATGCCATATTCCTCAATCATTTGCCGCAGCTTGCTTTTTTCCTTTCCTGCCATAACGAAACCTCCATTGTCATTTTTATCTTACCTGACAATGGAGGTTTACACAATTATTTCTGCACTACCGGGTGTGACCATAGTTTTCAGTGATTAGCCTCCATGTGGCTTCTTAAATGGAACCGGATGGTAGGTTAAAAGCAACACTGGCATTATTTTTCTGCGCATATAGCAACCTCCTTAATATTCAGGCCCCAAATAGCTTAGTCGCTCTAAAATGCGCCCCTTCCGTTAGTTTCAGTATATCATACTGACTAACTTCAGGGGTGCACTTTTTTAATGGATTATTTAATGCCCGTAAACCCAAATGTGACGAACAATATTAAACTTTGGGGTTAGTCATACCAGGAGTAAAATTTGATCTCAGAATGTCGGTCAGCGGGCCA
>ENA-UOOR01002423-UOOR01002423.1-fermentation-metagenome-genome-assembly--contig:-NODE-2423-length-18830-cov-4.883249_pt1 | contig 18830 bp, 15 predicted proteins | sample MGYA00245780_ERZ724029 | MGnify/ENA primary metagenome ERZ724029 (study PRJEB28704, sample SAMN03018315) | fermentation metagenome | biome: anthropogenic terrestrial biome; feature: soil; material... | reverse complement strand
TGTCATTCTCATTCGGACCTAAGACGATTTATGGTACATTGTTTAATACTAACTTTGTGGGAAGCTTTGCAACCTTAATGCTGCCGCTGTCTTTTGCATTTCTTTTGGGTGCGAAGACGAAGAAGCAGAGAATTGTATCAGCAATAGCAGTTGTTCTGACGATATTTACATGGCTTGGATGCAATTCGAGAGCAGGGTATTTGGGAGCGGCGGTTAGTGCTGTGCTTGGTGTTTGGTTGTTCAGAAAAGTGATAGTGAAGCATTGGAAGATGTCGGTTGGACTGGTTGCTGTCCTGCTGGTGGCAGTAGTCGGATTGAATGCTGCTTCTGGGGGTGCGTTGCTTAATAGATTGAAGACGTTTAATGTTATTGAACAAATAAATATAATTAAAGAAAGTAATGATACAAATTTTAAATTTGAGGATATAGAATTAGGTAAAGATACTATTTCAATAAAGACTAATAGGCAAATACTAAATATGAAAGTTGATGGTGACAAACTTTACTTTCTTGATGAAAATATGATTGAACTTCCGATTACAGTAAATGGAAGTAAAATCAAAATAAATGATGGTAATAAATATTGGGAGATCAATAACATACAAATTCCTCAAAATTATCCTGGTGTTACCATAACAACACATTGGGGTTGGGGAAATATAAATTTTTACTTTGCTCAAGATGGAATAAAAATATTAGGTTCTGGCGGTAGAATTGCAGAACCTATAGTTGCTGATAGATTTGAACCATTGGACGGATTAGAAAAATTTATGTCAGGTAGAGGGTATATATGGAGTCGTACTATACCTTTGCTTAAAACTTATTTTATAAAAGGTGCAGGTTCGGACAATTATACCATAGCGTTTCCGCAAGATGATTTTTTAGCTAAGCTAAAAAACGGTTCAGATGCAAGTTTTGTAATAGATAAACCACACAATATGTATCTTCAAACAGCAATAAACACAGGAACAATATCCCTTATTGCATTACTTGCAGTATGGGGCATATATATTATCGGCAGTTTAAGGATTTACAACAAAATCTCCTTTGACTCAATAGAGGAATATATTGGAGCAACATGTTTTATAGGTATAATAGGCTACTTGATTGCCGCAATGTTCAATGACAGCATTGTTTCTGTAGCGCCGATATTCTGGGTAATGTTCGGACTCGGAATAAGCATAAATATCAGCTTGAAAAAGAAAACAGAGGTTTAACAATGTCAAACGCATACAAAGGTGTTTTTAACCTTTTAAATAAATACCGCAAGTTCATCCTTATGCTCATAGATATGTTTATAGCTATAATCGGCTATTTGTCCCCGCACATTATAAGCGGAATTCATCCGTTGAAATTTGAATGGTTTGAAAATACATGGTATATATACACTGTTATATATATTGGAACATTCATAGTAATAGGTGTTTACAGAAACATATGGCGTTATGCAGGTATCGAGGATATCTTCAAATGTCTTCAGGCTTCCGCACTGGCAAATTTAATATTTTTGATAGTTACAAAGACTTTTAATGTATATATAAGATATTATGTATATATAGTCGCATTTTTAGTAACCAGTTTCTGCACTATGGGCATACGTATAGTCTATAGGGCGGTTGTAATTATCGGAGATAAAAATACTAAAAAGCTCAGCCATTATACTAACATTATGATAGTCGGAGCAGGACAGGCAACGGTAGCTATATTAGGTGAAATACAACGCAACAATCCGAACAATTACTTGGTGAAATGTATAGTGGATGATGATACTATTAAAATAGGCAGAAAAATAAACTCTGTAAAGGTTGTTTCCCTAACAGAAAAAATACCTGAAATGGTCCAAAAATATGAAATAGAGGAAATCATTCTTTCCATACCATCGATAGACAAAGAAAACAAAAAACGCATACTAGATATATGTGCGGATACTAAATGCAAGCTGAAAATATTGCCGGAGGTTTATAGTCTGTTAATAGACGGCGGGCTTAATGATGTAATAGGAAAAATCAGGGATGTGCAGGTGGAGGATTTATTGGGCAGGGAGCCTGTGAAATTAGACTGTACCCTAACTAAAGAATATATACAGGGAAAGACTGTGCTGGTAACAGGAGGTGGTGGCTCCATAGGCTCAGAACTTTGCCGTCAAATATCGTCATATGAGCCGAAAGAAATCATAATTCTTGACATATACGAAAACAATGCTTATGAGATCCAGCAGGAAATGTTCAGGACATATGGAGAAAAACTCAATATATCTGTAGAAATTGCCACCATACGCGATAAGAATAAATTGAATAAAATCTTTGCTTCAAAAAATATAGACATAGTATTCCATGCTGCTGCCCATAAACATGTGCCGCTCATGGAAAAAAATCCTGAGGAAGCTATAAAAAATAATGTAATAGGAACATACAACATAGTTCAGGTGGCTCACGAGTTTAAAACAAAAAAATTTGTACTCATATCCACGGACAAGGCCGTCAATCCCACCAGTGTCATGGGAGCTACAAAACGAATAGCTGAAATGATAATTCAATCATATAACAACCATAGCGACACGGATTTCGTGGCTGTAAGGTTCGGTAATGTTTTAGGTAGCAATGGCTCGGTAATTCCGCTGTTCAAGGAGCAGATAAAACATGGAGGGCCTGTTACGGTTACTCATGAGGAAATAACCAGATATTTCATGACAATACCGGAAGCAGTGCAGCTGGTACTCAGAGCATCCTCCATGGCTCGGGGAGGGGAAATTTTCGTTTTAGATATGGGCGAACCGGTTAAAATTAAAGATTTGGCATACAAGTTAATCAAGCTTTCAGGGCTTGAGCCGGAGATTGACATAAGCATAGAATACACAGGACTCAGACCGGGAGAAAAACTATATGAAGAACTGCTAATTACCAAGGATAATGACCAGATTGAAACCGGAATTGAGAAAATTTTCATAGAAAGGCCGAAAGAATTTGATGAACAAGAGCTTTTCCAACTTATCAGAGAATTAGAAAAAGCAGCAAATGAAATCGACATAGAGACCATATTGATTCTTATAGAAAGACTTGTGCCAACATATAAACATACAGAAAACGTAAAGGAGATAGTCGTATAGGTGATTAAATAAAATCCTATCTACCTAAAAAAACATATTTACAAAGTTAGCCATAGATGCTATAATATAATTATTCGTACAATGAACGAAATATAGGAGACGATATGAAATTTTTCAGCCCTACAAGCGAATTAAAAGAGCTACTTCTGTTAGAGCATATAGAAAATAACCCGGATACAACACAAAAAGCAATAGCTAAAATAATCAATGGTGCTGTGTCCATGGTCAATGTCTATATTGATAATTTAGAAGAAAAAAACTATCTATACAGAGACTATAAATCCGCAAAAACAATATATTACAACATTACACATGAAGGAATTAAAAGAAAAAACTTTCTTGCAATTACTTATTTGCAGGAATTATTAAAGCTATACAAGTTAGCGGAAGAAAATGTCGAAAATTTTCTATTAGGGCTTGAAAATAAGGGATACAAAAGAATACTTATCTATGGGGCAGGCGAAGTTGCGGAAACCATATTGGCAGTAATAAACGGGAGAGGCAATAAAACCTTGCGTGTAATAGCTATAGTTGATGATAACAAAGAAAAGCGTGGCAAAAAGCTATTAGGACACCATATCATTCCAAGAGAAGAGATAAATGAATATGAGCATGACGCAATAGTAATTACATCTTATACATTTGAGGATGATATAACTAATAGACTGAATGAAATCGGTTATCCTGTTGAAAGGATAGAAAGATTCTTTACTGAATAAACTATTATTCCGAATCCATGATCTTCGCTATTGCTATGATGGACAACATACCAAAGGCACTAAGTATCTAATATACAATAAAAAATAATTACAGGGGGACTCATGTCACAAAAAATATACCTTGCTTCACCTCACATGAGCGATGAAGGCTACGAAATGAAATATATACAGGAAGCTTTTGATACTAATTGGATAGCCCCTCTTGGAGAAAATGTGGACGAATTTGAAAATGAGCTTTCGGAGAAAATTGGTATAAAATTCGCCGCGGCACTGTCATCAGGAACAGCCGCCATCCATATGGCTCTCAAGGCAGCGGGTGTAGATAAGGGAGATGTTGTTTTCTGCCCTACACTTACATTTTCAGCAACAGCAAACCCTATTATATACCAAGGGGCGATTCCTGTATTTATCGACAGCGACAAAGAAACATGGAATATGAACCCGGTTGATTTGGAAAAAGCCTTAGAAAAATATGAACCAAAAGCTGTGATTGTAGTCCATTTGTACGGATTATCAGCAGACATGGATAAAATTTGTGAAATTTGCGATAAACATAATGTAACACTTATCGAGGATGCTGCAGAAAGCTTGGGTACAACATATAAGAACAAATATACCGGGACATTTGGTAAATACGGCATATTTTCATTTAACGGCAATAAAATTATTACTTCATCAGGCGGTGGCATGCTTGTATCCGACAATGAAGAAAGAATATCAAAGGTTAGGTTCTGGTCTACCCAATCAAGAGACAAAGCAAGACACTATCAGCACAGTGAACTGGGGTATAACTATCGCATGAGCAATATTGTCGCAGGTATTGGCAGAGGTCAGCTTAAAGTTTTGGACAAAAGAATAAAGCAAAAAAAGCATATATATGAATTTTATAAAAATGAATTTAAAAATATTAATGATATTGAATTCATGCCTATTAATGAATGGAACAAGCCAAACTACTGGTTAAGCTGCATAATATTGAAAGGAAAAATTAGGCCTATCGACATAATGGAAGCTTTGGAAAAAGAGAGTATAGAATCAAGGCCAATCTGGAAGCCGATGCACATGCAGCCGTTTTTTAAAAAGTATGATTATATTGGTGAAGGAAAATCAGAAGAAATATTTAAAAATGGTGTTTGTTTGCCAAGTGATACTAAGATGACGGATGAAGACTTATATAGAATTTGTGATATTATTAAGAAGGAGTTGTGGAAGTAATGCAAACTGTATTTACAGCAAAGCCTAAAGGTGGAATATATAGGAGATTTATAAAAAGACGTATTGATTTTGTTTTGTCTCTGATAGCAATTATATTGCTCAGTCCTGTTATGTTAATTGTAGCATTTCTGGTTAGGGTTAGACTTGGCAGCCCGGTAATATTTAGGCAGAAAAGACCTGGGTTGAATGAGAAGATATTTACATTATACAAATTTAAAACTATGACGGATGCGAAAGATAAGTTTGGAGAGCTACTTCCGGATGAAAAAAGATTAACAAAGTTTGGGAAGTTGCTTAGATCAACTTCCTTGGATGAGCTACCTGAGCTATTTAATATTCTTAGAGGAGATATGTCACTAGTAGGTCCTAGACCTTTGGCTGTTTCATATTTGCCATATTATAATTCCTGTGAAAGACAAAGACATGATGTAAGACCAGGGTTAACGGGGTTAGCTCAGGTTAACGGAAGGAATTCTATAAAATGGGATAAAAGATTTAGTTATGATTGTTATTATGTTAAACATATTAATTTTATTTTAGATATAAAAATAATCATTAAAACTGTTTGGAAAGTGCTAAGCCGTAAAGATATTGGTGTAGCAGGTGTTGATAAACCTGAAAATTTTCATGAGTATAGGAAGAAGGAATTAGAGGTTAAAGATTCTAACTATTAATAGAAAATTGGTTTAATCAGCAAATAGGAGTGTGGATGCAATGGAAGAATGTAAAAAAAAGATACTATTGATATCGAATGGTCTTGCACTAGCATGTGATATTGTAAGAAAGGCAAAAGAAAAAAACATATATACTATAGTGACAGATTGGCATGATAACTCACCTGCAAAGAAAATTGCTGATGAGAATTATATGGTAAGTACTGCTGATATTAGTGCAATGGTAAACTTAGCAAAATGTAAAAAAGTTGATGGCGTCATAACTAGTTTTATTGATTCAAATTTAGAAAACACTAGAAAAGTATGTGAAACTTTGGGATGTTATTTTTATGCTACAAAGGAGCAACTAGAGATAACTATGAACAAGAGAAAATTTAAAGATCTTTGCAAAAAAAACAACGTATCGGTTGTTCCAGAATATGATATTGATGAAAGTTTCACGCAAGAAAAATTAGTTGATATTGAATATCCAGTTATTGTTAAACCAGTGGACAGTAGCGGGTCAAAGGGTATTGTCATATGTAACAATCAAGATGAATTAATAAGTGGATATAGCAAATCTTTAGAATTTTCTGAAAGTAAGGGCGTAGTAATAGAAAAATTAATGAATTTATCGAAGCCTGGTATTAATTTGGATTATGTAATTGCTGACGGCGAAATCATTCTTTCTTCTGTAGGTGATTTGTATACCTATCAAAATGACAAATCTTTGCCACCTTTGACAACGGGCGTATTTTATCCTTCTATTCATACAAATACTTATTTAAACAAAGTCGATAAAAATGTTCAGAAAATGTTTAAGAGTATAGGTCTAAAAAATGGAGTGCTATATATTCAATCTTTCTATGAAAATGGATGTTTCTATTTTTATGAGATGGGTTATCGTCTTGGTGGAGGTCAGAGTTATCAAGTTATATCAAAAATAAACGAAGTGAATCATCTTGAGATGTTAATAGATTATTCATTAACAGGTAAAATGTGTACAGAAGAAATTAAATCAAAAATATCGCCTAGTTTTGATAAAAAAGGATTTATTTATATTTTGCATATAAAACCTGGAGTAATAAAAAAGATAAAAGGACTAGATAAAATACGGAATATTAAGGATGTTGTTAATGTAATGCAAACATACCATGAGGGTGATGTTATTCCAAAATCGGCTGTAAATACTACCACACAAGTTTTTGGAAGAATACATTTAGTGTCAGAAAATAAGGAATCACTAATAAATGCAATTAACAAGATTAAAGAAGAATTGAAAATTATTAGTGATGATGGTGATTCAATGTTAATTGATAGCTTTGACACTAGGTTGTTAGAAATATAATTTTGCATTTTCAAATTTGATATCTTTAAAGAAATATACAAATATTGAAGTTATATGGTTTATATCAGTATTATAATAGGTAGGTGAAGTGAATGAAGATAACTGTAATTGGTGCTGGGAACTCGGGTATAGCAATGGCTGCTCATTTAAGCAAAGAGGGTAATGAAGTAACACTTTGGAACAGAACACGTAGTTCTATAGAAAAGCTCATGAGAACCCATATCATTCGATGTGAGGGTGTCGTTAGTGGCAATATTCCAATTCATCTTGTAACAGATGATATTAATGTAGCGTTGAAAGATCCAGATATTGTTATGATTACCACACCCGCAAATTCACATAAGGAGCTTGCTGAGGTAATTGCAAAAAATATAAATAAATCAACAATTATTGTTTTAAATCCTGGAAGAACTTTCGGAGCATTTGAATTTAGCAACATATATGGAGGATTTAACAAAAAGTATGATCAAATTATTGCGGAGACACAGACAATAATTTACACTTGTAGAAAAATAGATGAAGATGCTGTGAATATAATTGCTTTTAAAGATAATGTACTGATTTCTTCATTAGGTATGTATTCAAATGAAAGCATAATGGATTATTTACCTGAGTGTATTCAGAATTATTTTATGCCTGCCCATTCTATGATTCAAACATCTATTGGAAATGTTGGGATGGTGTTACACTGTGCACCATTACTTTTGAATGCTGGTTGGACTGAAAGTGAGAAAAACATTTATAAATACTATTATGATGGAATAACACCTACAATATGTGAGTTAACTGAGAAAATAGATGACGAAAGAGTCGCTGTATCAGAGGCTTTAGGATATAAAGTTGAATCTACTAAAGAGTGGTTGATTAGAACTTACCATGTTACAGGAAGTAATCTTTATGAATGCATTCATAATAATGAAGCTTATAAAACTATTGATGCACCTAGAACTTTAAAACATAGATATATTTTTGAAGATGTACCATGCGGTTTAGTGCCATTAGAAGCTATTGGGTTAAAACTAGGTCTTAATATGAGTTATACTACGCTAATAATTGACTTAGCGTCAAAACTTTTAAATGTTGATTTTAGAAAAACTGGTCGCAATCTAAAATATCTATATAACTCATCTGAAAATAATGAGTTAAAGAAAATCTTCGAAAGGAGGTATTCTTATGAATAATTCAATAAATACAAAATACGGATTTATAAAACCTGCCATGGATGCACATACCATGGGGGTTGATTCTGCAGCTGAATTATTGCGTGATTGTGGGTATGACGTAGTTGTTGCAGATGAATCAGTAGGACAAGCCATGGATAATTATAAATATGAGTTGCAACGAAAGGTTATTGTAGATTGGATAATTTCCAATAAGGTTGATAGGTTAGGTATTAGTTATCGGCTTGATAAAGATGATGCAGTGAATTTGGTAGGATATCTTATAGAAGAACTTAAAAAGGCAAATTTACTAAAATTTCAAGGCGGCCAACTTGAAACAATATTTTTTGGAGGACTTCCAAATTCATGTGAAGCTATTGAAACGGAATTTGATGGATTAGTTACGACATTTGTAGGCGGAGAGTCGGTTCAAGTGACATTATTTAAGATGGGAGTACCTAAAGATATAATACCAAAGGATATATATGAAGGAAGTAAATATGATGAATTGTTGATGAAATTTGGCAAAGAAATCAATGATTCGCAAGAGTATAGGGGGTACAAACCTTGTGATAGAGCAAAATATCCAGAGTTTGGGACAAAAAAAGATTCTGTAGTAAAAAGAATTGATTCGAATATGAAACATGGCTTTGGACCATTGATGAGGGCACATGTTGGGCCGTATTCTTCAACGCTCACACGAATTGAATCCGTAAACAAGTTTTTGGATTGGGCAAAGACTTTAGCACAGTCAAAATATCTTGATATTCTTTCAATAGGTACTTCACAATTAACTCAATCGAACTTTGGAGAGGATTGGAAAGATAAAACTAATGGCGGTGGAGTTCCATTGAATTCGCCGGAAGAATTTAGGATGGTATGGGAAATTTCGAGACCATTACTAGTAAGAACTTACGCAGGTACAAAGGATATTTCCAAACTTGCCCAGATGTATGAAGAAACGATTAATATCAGTTGGCATGCTTTATCATTATGGTGGTTTAATAAACTTGATGGTAGGGGTCCGTATGATCTTTATACAAATTTACAGCAACATATAGAAACTATAAAGTACATTGCAAAAACGGGTAAACCTTTTGAAGCAAATGTACCACATCATTTTGCGTTTAGAGGTGCTGATGATGTTACTTATATTGTATCTGCATATTTAGCTGCGAAGTTAGCTAAGAAATTAGGAGTTAGGACTTTTATTTTACAAAATATGTTGAATACACCACGATTCACATGGGGTATACAAGATTTAGCTAAGTCAAGAGCAATGGTTAAACTTGTTGGAAGTCTAGTAGATAACAATTTCAGGGTTTTATTACAGCCGAGGGCTGGATTGGATTATTTTAAACCCGATCTCTATGAAGCACGAAAGCAACTAGCTGCAGTAACGGCTTTAATGGATGATATTGATCCATATAATGAAATGAATCCGTCAATTATTCATGTAGTTAGCTTTTCCGAGGCTTCACATTTAGCAACGCCTGATATTATAAATGAAAGCATACAAATCACTCAACATTCATTACAAAAGTATCGTGAAATGAGAAAACAAGGTAAAATTGTAGATATGGCAAATAACGCTGAAGTGAATGAAAGGTTAGCTGAACTTTTTGGCTCAGCAATGAAAATAATAGCTGCTATTGAAAGTAGTGTGGATAATCTCTATTCAGTAGATGGATTTTATAAAGTATTTGCAGCAGGATTCTTACCTGTACCTTATTTGTGGGGTGAGGTAGAAGAGTTTAAACATGCAAAGAGTTGGAAGACAAAACCTGTTAGGGGTAGTGTAAAAGTAATCGATGAAAATAATAAGGTAATAAAGACCGAACAAATAATAGAAATTGCTAAGAATAACTTAAAAGATGCAGAATATAACTTGAAGCAAAGATTAATTCATTCGTTATAGAAAGTTTAAAATGCAGGTGATACAAATGGAGATAGGTAGTGAGTTTTGGCTTGAAAAGCAAGTAGTAGTTGATTATGATGATAAAATACCGCATTGGCTGAAAAAATATGGGGATATAGTACTGACTTCATCAGGAAGAGGTGCCATTAGTTTAGTTTTAGACCAAGTTGATCCGAAAATTAAAAGAGTATTGCTACCATCATATGTTTGCGACTCAGTTCTTCTTCCCTTTGAAAAAGCCGGTTATGAATTAATTTACTATGATGTCGATAAACAATTCAAACCTCAAAAAATAGAAATAGAAAATATTGATATTGGTATTTTCTTTCATATGGGATATTTTGGTTTTCAAACAAACCAAATATTAAATGATACAATTTCAAAACTCCGAGCTAGGTCAGTGATCATTATTGAGGATGTAACTCATACACTCTTCTCAAGTTATCAAAAACCAATGGACAATGATTTTGTCATAGGAAGTATACGTAAGTGGTTTGGCGTACCTAGTGGCGGATTTGTAGCATCAAGTAAAATTATTAATGCTCAATTATTATATCCTCCTAATGAATTTATAGATTTGAGAATTTCAAGCTTAAAGATGAAGTTTGAATACATCAAGACGCTAAATAAATCTTTAAAAGACAGTTATTTAGTGGGATTCAGAAAAGCAGAGCAAATATTAGATGAAGATGTTGATAGCTATAGAATTGATAGAATGTCTGAAATGATTATTAAGTATATAAATATAGATAAAATAGAGAAAGTTAGAAGGTCAAATTTTCAATTCTTGCTAAAACACCTGAAAGATGTTAAAGGAATAGAAGTTGTTTTTCAGAATATTAAATACGATGTAATTCCAATATTCTTCCCTATTTATATAAATCATAATAGAGACAAATTAAGATCCGACTTAATCAGTAAGGAAATTTATTGTCCTATCCACTGGTCTTTTCCTAACCAGTTGGAGGGGCATTTAAGTAGTGAAACAAAAGAAATATATGATTCAATCTTATCAATACCATGCGATCAAAGATATGGAATTAAAGATATGAAAAGAATAATAGATGTGATAAAGGAATTAGTTTAGAAGTAGAAGGAAGTAAAGGATGTGTTAACTTGTTTTCAATAATTACTTTAGCAGAAGCAGATAGGTGGAATTCGACAGTAAAAAGTTTTAAAAATTATGATGTTTATTATCTTTCAGAGTATGTAAAGGCTTTTGAGTTGCATGGAGATGGGGAACCTATTCTGTTTTATTATGAGGATAGTAATATAAGGGCGATAAATGTTTCAATGAAAAGAGATATATCAGAATTTGTATTTTATAAGTACATAATACCTAAAAAGCAACTTTTTGACTTATCAACTCCATATGGATATGGTGGATTTATCGTTGAAGGGCAGAATTGCCCTGAGAGTATTGATAGATTAAACACAGAATATGTCAATTTTTGTATTGAGAATAATATAATATGTGAATTTGTCAGATTTCATCCATTAATTAATAATGCTGATACTGTAAAGAATATATATGATGAAACTATTTTAGGTAAAACAGTATCAATGGACTTAAGCACTGCCGGAAGTATATGGGATAATATAACCAGTAAAAATCGCAATGTTATTAGAAAAGCAAAAAAAAACGGAGTTGAAATATTTGAGGGGGGTGATAGAAACTTATATGACATTTTTATAAAAATGTATAATAGTACAATGGATAAAGACAATGCAACAAGTTACTATTATTTTAATAAAGATTTTTATGAAAGCATTTTAAATGATTTAAAATATAATTCACTCATGTTTTATGCGGTATATGAAAATAAAATAATTGCAATGTCTATCATATTATTTGCGAACTGTAGCATGCATTATCATCTATCAGCATCTGTTGATGAATATAAACATTTGGCAGCAACAAATTTACTTTTATATGAGGCAGCTTGCTGGGGAAATGCTAAGGGATTTTCATTATTTCATTTGGGTGGCGGAGTAGGAAGTTTAGAAGATAGTTTATATAAATTTAAAAGTTCTTTCAACCGAAATTCAAATAATAAATTTATAATTGGGAAAAAGATATTTGATAAAAATAAATATGATAAGCTTGTCTCGCTTAGGAAGTTTTCTAAGGAAGATAGCTCCAGTGAAAGTTTTTTTCCTCAGTATAGAAGGTAGAATTTTAGATATAAACAATGGTCAATTTTAAAAATTTTGTTTGTTTCCATCCTATACTAAAAACCACTTGGCGGCTCATACAAGGACATTCTACTTGGAGAAACAGTAGCTATGGACTTATCAAGCTTGGAAGTTATTTGGGCGAATAGTAGGAGAGAAGTTTTACGAGAGTGTGTTAGATGATTTTCCACAGAATGATCAAGTTTTCTACGTAGATTTTGAAGGGAAAGTTATATCGGCTTCCATTATGATGACCACAAATGGCAGAATGAATTATCACCTTTCCGGTTTAATTCGAGAGAATGTAAACTTTGCACCAACGAACCTACTTCTGTATTAAGCAGCACTTTGGGGATGTGTTAACGGATAAGACTTTGTATTTAGGTGGAGGAGTCACTATTAAGGAGAATATTTTGATTGATGATAGGATAGTAAAACAACTGAACTATATTTAAATTATATTTTATAAAGTTTGTGGCTGTTACTTTCATGGTTAATTAATAGGTAATTGTTAAGTGAAATCTTATCGACATCTGTGGATAAAGTCATAAAAAAATAATGAAATGCAAAAAAACAGATATAATTAAAGGGATTATAGATTTAGGGGTAACCTTAATAAACTTAAGCACGTTGAAATTTCAATAACTTAAATATAATGTGATTATGCAATCAAAGGGTTAAGACTTCTAACATATTGTGGATAACTCAACCTATGTCGATAATTGCTGTGAATTGACTAACAATGCCAGCAAGATAAACATCAGCTTTAGTAGTAAGATGATCACGTGATTTTCTACCGGTAGTACACATATTACCTTTTAAGTGATTAATGGATCTTTCTACAAAGAATCACCAATGGATTTATCTTCATCAGGCGAGTCGGATTTTTTGTCAATTTCAATATCTGGTTCTAAACCATTGGTGGTAATAGAGAATCTTTCAGCATAACAGAAATGGCCATAAATGTACATTTGTTTAGCGTCAGAAGAAGATGAGCTTGGGAAGGCATTAACCCATAAGCCATTTTGTAAGGATCAACGTTAGGGTTGTCTTTGTAATAAGTTTTAAGCTACCTGATGAAAGTGTTTAAATATTTAGGATTGTTTTCTTTAATATATAATTCAATTCCTGATGTATCAAATGTAATAATAGAAGCAAGTGTAGAATTGATAGCTTGACAGATAGGTTCAGTATAATCAACCATTTTAGAAAACATGAGCTCCAAGTAGGTGTAAAAGTCTGTTTAAACCGTGTAAACTAGGGGCATCAGGAACTTTGGTAAAACCGCAGAAATCTCGCAATTCACGGCATAAGGAAAGCAAAAGAATAAGTAAGGAATCTGTAGGAATGGTGAAAATCTTTTGTAATATCAATGCAGATAAAAATCCTTTCAAAGGGTAATCTCGTTTTCTGCCAAGTGATAAGTGAAAGGCGCAATAAAATTCTACAGGTATAAATTCATTTAAGTTAATATATTCTTCTAACAAATAGAAGAATGTAAGGGTGTCAGATACCATTATATCCTGACATTCATTGAAAGTCTCAGCAAGTGTTAGCTGAGAATATTTAATAGACATAAATTTCCTCCTGTTGTAGTTTCTGTTTTGTTGGTACTTACATTATACCATAACAGGTGAGAAATTTATATATATAAGAATCAAAAACCCAACAACTTCAATGGGTTTCGGCACTTAGCAAATGCCTATGGTTAATTAATATAAGGAGAATGTCAAGTTGAAAAATATATGGATATTTAATCACTATGCTACGGGTATGTTTAAAAATAGAGGGGGACGACATTATTGGTTTGCTAAAAACCTGATTGAACGAGGATATGTTGTAACTATTTTCTGTGCTTCTACAAGACACAATACATCTGAAAGCATAGATATGGGGCAAAATAAATATATTATTGATTCAGTTGATGAGATAAAATTTGTGTTTGTGAAGGCATCTAACTATTTCGGAAATGGAAAGCAACGTGTTAAAAACATGATAGATTTTTATAGAAACCTATTTCCTGTTTCGAGAAAATATGTAGAAAAGAATGGTAAACCGGATATTATTCTGGCATCAAGTGTTCATCCACTTACCTGGCTTGCAGGATATAAATTGTCTAAAAGATATAATTCAAAATTTATTGCTGAAACCAGGGACTTATGGCCGGAAACGCTTGTTGCTATGGGAAAGATAAGTCGCAAAAGTATTCCCGCCAAGATACTGTATAAGCTTGAAAAATATATTTATAAAAAAGCAGACAAGCTTATATTTACTTTTCCGGGAGGTAAAGACTATGTCAGAAGTATAGGCGTTGATACTTCAAAAATCAAATACATTAACAATGGGGTAGATTTGGAAGTTTACAATCAAAATAAAATAAAAGAGATATATTATGATGATGACTTGAATGACGTTAAAACTTTTAAAGTATTGTATACCGGCTCAATGGGAATGGCAAATTCGCTAGATTGTTTGCTTAAAGCTGCTAAAATCATAAATGACAATGAAATTAGTAATATAAGGTTTGTTTTATTTGGCGATGGCTATAAAAAGAATGAACTTGAAAAGTATGCTGAAGTAAATAATATTCAAAATTTAACATTCAAGGGAAAGGTAGATAAAAAATATATTCCATATATTTTAAGCAGATCGAACTTAAACGTAATTTTAGCTGAACATATTGATTTATACAAATATGGGTTAAGCCCAAATAAAATGTTTGAATATATGGCTTCGGGTAAACCTATACTATCCAATATCGAATGTGGCTATGATATGCTTAAGGAATATGATTGTGGAATAACTGTAAAGGGCGGTTTGGCTGAAGCTTTGGCGGAAGGCATACTTAAATTTTACAATATGCCTAAGGATGAGTACGACATATATTGCGAAAATGCCCTGGGAGCAGCTCAAAACTTCGACTTTAAGTTGCTGACAGATAAATTAGAAAAGGTTATATTGGAGGATTAAGTCAGAGAAAGGAAAATAACATGCAAGTACCATTAATAAACTTAAAAAGACAGTATGAAACTATAAAGGGAACAGCAGATAAGCAAATTCTTGAAGTTTTGCATTCAGCTCAATATATATTGGGGCAGAATGTGAAGAAGTTTGAAAATGAATTTGCAGAGTATATAGGAATAAAGCATGCAATAACAGTTGGGAACGGAACGGATGCCCTAATTATAGCTTTAAAAGCCCTTGGTATCGGCAAAGGAGATGAGGTAATAACGTCACCATTTACATTTTTTTCAACAGCAGAGGCAATATCTTTTGTAGGGGCAAAACCTGTGTTTGTTGACGTCAGGATTGATACATTTAATATTGATTCTGCTCAGATAGAAGAAAAGATAACATATAAAACAAAGGCTATAATGCCAGTGCATATTTTTGGGCAGCCTGCAGATATGGATGAAATTAATCGAATTGCAAAAAAATATAATTTAAAAGTCATAGAAGATGCATGTCAGGCTGTTGGAGCTAAGTATAAGCGTAGGGAAATAGGAACATTGGGTGATATCGCCTGCTTTTCATTTTTTCCAACCAAGAATTTGGGATGTGCAGGGGATGGCGGTGCCATTGTGACTGATAATGATAGATTAGCAACAATTTGCAGAGCTCTTAGAACTCATGGCAGCGGTGAAAGTGGGCAGAAGGCATACAACGTACTGAATAACATAAATGAAGATATCAATGAGGGCAAATCAGAAGACAATACTGTATATAATTCTCTGAAATATTATAATTACCTAATAGGGCATAATTCAAGGTTGGATGAATTACAAGCAGCTTTACTTAGGGTTAAGATACCGCAATTGGACAAATGGAATGAACTGCGAAGAGAACACGCTTGCTTATATAACAAAGAACTGAAGGGAACCGAGTTGATAGTTCCATATGAAGATAAGGAAGTTAAACATGTATATCATATGTATATACTACAATCGGAAAACAGGGAAAATATAATTAATTATCTTAAAGAAAAAGGAATATCAACAGGAGTGTATTATCCTGTGCCGCTTCATTTGCAGAAAGCTTTTCTAAATCTGGGATATAAAGAAGGTGATATTCCTAATGCAGAATATCTGTCACATAGGACGTTTGCAATACCTATGTTTGCTGAATTAACAGACGAAGAGCAAGAATATGTGTGTGAGGTAATAAAAAGCTATTGCATGGGAGAGGTATAAGATGGAATTAAGCAATATTTTAAAAGAAATGGATGTTAGTGATTATACCATACAAAACAAAAAAGAGTTTGATACTTTGGGATTAATCGCATCAATTACTGATTTGTCAATGTGTACCTTCTTAGATAATGAAAAATATATTGTTAGGATACCCGATAACGTAACAATGCTGATTACAACTAAGGAAATATTCTCAGGTTTATCTGTCAATAGTTATGGTGTTTGTATTGTTGAAAATCCAAGATTACTTTATTTTAATATCCATAACTTTTTAAGTGCAAGTATAAATTATACTAGAAAAAAGTTTGCAACCATTATTGGTAAGAATTGTACAATAAGTTCTCATGCAGTAATTTCTGATAATAATGTTACTATAGGAGACGATGTTACAATAGAAGAATTTGTATCCATAAGAGAGAATACTGTGATTGGTGACGGGACAATAATAAGGTCGGGATCTGTTATTGGAGGAGAGGGATTTGAATTTAAGAGAACAGAAAACAGTGTTTTGGGTGTAAAACATTTAGGCGGAGTTATAATAGGTCAAAACGTTGAAATACAACATAACACATGTGTAGATAAGGCAGTTTATCCTTGGGATGATACTATGATAGGTAATAATTCAAAGATTGATAATCTGGTTCATATTGCACATGCTGTTAAAATCAATAATAATACAATGGTTGTTGCTTTATCCGGGGTCGGAGGAAGAACTACAATAGGGGAAAATTCATGGATCGGCTTTAGTTCAACTATTACAAATGGCATAAAAGTAGGAAAAGATACTAGTGTTAACATGGGAGCAGTTGTCACAAGAAATGTAGGGGATGGACAGAGTGTTACTGGAAATTTTGCAATAGATCATAAAAAATTTATCGAGTTTATTAAATCAATAAGGTAATGGTGGAATTATGTTAAAAGAAAACTTAATTAAGAAAATTAACAATAAAGAAATAGTTGTAGGAGTTGTAGGACTGGGATATGTGGGTCTTCCCCTTGCTGTTGAAAAAGCTAAAGCTGGATACAGAACCATCGGATTTGATATCCAGAAACAAAAAGTTGATATGGTTAATGAAGGGCATAACTATATCGGAGACGTGGTAAACAGTGATCTTGAGAAGCTTGTTAAGAAGGGTACTCTATCTGCAACATCTAATTTTTCATTTATAAAAGATGTTGATTTTATAGCAATTTGTGTACCTACCCCACTTGATTCATACCAACAGCCTGATATAAGTTATGTAAAAAATTCATCTGTTGATATTTCCAAATACTTAAAAAAAGGGACCATAGTAGTTTTAGAAAGTACAACATATCCAGGGACTACAGAAGAACTTATTATGCCCATATTGGAAGAAGGTTCCGGGTTAAAATGCGGTGAGGATTTTTATCTTGCATTTTCGCCTGAACGTGTTGATCCAGGTAATCTGATATATAAAACAAAAAATACTCCGAAAGTTGTAGGTGGGGTAGGAAAGGATGCTACCGAAATTGCTGCAGCCATGTACAGACATGTGTTACAGGGCGATGTACATGAGGTATCATCTCCAAAAGTTGCTGAAATGGAAAAGATTCTGGAGAACACATACAGAAATATCAACATAGGACTTGCTAATGAAATGGCTATAATATGTGATAAAATGGGGATAAATGTATGGGAAGTAATAGATGCTGCAAAAACTAAACCATACGGTTTTCAAGCATTTTATCCCGGACCTGGGCTTGGCGGACATTGTATTCCTCTTGACCCATATTATCTAACATGGAAAGCAAGAGAATATGATTATCACACAAAGTTGATTGAAACTTCCGGTGAAATAAACAATTATATGCCACAGTATGTTGTAGAGCGTTCGTCTAGAATATTGAACAGATATAAAAAAGCATTGAATGGTTCAAAAATATTGATATTGGGTGTAGCGTACAAGCAGGACATTGATGATTACAGAGAAAGCCCCGCATTAAAGGTTATAGAAAATTTTGAAAAAGAGGGCTCCATTGTGGATTATTACGATCCATATATATATGAATATAAGTACAAGGATAATGTAAAGCAGGGACTGAAGGAAATAAACGAGCATGTATTGGCAGATTATGATATGGTAGCGATTACAGTAATGCATACAAATGTGGATTATGACTTTGTTCAAAAACATTCCAAGGTTGTTTTCGATACTAAAAATGCGATGAAAAATGTAAATAACAGAGGAAACATAGAATTATTATAAAAGGAGTTCATGTAATGCAATTCACTTATAAATCATATGAAAATATGCTTAACTTACTTAAAGATCAGCCCTGAAGAATAAATAATTTACGCAATAAAAGATGTTGAAAATAGAGGAA
>ENA-UOOR01002422-UOOR01002422.1-fermentation-metagenome-genome-assembly--contig:-NODE-2422-length-18844-cov-2.794933_pt1 | contig 18844 bp, 6 predicted proteins | sample MGYA00245780_ERZ724029 | MGnify/ENA primary metagenome ERZ724029 (study PRJEB28704, sample SAMN03018315) | fermentation metagenome | biome: anthropogenic terrestrial biome; feature: soil; material... | reverse complement strand
ATAATAAGCATACCCTTTCTGCGTTTTTAGAAAATTCGAATGGATATTTTACCATGCTTACTCCTGATTATATATATGATTATTTTGAACCACTTTTAAGAAAAGAACCTTACACAAGCGTAATTCACAAGCTATATGAAACCGCAACAAATGTACTACAAAAGATCGTTGATAACTCTTTGGCTGAGAAAATTATAAAAACTATTTCGCTTATTTATATTGTAGAGCAGTTTGAAAAACTGTCTCCGATAAAAGACGTAATCATAGACACATTTAGAAATAGTGTATCCGATATTAAGGTTATTGATGATGTAATTAATGAACTTATTGAAAAAGAGTGTATTATTTATCTTAAAAGAAGCAACGAATATCTTAAAATAAAAGAAAGCTCTGGTGTTGACATTGTTGCTGAAATACAGAATGTTATTGAAAAGTCCAGACAAACTTTGAGTGTAAAAGATATATTGAATAAATCAGCTTATGATAGCTATTTATATCCGATTGCATATAATGACGAAATGGAGATCACAAGGTACTTTGAATTCAGATTTATAGATAGCATTGAGTTTTTTTCAGTTAAAGATTGGAGTAGAAAGATTGAAAACTTGAGCGCAGACGGTATGGTGTTTGCGATTATTCCGCGTAGTAATGAAGAAATTGAAGAAATCAAAGAAGCTATTATAAGAGGTGTATCTAATCACAATAGAATTATCTTCTCGCTACCTGTAAGATTTACAAATATTGAAAAAAATGCTTTTGAATACTATGCTGTAAAAATTCTAAAGGATATGGCTTCGGACGATGAAATTTTTTCTGATGAATGTGACATTTATATTGAGGATTTAGAAGAAGTAATTAACAGATATATTTCAAGTTTTATTCGGCCTGAAACAGGAGAAATAGAATATTATTGGAAAGGTGAAAAACAACAGTTTAAGAGAAAGGCGCAAATTTCTGCTAAACTTTCAGAGATTTGTGCAGAAACTTATCCGAATACCCCTATTATCAATAATGAGGTAATTAACAAAGATCATTTACCGACTGTGGCAATCAATAGCAGAAGTAAGCTTATTATCGGTTTACTTGAAAATGAGATGAATGTGAATTTAGGGCTGACAGGAACAGGTCAGGATGTCTCATTTATGAGAAGCACTTTAATACAGACGGGTATTCTTTCAAATGAACAAATAAATCCTGTTCTAACGCTTACACCAGAAGATGGTAATATGACTAAAGTTCTAAATGAGATACAAGATTTTTTAAATTGTGCTAATGCAGACGAAGGAAAGAATTTCAAAGAATTATATGACAGGTTGACTTTACCTGAATTCGGATATGGAATGAAAAAAGGGGTTATTCCTATTTATATTGCAGTAGTACTTCACTTCAATAAGAAGTATATTGCTATTAAAAGCAGAAACCAAGAAATTAAGATAACAGCGGATCTTCTTAATAGTATTAATGAGAATCCAAGCAATTTTACCGTCTTTATGGAGAATTGGAACGAAGATAAATCAAAATACATAGACGATCTTACGGAAATGTTTTCTGGCTATATTATCTCAAAGGAAAAGGAATATAACACATTTAATTATATTGTATATGCAATGTTACGCTGGTATATGAGCTTACCTAAGTATGCCAAAGAATTAAAAACCATATATAGAGGGCATAACTATTCTCCTGAGGAAGTTAACCCTGAACATATTAAATTTATAAATAGTCTAAAACAGACCAACATCAGTGCAAGAGAGTATTTGTTCAGAAAGTTGTTTGACATATATGGATATGAGGGATTTACAATCAGTATTGTAGATGAAATAAGAAAGTCAAAAGGAACTTTTGACCATGCAAAAAATGAACTTATTAAGCAACTAGCAAATGATGTAAAGCATATTTTTATACCAAGTAAAGCTAATAGTGCAACGCTGACTTCTACCATTAAGGATTTTGTTGAAAGGTTAAAACCACATACGTTTAGTTATTTGTTCCCAAATGAAGAACATAAGATATTACAACTTATGAAAAGTATTGGAAACGATGAAAAGACTTTTATTGAAAGGCTTGCAAGGATCGTAACGGATCTACGGATTGACGATTGGACTTTTGATACGATTTCTAAATTTATGTCATCATTAGAACAATTTAAAAAATCTATATTAAAGTATGATATATCTGCTACATTGGTTGATACTACTAACACAAATTCTAATACTTATAAGGTGTGGTTTATTAGTAAAGACGGTAAAGAGGTTATTAAATCATTTAATAAAACAACTTACAGTGATAGGGGAAAACTTCTTTATAACGAGATAGCAACTGCACTTGAAGAAATGGGACAAGCTATACCGGAACAAGAAAAAAGACAAATACTTATGGAATTTATTGAAAAAATGTGTATAGGAGGTACATAGTATTTGGATAAAACAGCTTATTTTAATAACGCTGCTACTACTTTTCCAAAACCGGAGGAAGTGTATCGCTTTGTAGATAGTTTTTATCGTACGGCAGGTGTTAACTCCGGTCGTGGTCAAAATAACTCCGCAAGAAAACTTATTCAAGACACCAGAGAACTGATACTTGAACTTTTTCATTGCCCTTTAAAGAGAGTAGCATTTACACCATCGGCAACAGAAGCAATCAACATCATTATGCAAGGACTACCTATGTCACATAACTATAACATCTATGTTTCACCTTTCGAACACAACGCCGTTACTAGGGTACTTCATTATTTGCAGAGGCTATATAAACTCAATATATATACATTAGCAGTTAACGACAAAGAATTAACTTATGATTTTGAAAAGATTAAGTATCAATTTGCTGAAAATAGACCTAACATCGTAATAGTGAGCCATGCTAGTAACGTATGTGGCGTGGTGGCTCCTATAAACGATATTTGTTCAGCATCGCATCAATACGGTGCAATTAACATAATAGATATGTGTCAAACTGCTGGTCTTTTAGATATAGATTTAAGCAGTAATATCTATGATTTTGCTGTTTTTGCAGGACATAAGACATTATACGCTACATTTGGCATTGCCGGTTTTATCTGTAATGGAGACATAAAGTTAAAGCCTCTTATCTATGGTGGAACAGGGGTTGACTCTGCAAATCCAGATGTACCAGATACAATTCCTGAAAGATATGAGGTAGGCAGCCAAAATGTTATGGCAATTGCAGGATTGTATGCGGCATTAAATTGGATAAGAAAAATAGGTGTTGATTGCATCTACGCAAAGGAAAAAGAAAATCAAAAGAAGTTATTAGATGTTTTAAAAGAACATAGGAACATAAAAATTATTGCTCCTTCTGCTTCAGCTAATACTATTGGAGTTGTGTCTTGCATCTTTGATGGTTACAGTAGCGACAATATTGGTCAGATACTGAGTGAACTGGGAACCGAAGTAAGAACAGGACTGCATTGTGCTCCATATGCGCATAAATTTTTAGGCACTTTTCCAGAAGGAACAGTGCGCTTTAGTGTAGGGTATTTTAATAATGACCATGACTTTGCAAAACTGGAAAATGATTTGATTTATTTCTGGAACAATAGCTAATTATATTCAAGAATGATGAGGAAAATATGAATTCAATATGAAGTTATAAATTAGCACCAAAAAATTATGAAATACAACCTGTATTATACAAGGGGGAGAATAATGAATGAGTTTGTAATGTATTTAAACTCTATGAATAGTGCAAAAAGCGGGAACATGAACACACTTGCTGAGTCACAATTGATGTCAAATTATTATTCAAAGATTCAGGTAAAGAGAGAGATTTCTAATACTCTAACAAGATATTTGAAGGACAGGAATTCTAGAGAAGCAATAATTCTTACCGGTCACGCCGGTGATGGAAAGACAAGTATTTTAATTCAGGTTTTAGAAGACATTGGATATTTTGACAATGGGAAAAGACCTCTAAAAATTGAAGAAGAATTTAATGGTCTATATTATATTAAAGATATGAGCGAATTATCTTTTCAGCAACAAAAAGAATTACTATGGAAATTTTTAAATTGTGGCAAGAATAATAAGTCTGCCATTATTGTTTCAAATACTGGACCAATAATCAATACATTTAAAGATTTATTCAAAGGAGAATTATCTGAAGAAGAAATTGAAAAAAAGATATTGAAGGCAATTGAAACTACTAAAGGTGATAAAATAGCCATTTCGAAAAAAGAAGATGAGTTTAGCTTTCGGATGGTCAATATTGCAAATATAGACAACTCGTACATGATTGAGAATATTTTGAAAAATATACTGAATAAAGATTTGTGGGAGGAATGTTTCTCGTGTACAAATAAGGATAAATGTCCGATTTACAATAATTATGTTGACTTAGATGCAAATTTTGATGAAGTTGTTAGGCAGATTGGGAAACTTTATTTTTGGTTATCTGAGCGAGGAACAAAGCTTACTATTAGACAGATGTTGGCACATATCACATTTGCAATGACTTCAAATTTGGAATGTGAAGATATAGTCGATTTTGCAGATAATTTAACTGCGAGAAGAAAATACTCATTTGCAAATGGATTTTTTGGAGCATATGATGATTCAAAACTTAGAGCCAATGCTTTAAACATTAAAACAATAAAAGAATTGAATTTGATTGGATTAGATAAAAAATCATTTGGCATTTATGATGATGAATTATTCATCAAAGAAAACTTAAGCAACTTTCCTAATAATATTAAAAATAAGTTAAGAATGATTATTGACACTTCAGTAGATAGCGTATCTAGTGATACTTCTTTGTCTTTAAAAATACGTAACGAATTGAGAAGATATTTAATTCTTTTTGGTTCTTGCAACGATGAAAGCATTGCGATTGATAATGAAATATTTGGAGAGCCTTTTATGTATTATTATAGGGCTGTAACTGCCATTGAAAATTACAACAAAGCTGAGATAAGAAGACTTGAGAAGATTGTGTTTGTTGCGCTATATCGATATTTTGTAGGTGTTTACCCAATGAAAGATGAGGAATTTTTGTATGTTACTTTACGAAAAGACTTTAACATCGTACAGAATACACAGATGCTTGTTGCGAGAGTTCCAAAGAATGATATAAGAATTGTGTTAGAACCATTAAATGAAAAAGTCGAACCGGAAAAAATACAATCAAGAATGGTATTGAAGATTGGTGCTAAAGGGAGATTTACAATAAGCGTCGAATTTCTTGAATATATGTTTAAATTCTATGATGGAGAAGTCTTTACAAATCTTAGACCAAGTTTTTCGTATGGTATTTCAAAATTAAAGGTACAAATTTTAAAAGAATACAAAATTAATGATGAAAAAATAACGTTGATTGTTATACAGAATGATAAAGTCCACAAAATGGGAATTGAATTAATTGGAGATGAGATAATTGTTGATTAATAGGGGGAATAATGATGTATTATCCAAGTAATGCCACAAAAGTAAATGAAGATAATTTAGCAATCCAACTGTATGGCAAAAGAATATATGAAGGCCAAACAGTTGGAGAATATCTCTTGGAATTCTTACTGGTCTTCTTAGGTGCAAATGATGGTAGGGGTGGCTTTAACATTAATCATGATCCGGCACATAGTGTAGAATATTCTACTAATCCCAATATTGGACTAAAAAGATTTATTTTTTTTGAAAATAGTAAAGCTGAGAATAAACACAATATTGATAGGCAAGCTAGTAAAGCAATTAATGAACTAGTACGTAATCAGATAGTATCCGATAAGTATTCATCTAATTTCATTCTACATCAGATTAAGGATTTGTTTTATGGATTCAGTATGATTACAAATAAAAGAAGTTGGTTTGCTCAAGCAATGTTGCCTTTGTGCGAAGAACTTGTATTTTGCGAGGCACAAAATAAACCATCAAGAAAGACATATAAATACTTTATTGAAGACAATATTAATAAGAAGATAGATACGGATTTCGAATTCACTAAACATAGTTTTATGGGGCGTGGAGGAGAAGTCTATTATATGCACATACTTCAGGGGATTCAAAACATTAGAGAAATTAAGGGCAATGCAGAAGCAGAAATGATTACTCGAGATATAGAACAAGGAATTCATAACTTATTAAGTTCATTCCCGCAATTTAAGCAATTATCTGAACATGTTCAAAATGTATGGGAAAAACATTTGAAACTTAATATGGAGAGTGAAGGTATTAAAAAGGATGATGAAAACAATTGGGTAAAAGAACATCATAAGCGAGGGGATATGAAATGTGAATGGATTAAAGCAAGTTATTGTAAGTATGCAGAGTATTCAATTGATGAAATAAGGCATATTTTGAGTACATCAATAAGTGAACTTGAAAAATTAGAACTATTAAACATTGGAATCATTCTTCAATTGTTTAGGCTAATGATCAATGAAGCTTATGCATTATCACAAGATGAAAAACACTCGATGCCTATTTGGTTAATACAGATTCCATCTATAGATACAGTAGATGATAAAGTGAAAAAGATGGCTGTAAAATATTATAATGCCATAGAAAACTACATGATAACGGCATTAGCAAAGCAATTAGAAAAAAAACATAAATATAAACTCAATTCAGAAGAGGATCAACATAGTTTACCTGACAATAATAAATGCATAAAGGAATTGAAAGATGCATACAAGAATTCACATAAATTATTAAGGAAGATTGGCAAAGATATTGGTTTGATAATTCCAATAAGTAATCAAAACATGAGATTTACTATCTCTGATGATTTACTTAAGTATTTTGTATTATCAATGATAGAACCTGACTCATCAATTACTTTGGATAGTTTTTTAAGTAAGCTATATCGGTATTATGGAATTGTAATAAGAGAAGATGAGTACATAAGGCATTTTAAGATGTTAGATAATTCTGATGTTTATGCGCCATGCCTTTCAAAGAATCATGAAGAATTTATTATACAACTCAGACAAAATGGATTCCTTAAAGAATTATCAGATGCAACTGCAATCGTAATAAATCCATATGAGAGGGAGTGTAAATGATGAGATATATTGAAAGAATTATCGGCTTGGTTGAAGAGCAGATTAAAAAAGTAGATAAATTTAGTTTAATAAAACTTGAGAGCTTTCAGAATCCTAGGGTATATCTTGATGTGTGTTTGAATATTGAAGCAATTACAAAATCCGAGAATGTAAAATTTATAGGGAAATTATCAAGTGAAAGATGTTTAGAATGGTATCAAGATATACAATATAGAAAAGCATTAGATGGATTACAAAACCTAGGTTATATTGAAGATACAGGATCTCTAACGAAATGGAGGAATGATAGTTTTTTATCTGCATTTAATCAAAAAGTGATAATTTTACTTATGGGTACAGAACTTGTTGTAGACAAAGGGGGATTGGCTGACTTTTTCACAATTTCTCCGGAAACTATTGAACAGATAGTAGGAAATAAGTATTCTAGTTTTTTTAGCTTTAATAGTAGTGATATAATTGATAATTTTTATACGAATCTGTTCTATTATGTAGAGAAGGATTTATATAAACTTGATAGATTTGCATTTGAAAACAATGATATTGAGAATGATGTTCAGATGTTGCGATACGTTCTGGAAACTTTAGATCATGAATGGGGTTATCCAAATTTAATTACATTATTAGAGAACACTGGAATGAAAATATTGGTCGATGCTGATAAACGGATTAAAATACTTGAAAAAGCACATAAATTTATCAGACGCATTGGTATGGACAATCTTCCTTCTCCTAATAAACTAGAAGAGCTAGGTCAGAAAATTGACAATTACTATGTAAGAAAAACTAATGAAATAGAGAATGAATTTGAGCGATTGTTTCCTGGTTATAAGGAGTACAATACTTTGAAATCAGATATTATTGATTATTATTCTGGAATAAATATTGATGAGATAAGGACCAAACTAATCAAATGTGACTTCATAACAATTGACAAAATAATTGGACTGAAAATTTCAAAAAAACAAAAAACGAAGGATAAAGATATAAAGGTATATGGGGATCCGATCAAGGCAGTTTATATACCTTTTATTAAGATGTATTTAGGTTTAGACAATGATGAAAGAGAGCTATGTACAAATGTTGATTTTATTATTGAAGAAATCAAATTAGCAAACGTGAACCAAGTAGAAGATGTTAACTCCAATAACGTCGAACTGTATAGTAAGTGGAATAAAATGGTGAGAATGCTTAATGGTATAGAAAATTTAATAAACAACTCTTATATAAAAGAGTTGAACGATGAGTTAAGTATAAATTTCTCTTCGATTTCGTTTGAAGGCGAACCATTTTACCCATTTAATAAAGAAAATATATCCCGATTAATATCAGCGGACATTTTAAAAGAGGCGTCATTGCGAGATAGTGTTTCAAAAATAACTTTTATTATAGAGCTTAGAGCTAGTGATGAAAATAAACTTAGAAAGGAAAGATTTGTTTGGTACATATTTGACACTGATTCATGGGTTGATGTATTTGATATTTTAGATAAAGCTGAAGAAATAAATGAAGGTAAACTTGATGAGATTTCTTCATATTTACCGATAGGTGTTTGTAATGAATTAGATTATGCAGCTGAAGCAACCAATGAAGATGAATTTCATGAAATATATGAAAGGCTTGAGATTGTTTATCGTTCTATTGAGATAAATGCAACTTTAATGAATTCGATTAATGTTAAGGCATATGAATTTGGTAAAAAGTTTATTCAAATGTTACGTGCAATTGAAATGCATGGTTTTTTTGGTGTACTAAAAAATCATGATTTTTCTGTTTTGGTTGATTACCTAAATGCATATCGAGAAATGATAAGAACTTTGTTAGAGAATATTTCTAATACTACACATGAATCAAAAATATTTGAATTAAGCAAGGTAATGACAATAATATCTAATCATGGTGATATGAATAAAAAAGGAGCAAAAATTATTTTGTTTCCGGCATATCACCCTGTTATGCTAGAAAAAATTATGCAAAGATACATTTATCTTTGCATGGGAATAGACGAAATTTTTCAGGTGGATTTTGAAGATATTGATTGTGACAAGTTGATAGATAAAAAATATGTTATGCTAGATCAACTTGCAACGATTACCTCAGCAACAGGAGCTATTATTAATGATTTAAACAGATTAGTAAATATATCAAGTACATTTGGTTATAATACGATATTTGGAAAAGCCGATAATATATTAAATAATGTTAATGTATCTTACACAAAAGAAGATGACGAATTAGAAAATGTTTCAGGAAAATTGATAGCAACTCCTGTGTCTAGATACATAGAAAAAACAATTTCTAATTATTTATCCATATATCCATATAAAATTGATGGTTTAAAACTTATGTTTTTTAATCCTCAAAACTTCAATGATATTATCGCAGCAGTTAAGGAAATTGTAGAATGTTATAAGAAGAAAAAGAAAAGTTTAAGGCTTGAATTAATTTTTTACACAGATGACTATAGATGCAAAGTGTATAACTATTTGAAGTCATGGATTGACAATAATATGAATGAGGATGACTCGATTGTATTAACAGCTAAAATAAAATACTTTGATAATAGAAAAGGAAATAGCCAAAAAGTAGCAGAGGAATCTATTCAGAACGGTGATATTACGTTTATGTTTGAAATTATGGAGGAAGTGGAACTTAGGGAGGAGCCGGTATGTATACATAATAGCATTGATACGATGTATCCAAGCACATATTTACCTATACCTAAGAATGACAATAACCGTAGATTTTTAGCAATAAGTCAATTACAGTTTGAGTGTGAGGAGATTTACACTCAATTAGTTGCAAATATAAGAAACCCACATATCATAAAAGGGAGTTATCAGATATATCAAGAAAGTCAACTAAGAGATCAGTTCATTGGTATTATAAAAGTGTTACATAATAAATCCAATTGGGTAGTTGTTCTCGATGAAAATGTAGATCCATCATTAATTAAATTAACTGGAAATGAAATAATTGGTTTTTCAACTGGCGAAGGTTATTTTGGTGAGTTAAATGCTACAATTTCATCTTCCCCAGCCATATTAGATGACATTGAAAAATATCTTATAAAGCGGATGAAAACAAAATTCTCGAACTGGACTATTGAGGAAATAAAGGAAGCAGCAAGAAAGTGTATTGAATATGCATATGAACTTGATGGTGCAGAAGTCTTAAAAGCAATAAATCCAAAAGATGAAGCTATTAACAATTATTTGGCATTTTATTTATCAACAGTAGTTGAGCAAGAATCATTTGGTGAAGAAAAATACTACTATCGAAAATTGCTTAGCTTGGATTTGTATGACCATTTATTTGATGATGAAAAAACCGGCTCAGGTTATTTGCATGCAAGACCCGACTTCCTCTTAATAGAGGTTCCGAAAGATATTAACAATATTCATGACACATCAAATTTGATGATAACAATACGGATTATCGAATGTAAGATGGGAAGTTCATCGTATTTGAGTACTGCTATCGATCATGCTAAAGACCAAGTCTATAATGGATATAGTACGCTTAAAGACATATGGACAAATTCAAATGGGGTAAAAAAGAGATATTGGCAAAATCAATTATATAAAATACTAACTTTACAGAATTCTATTAAGATGACAGCTGAAGAACTAGATTTATATGCAAAAAAAACCATGAACATTTTTGATAATAAATATGATATAGAATTTAAAAACTATATATATACTTTTAGTTTAGAGCAAGATGAAGATTATTCTAAAAATAACAGTTATAACGGGATAACCATTGAACGTGTAAATTTTGGAAGTCCAACGATACGAAACTTATTGCTAAGAAGAAAATTGGATACTCTTGAGTTTGTATTTTTAAAACGAAAGGCAACTGATGTTGAATCAAATACGGGTAATAGGATAGAAATAGAATCTATTGAATCAAGAGAAAGTGATTATGATAGTGCAAATGAGTCTTCAATATTTACAGAAAATCAGACAGATGTAGATTGCGATGTATTTGATGAGGCGTCAACATCTATAGAGTCCTTCGGAAACCCCTCAAGAAATCGCTTAATATTTCAAGAAGAGTTTGTTAATATCTTTAGATCATATAATGTTAGTTTTTCCGATGAGGAAGATAAGAACATTCTCAATAAACTTGATAGGCTTGAACAGGAACTTAAATTAAGAAAAACGAAGATATTTATTAGGGGATATGTTTTTGGTCCAGATATAATCCGTATAGAGCTCGATTTAGCAACTGGAGTAAATATTGATCAATTTAAGAAATACGATAATGATATGAAGTATTGGTTAAACATAAATGAGAAACCATACATATATATCAAAGATGGAAAAATCATGACAGATATAATTAGAGACAATAGGCAAACTATTGGGTTGAAAAATATGTTTGAAGAAATACTTAAAACAAATTTGGTTAGTGGCTGTAAAGATAAATTTTATGCACTACTTGGTGCTGATATTTTGGGTAAACCACAGTTAATTGACTTCAGTGATTCAAATACACCGCATTTATTGATTGCAGGGCAAACCGGTAGTGGTAAAAGTGTACTTTTGAATAGTATGTTACTCTCAATAATGATGATGTATACACCAGAAGAAGTAGAAATGATCCTAGTAGATCCTAAATTTATTGAACTAACGGCATTTAGTGAAAGTCCATATACAAAAGTTATTGCAACAGAGGCCGAACAGGCTCTAAGTTTGTTAGAAGGGTTAGTGGAGGAAATGAATTTACGTTATAAGGTATTTATGGAGACAAAATCAAAAAATATATCATCATTTAATTCAAAGGTGGACAACGCTAGACGGATGAAAAGAATACTTATGGTTTTTGATGAATATGCAGCATTGATGGAAGAAAATAAGGAGATAGCAAAGAGACTAGAAAGTTCAATAAAAATTCTATCGCAAAAAGCAAGAGCAGCAGGGATACATCTGATTATATGTACACAGTCTCCTAGAGCGGATATTATTACTACAACAATAAGAAATAATTTAACTGCAAGAGTAGGACTAAGGGTTGCAGATTCTGTCGCTTCAGGTTTAATATTAGACACAACTGGAGCGGAGACTTTATTAGGTAAGGGAGATATGTTGTTGAAAACAGCTGCTTCATCTGAATTACTAAGAGCAAAATCCCCTTATGTTACTGAAGAAGAGATAGAGATTTTTATTGAAAAATGTCGGGATGTGTATCATTCATGAAAAGAGAAAGCATAAATTTTCACCAAACTTTTTACCCAAATTTCGACTATATTGGTAAGATACTTGATATATCTAATGGTGAGAGCAAAAGAACTATAAATGAGATATCTTATATAACAGGAATACCTACGGGTGAATCGTCAGGAAAAGTGCAGCCGCATATTAAATATTGTGAATATATGAATTTGATCTATGCGAAAATAATTGATGGGACCTATATTCTTGAGCGTACTGAACTTGGCGAGTTAATTTATCAGGAGGATTCATATTTTTCTGAAAAATTAAGTAGACTAATATGTCATTTTTTTTTGACATCAGAACACTATGGTTCAGAGCTATGGTACTTTGCTTACAGATGCCTACAGGAAAAATACGGTAATAGAATTACAAAACAAGTAATCGAACATGATATATTTAACAATTTTGGCAAAAGCACTAAAATGACGGCTTATAACAGTTGCTATTCTAGTATGCAGTCATTAGGTGTTTTAGAATTGATAGATTTTCAAAATGATGTATTAATATTTAAAGAATTCATTTATAAAGACGAATATTTCTATGGAATCCTTTATACCATATTCAAAGAATTGAAAGCATATGACAACAAACGATCAGAATTCACTGTTGATGAACTCTTCACTAAACTGAAATGGAATTATGCTATGAATTGGAGTCAGGATAGAACAATGAAGTTACTTGAAAAAGCGTTTGATGATGGTTGGATTGATTTAAATAGACAGCTTGTTCCTACTACTATAATGTTAAAAAGGAACATAAATGATGTAATTGGTTTAATTTATTCTGAATTGATTTGAGAGGAGATGTTGAAATGGCAAAATTATCAGAAATAATTGGTGTTAGGGATGATGTTGTATTTGGTGGTGCTGTGCAGGTTGATTGGTTTTATCAAGATAAAGCAAAAATCATATCAGATAATTTTGTCTTTCATGGACCGGATTATTTTGGTGTAACGGAAAATGATATTGAGTTTAGTGAACATAAACTTATGGATACATGTTCTTATGTAAAGTTAATATCAGAAAAGCTTGTGAATGATGTTGGCAATTCGTTAATATTAACTATTGCCGGCTATGGAACTGGAAAGTCGCATTTAGCTGTTACATTGGGTAAGTTGTTTGAAAATAAAGATCCCAAAATTGCGGATGCGATAATTAATAATATTCGAAAAGCAGATGTGAGAATTGCTGAAGAAATAAAACTAAATAACAAAAGGAAAAATATCGTCCTTGTACTTAATGGAATGAGAGATTTTAATCTGAATATTGAAGTCTTTAATGCTGCTAGGAAAGTATTGGCTTCTTATGGTTATACAGATGATTTCTTTTCTGATATAACTAAGGCATATACAATAGCAAAAATATTTTGCGAGCGAAATTTTGAACTTCATCAAGAGTTATTTGAAGCCGAATTTGCAGAGAAAATTAGTAATATCGGGGATTTAAAGCAGTACATAAACCAGAATATCTTTTCTGACGAGACATTTAATGCAGTGAATAACATATATGAAAAAATAAATGGTACTAGAATTAGATGGGATGAAGGCATTACCGCAAGTGATGTGCTAAGAAAATTAAAGGAAAGACTTTGCGGAGAAAATGGTGAATTCAATAAGATTTTAGTTCTGTTTGACGAGTTTGGTAGATATATAGAATTTGCTGCAGACAGACCTGAACTTGCCGGAGACTCAGCATTGCAGCAAATTTACGAGACAATTCAAGACTCTGATAATAATATCATAATGGTTGGTTTTGTTCAGTCAGATTTAAAAACATACATGGCAAGGGTCAAAAAGTCATCTAGCATCGCAAGGTATATAGGAAGATATGAATCAGGTGAGAAAATATATTTATCGAGTAATCTAGAAACGATTTTCGCTAATCTTATAGCGAGAAAAGACAATCATTTATTTAAGGAGTATGTCGTGGAAACACTTGGATATTCAGAAAAAGAAAAGGGATATCGTAGTATGTTTCATAATATAAATAAGTGGTCATCATATGCTAGTACTAAAGGCATCTGGAATAATGAAAATAAGTTTTTTGATGTATTAGTTAGAGGGGTATATCCACTGAATCCTCTTTCAGTCTTGCTACTGACAAGCTTATCTGATTGGTATCAACAGAGGTCGGCATTGAATTTCTTTATGGATTCAATTAAGAAAATAGGGGATAAGGAAATTACTAAACTAGGTGTTTTACCTCAGATATATCCTACAGATATAATTAAGGGTGAACTTTTTACTGAGCTATTATTAGCAGAAAAAGAAGGCAGACAAAGAAGTGAAAATTGTATGCTTTTTGATAGAATTGTAGTAAAACATGGAGATAAATTGGTACACTCCCAACCTACAGTATTATCAGCGATTCTAGTCTATAAACTTCTCAAATTCAGAGTATCTTCAAAAGAAGAACTTGTAAAGGCATTTGTTTATCTTACTGGAATTAATGCTAAACTAATTACAACTGATTTAGATATTCTGGAAGAGCAGCTTGGTGTTATTACATATGATAAAAGCAGATTTGCTTATGATTTTGTTGAAGATGCAACCGGACAAAATGATTTTAATGTACATTTTAATAGAGTTAGAAATAGGCTAGATTACATAACTGTGGAAGAGCGTATTACTGGTGAGATAAAAAATAAACTTGGACTAATAACTGAGCTACAAACTGATTTTGCAAAGATACATAATATTAAAACAAATGAATGGGCATATAAACAAGAAATAAAGACTGTGAATGAGTTAGATGACTTTTTTTTCAAATCTTTATGTGAATCAATGGACAAGAATACACAAGTGAACTCGACTAGAGGTACATTCATCTATGTTTACATATTAAATCAAGATGATTACTCAAAGATAATAGAACGGTATAAAAAATATAGTCTTAACAAGTATCCGATAGTTTTTTGGACGTTAGATGATAGTGAGAACAAATTGTATGAAACATTATTAAACGAGCGAATAATTACATCTTTTTCGAAAGAAGATAAAAGTAAGTATGGTCGCTTTATAGACAAATTTACTGACAATAATGATCTAGATATGAGAACAATATTTAAAAATTTACAAAGTAAAAAAGAGATCATTACAGAAAATGGAATTGTAAAAGTACAGAAAAGGATGAAGGTTCTTTTAAAAGACAAATTTGAAGAACTATATATTGATATAATCCCGTTCCCATTCGAAGGTTTCACAAACAAACAGCTAAGTATTCCTAAAAAGAACTTAAGTTTAATATCAAAAAGCTTATTAGCTGGAACTATTAATTATTCTTGGATTCAGGTTCAAGACAAAAGTATGAGGAATATTATTTCAAATATGTTTGTCTATCCAGAAGTAGGCTGGGGAGTTTTGAATGAAAACTACGAAATTCAGTATCCGACAAACAAAAATTTATACAAACTTTTTAAGAGATTAGATAATATATTTCTGAAAAATAAAAAAATCTCTCTTTATGAACTGTATAATGAGTGTGTTTCTGCCCCTATTGGAATGAATGACTATTCATTTTCATTGTTTATAGCAGTTTATCTATATTTTAAAGGTATTGAAGCAAAAATACTTTATGATGACAAAATAATTAAAAATGTTGAATGGGGTAGTTTGTATTATAAGGATAAGAATGTAGATTTATCTGTTCTGGAAAATTCATATGTTATCAAAGTGAATATAGAAGGGTATATGAAAAAATATCAAATTATTTGTAAAGAAATAGAACATGAGACGAATATATCTAGATTTGGAGAATACATAGTTCGTTTGAATGAATTAGAAACGGAAAATGATCCTCCCTTGGAATTCGTTGAAAAAGTACAAGCATGTCATATGCGTCTTGAAATTGGGATAAATCAGCTTAAAGATTTAAGAAATAGGATAAGCGAAATAAAAGGTGAATATAATAATGGTACTGATGGAAAAATTAATTATAAGTATTTACTTAATTCTATGGTTAAAAGTAAGTCCTTAATTGAAAAAGAAAGCAAAGCTAATGGACATTTTGAAATCCCAATAGATGAACTTGATGAGTTGAAGGAATTGCTAAAAAAAGGTAACGAATTTATTCAGCTAGGATATTTAGATTTTTTGAGAAAATTAAATTGCATGTCTGTTTCTGGAGTTGGACCATATAGAAAATGGCTTGAAAAACTTGCTGAAAACTTATCTAACTTGGGTTATTCAAGATTAGGTTCTGAAACCATATCACATATGAACATAACAACTGGTAACTTAGAGAATATAAGAAAAGTACAAGAAGCTGTTGAAAAATGTGATACTTACTATAAAGTTACTAAACCAACACAATATTCAACTCAAGAAGAACTGCTTAATTATCAAAATGAAGGGGAACTATTAGTTAGTTTAATCCAGCAAAACACTACAATTGATGATAGAAACAGAGAAAAGTATAGTGAAGGATTATTGGCAATACTGCAAGAAGTAGATAAAAGGCTAGAAGAGATAACAGCAAAAATAACTTTAGTGTATGATAAGACAGATGAGATAAAGTCGATTGAAGAAGCAGATGAGGTAAGAAGTTTAATTAATGAGTTGATTGAAAAAGGTATTCGACATGAAGATAAAGAATATATTGAATCTATTGGTAGGGTCATTACATCGTGTTTAAATGACTTAAATGATATACGAGTTAATGTTGGACTTATACATAGGGAAGAACGAGTTAATGAACTTATTACTAAGTATGAAGAGTTTTGCGATGATGTTGATTTAAGTTACATGCTTAATAATGTGATAAAAGAAATTCAACAAGACATTCTTAGTGAAAACGAGTTTTGGATGAAGCGAAATCTGATAAATAATGAAGATACTATTAATTGGGATGCACAAAAATGTCAGTCATTTTTGATGAAAACCGAGTTTCTCCCAGAATTTCTTTTCAAGTATAATAAGAATAGGATGTTAGAGAGTAGAACAGTTATACTTCAAAGGTTAAAAGATTTGAAAATTGAATCAGTTGTAGAGTTATTCAAAGCACTTGAAAAATCTGAACAGGCAGAATGTATTGAAGCATTGAAATCTTGTATGGGATAAGTGTGTTGGCTCTAATCTAACTTGGTGGTAAATTCCATGCCTAATTGGGCAGGAAGAACTGCTGGATTATATACTAAAAAACTATCAAGACGATAAAGGTGTAGATGTCCAGTAATTTCATCAACAATTTAATTTTGAACAAAACAAAACAGCTTGAGGAGATAATAAAGAAAAAGGATTTTAAATGTGTTTAACACATTATACAATAAATATCATATGTATACTTATAATATTTGTTGACAACAATAGAAGTATGGTATATTATTTTTGCATGGAGTGATTTTTATGCAAATTATGAGTAAAGAAGCAATATTAAAAGTGATTTCCTCTTATAACCCATGGTGGAAGACAGGTACCATACATCCTGGCTTTACGAAGAACTACAGAAGGTTTGCCTATCATGAGGTAATGAAGCGTTTAGATCAATCCGATCTGAGACGCCACGTCATACTTACCGGAGCCCGGCGGGTAGGAAAAACCACGATCCAGTATCAGATCATAGAAACCTTACTGAAAAGAGGAATACCACCGCAAAAGATTGTATATTTTTCAATGGATCATCCATTGCTTAAGCTCAGCGGTATTTCCGATATTTTGGAATGCTATCATGAAAATGTCTACGCCAATCACGATGTCTGGTATTTTTTTGATGAAATTCAATATGCAACTGATTGGGACAAATGGTTAAAGACCATTTACGATATGCAGCCGGATACTAAAATCACAGCAACGGGCTCTGCAAGCCCGGCGCTTGTGAAAGGAGGGACGGAAAGCGGTACCGGGCGATGGAGTATCGTTCAGGTTCCAACGCTTTCCTTTTATGAATACTGTATGCTCATTGGTGCAGGGGATATCGAACTGGATGATAAACTAAGGCCAACTTCCTTTTCATACATGGATCGGCACCAGCGCAACCAGGTCATGATGAAACTGTATTCAGTGCAGAATCACTTTAATCGCTATTTGTTGTTAGGAGGTTTTCCTGAACTTGCATTGTCGGAGAACGACTTATTGGCTCAGCAAATCATGCGTGATGATGTAGTAGACAAAGTGTTGAAGAAGGATCTTCCATCATTATATAACATCAGAAATGTGACCGAATTGGAACGGATTTTTCTTTACCTTTGTTATGTATCCTCTGAAATTGTATCTATTGAAGCGATAGCCAAGGAACTTAATGGTGTTTCAAGGCCAACGGTAGAAAACTATATTCGATATATGGAAAGTGCTAATCTAATCTATTTAAGTTATCCGGTTGAAATGGGCGGGAAGAAAGTTTTAAAATCCAGTCCGAAAATTTATATTGTTGACGCAGCAATTAGAAATGCCGTTTTGATGGATGATAGCATTCTTACCAATCCTGAAGAAATGGGTAAAATGGTTGAAACATCTGTGTATAGGCATGTAGCCGCATTTTATTATCCAAAAGCTGCTGGTGTAGGTTATTTTCGTGGAGGAAGAAAAAACAAAGAAATAGATATTGTGATCAACTATCCCAATGCAAAAAAAATACTGATTGAAGTCAAGTACAGGGAAAAGACACCCATTGCCAAT
>ENA-UOOR01002419-UOOR01002419.1-fermentation-metagenome-genome-assembly--contig:-NODE-2419-length-18859-cov-9.137683_pt1 | contig 18859 bp, 14 predicted proteins | sample MGYA00245780_ERZ724029 | MGnify/ENA primary metagenome ERZ724029 (study PRJEB28704, sample SAMN03018315) | fermentation metagenome | biome: anthropogenic terrestrial biome; feature: soil; material... | reverse complement strand
AAAAATCCAATTCATGCTTTCTGAGTTTTCAATAAACTGCAAGGCAAAGCGTCCTTATTTAATAAGCCAACTTTTTAATAAGCCAACTTACGGTTAAGCTATAGTGTAACCTTCTCCAAATGCCAAATATCTTTTACATATTCTTCTATCGTACGGTCAGAGGAGAATTTTCCACATTTGGCGGTATTTAAAAGTGCTGATTTTGCCCATCCAAGTTCATTTTGATAAGCTTCTGAGACTCTTTTTTGGGCGGCTGCATATGAGCCAAAATCTTTTAATATAAAATATTGATCTGCCCTTTCATACCCATTGGAATATAATAGAGAATCAAATATGTTTTTAAATAGGTTCGGCGTTTCAGGTGCATAGAACCCATTTACTAATTGATCTACTACTTCTTTTATATCAGAATCTCCATAATAGATATCTTGAGGATTATATCCTCCATTCTTCTCATATCCAATAACTTCATCAGAACTTATGCCAAATATAAAAGCATTTTCAGAGCCTACTTCTTCTACAATTTCTACATTGGCTCCATCCATAGTACCAATAGTTAATGCACCATTTAGCATAAATTTCATATTGCCTGTTCCGGAAGCTTCCTTACTGGCAGTAGAAATCTGTTCTGAAACGTCTGCCGCCGAAAATAATAGTTCTGCATTAGATACCCGGTAATTTTCAATAAATACAACCTTTATTTTACCTCCAATGGAAGTATCATTATTAATAACTCCCCCAACGGTATTAATTAGTTTAATAATGGATTTAGCCCTTTCATATCCTGCAGATGCTTTTGCCCCAAATATAAAAGTTCTAGGATAAAACTCTACATTTGGATTCTTCTTAAGTAAATTATAAAGATACATCACATGCAATATATTAAGAAGCTGCCGCTTATATTCATGGAGTCTTTTTACCTGAATATCAAAAATGGAGTTAGTATCGATGTCAATATGGTTATGCTCTTTTATATATCTTGCCAACCTTTCTTTATTACTATGTTTAATATTCATAAACTCTCTTAAACTTGTCTGATTCTCTGCAAATCCACTTAGTTTCTCTATATCTGACAGATTCGTAATCCACTGGTCTCCAATTTTTTTTGTTACCCATTCTGCTAATAATGGGTTGCCATGAAGTAAGAATCTTCTCTGAGTAATGCCATTGGTTTTGTTATTGAAACGCTCCGGATACATTTCATAAAAATCCTTTAATTCCCTCTTTTTTAAAATCTCCGTATGAAGTCTGGCTACGCCATTAACAGAAAAGCTTGCTACAATTGCAAGATTCGCCATTCTTACCTGACCATTATATAATATAGCCATTTTTTCGACTTTTTCCTCATCTCCCGGATACATTTTCCTAATATCCATAACAAACCGTTTATTAATTTCGTCAACAATTTGATAAATTCTTGGAAGAAGCCTTGAGAATAAATCAATTGGCCACTTTTCCAGTGCTTCAGACATAATGGTGTGATTGGTATAAGCACAGGTTTTATTTGTAATCTCCCAAGCTTCTTCCCAGGATAGGCAGTATTCATCTAAAAGAATTCGCATAAGTTCAGCTACTGTTACTGTAGGATGGGTATCATTAAGCTGAAAACATACCTTCTCAGGGAGCTTTTTAATATCATCGTGCTTCTCCATATATTTGGATACTGCTCTTTGGATACTGGCTGACACAAAGAAATACTGTTGTTTTAATCTTAGTTCTTTACCTGCATAGTGATTATCATTGGGATATAGGACTTCACAAATTGTTCTGGCAAGGTTCCCCTGTTCCACTGCCTTTTGATAATCTCCCTTATCAAAGGAATCTAAATTAAAGGTATTAATAGCTTCTGCATCCCAGATTCTAAGAGTATTTACAATTTGATTTCCATACCCTACAATTGGTATATCATATGGAACCGCCTTTACCGATTGATAATCTTCCTGAATAAATCTGTCTCTTCCCTCTTCATCCCGAATCATTTTCACATATCCGCCGAATTTTACTTCTTTTGCATACTCTGGACGTTTTATTTCAAAAGGATAAGGCTCTTTTAACCACTGATCCGGGACCTCTACCTGGTAACCGTCTACTATCTTTTGCTTAAACATACCATATTTATAGCGAATACCACATCCATAAGCAGGATAACCTAAAGTAGATAAGGAATCTAAAAAACAGGCTGCCAGTCTTCCAAGTCCACCATTTCCTAAGGCTGGGTCTGGTTCTTCATCTTCTATTGTCTCTAAATCAATCCCCAATTCATCAAGAGCCTCTTTTACCTCTTTTTCAGCTTTTAAATTAATGATATTATTTCCTAACGCTCTTCCCATTAGAAACTCCATGGAGAGATAATACACTGTTTTTACATCTCTTTCTTCATATGCCTTATGAGTAGTCATCCATTGCTCTACAATGGTATTTTTCAGAGAATATGCTACGGCTTGATATAACTGCTGATTGGTAGCTTCATCTATATTTTTACGATAAAGGAGTTTTACATATTCAATTACATTTCCCTTAAATTCTTCTTTATTTAATTTTTTCATCCTAATCCTCCAAAGTTTGATACATAGAAACAATTTATTACACAATTGATAACATTATATAACAAGTATCCTATGTATTACAAGTGTAACTGAATACATTGCCAATCCTTGTCTTTATTGTTTTTAAGCATAGTAATTATAACAGTATGATTTTAATATAAATAATATCCGCTTACGCTGCCTGCTCATAACCTCATTGCTACCGCGTGGCAGCTTACAGAAGCGGAGGACTTCCCCGGTGAGGTTAAAATAAAACTTGTTAATTACTATATCTAACCGGTATTTTTAGCCATCTTATTTGTTATATAAAATAATCTATATATTCTCTTTATCTTTTTCGTTATATAAAATAATCTATATATTCTCTTTATCTTTTTGGTACTATATGGTACCTCTTATTAATAGCAGTTAATTATAATTACAAAACCTTTTAGATTTCAATTAGAATGGGCTGGAATTAATCTTGAAGTAATTGATTATGTTGGATGCATACCTGTACTTTTACGTAATGTTATGACAAAGGAGTTTTGGATATCTTATGCTATTAAGGAATCATATAATCTTTAACAGTAATAGGATTACCATAAAAATTTTGAATATCTTATATTATTAAAAAATGCGGATAATCTTTTAACTAAATGTCAGGGGGAAATTAATTTGAACTATCTTATTAGAAGACTGGAAATAAGTGAGATTGAAGATGCCCTATCCTTAGTGTGGGAAGTATTCTTAGAATATGAGGCACCCGAATATTCAGAAGATGGAATTAGAACTTTTGAAAATACAATCATTAAAAGTGTAGCGTTTAAGAATCGTTTTCTTTCTAGAGACCAAATTATGCTTGGTGCTTTTCATGAGAAAAGGCTAATTGGAGTTTTATCCATTAGTATACGTAATCATATATCGCTTCTATTTGTACATAAAGATTATCACCGAAAAGGTGTTGCAACCTCACTATTTAAGAACTTGGTAAATGAACTTAAGAATAGAGATGTTAAGAAAATTACATTAAATTCATCACGTTATGGCATTCCTTTTTATCATAAAATTGGGTTTAAAGAATTAGATATTGAGCAAGTTAGGGACGGTATTCGATATACTCCTATGGAATACCTAATTTAAGCTAAAGTAATTTTGTTATCGAAAAATAAACCATTAAATATAATCATCTTATAGAAAATGAGGTTAATTATGAATGTTGTAATGATAAATGGTTCCTTAAGAAAGGAAAGCACCTATAATATCGGCAAATTACTAATTAATAAATTAATATCAGAAAAAGACACGTTAAAAGAGTTTTTTCTTCCAAGAGACTTGCCAAAGTTTTGTTGTGGTTGTAATACCTGCTTTACAAAAAGCGAAGAAAATTGCCCTCATTATGAATATACCAGCATATTAACAAAGGCTATGGATGAGGCAGATTTTTTAGTATTTACTACTCCTGTCTATGTATATCATACGTCCGGTCAAATGAAAACCTTCTTGGATCACTATGGATATAGATGGATGGTACATCGTCCAAGCGGCGTCATGTTTAAAAAGGTTGCTGTTATAATATCAACTGCCGCTGGTGGTGGTATGAAATCTACCAATAAAGATATTAAAGATAGCTTAGACTTTTGGGGAGTTGGAAAGACTTATCCATATGGCAAAGGTGTCGCCGCCATATCATGGGATGGTGTTTCTAATAAAAAGAAGCAAAGAATAAACCTTGATATAGATTCCTTAGCCAGAAAAGTTAGAAATAGAATAAGTAATCCTCATCCATCTATAAAAGTAAAATCTATTTTTTATATTATGAGGATGATGCAAAAAAAAGTCGGGTTTAATAAACCAGATGTGGATTATTGGAACGCACAAGGATGGCTTGGGAAAGTACGCCCTTGGAGATAATGATTATTTTCTTTTTTGTTATTTTGTGGATAACTATATAATGAAATAAATTTTCATCTACAATCATATGTGCAAGGCAAGGCAATGGAAAATCAAAAAAGAACGCATCTTTATTTTTATCAAGGCTCACTAAATTCTTATAAAATAAAGCATTATCTTATTTCCATACGCAGCTTTGCCCTCATAACCTAAATTGACCTTAGAGAGTAGGCACGGGATATATTTCTAGTGACTTTAAGAAATTCGTTATGGTTCTTATATGATAGGAATCGCGCCAATATTTAAAAATTGTGTGTTGAATAATAGGTACTTGCACCTATTATTTACGTGGCGAAGCCGAGGAGTTCGCAATTTTTAAATATGTTTTAAGCGATTACTATCGTATTAGAACCATCGAATTTTTCATCGGAACAAGAAATATATCCCATGCCCACTCCCTAAGGTCTGAATAACCTATAGCAGGCAAAGCGTCCTTATTTAATAAGCACAATTCTTAAATAGCAATATAAAATTATTGAACTTTTTCAACTCCAAGTGTTACATCTTCACCGTTTAGGTTCCATTCTTTTGTATATCCTTTTACATTACCTAAAACCATAGCATCCGCCATTACTTCAGATTTAATCTCTTCTGTATTCCTCTCCATGATTGCCTTAATCTTATCATTTCCGGTTTGAGATACCAGGATGTGGTCCATAACTTCAAAACCGGCATCTTTTCTCATAGTCTGAATCTTACTGATGATTTCTCTTACAAAACCTTCTTCAATCAGTTCAGGAGTAAGCTTAGTATCTAAAACTACTGTAACACCATTATAGGAATCAGAAACAAAACCTTCCATCTGTGCAGTTTCAATTAATAAATCATCTTTTTCTAAAAATGCTTCATTTCCATCTAATGTTACTTTAAGTCCTCCGGTAGCATTAATTTCATCCATTGCTTTATTACCATCCACCTCAGAAAGGATTTGTTTGATTTGCCCGATATGTTTACCAAACTTAGGTCCTAAAGTCTTTAATTGAGGCTTGAAACTGTAGGAAGTAAAATCTCTTACATCATCAGTAAAGGTTATTTTCTTTACGTTTAATTCTTCTTCGATTATTTTGGTAAAGAATGTTGGTAATCCTTTTACCGTATTTCCTGCTTCATCGGCGTAAGTAAAATCAGCTTTTACATACATATTTCCAATTGGCTGTCTATTCTTAATGTTGGCAGCATTTCTGCAGGAACGTCCAAGTACGACAATTTCAAGAAGCTCTTCCATGTTCTTTTCAAGTTCTTTATCAATGTAAGCTTCATTGTAAGTTGGATATAAGCATAAATGAATACTTTCTGGGGCAGTCTTATCCACACTTAGAACCAAGTTACGGTAAATATCCTCTGTCATAAATGGAATGTAAGGTGCAGACACTTTAGCCAATGTAACCAGGGATGTATAAAGAGTCATATAAGCATTAATCTTATCCTGTTCCATTCCCTTTGCCCAGAAACGTTCTCTGCTTCGTCTTACGTACCAGTTACTTAACTCATCTGCAAAATCATCAAGAACTCTGGCACCTTCTGTAATCCTATAGTTTTCAAGATGTTCATCCACTGCCTTTACTACTGTATTTAACTTAGATAGCAGCCATTTATCCATAACAGGTAATTTATCATAATCTAAGGTATATTTGGTAGGGTCAAATTCATCTATATTGGCATATAGCACATAGAATGCGTATGTGTTCCAGAAAGTTCCCATGAATTTTCTCTGACCCTCTGTTACGGCACCACCGTAGAAACGGTTTGGAAGCCATAAAGCACTGTTGATGGAGAAATACCAACGAATAGCGTCGGCACCATACTCTCCCAATGCATCAAATGGATCTACAGCATTTCCTTTGGACTTAGACATCTTTTGTCCGTTCTCATCTTGAACGTGTCCAAGAACAATTACATTCTTAAAGGAAGACTTATTGAAGATTAAAGTAGAGATTGCCAGTAAGGAATAGAACCATCCTCTTGTCTGGTCAACTGCTTCACTAATAAAGTCTGCCGGGAAATTAGCATCAAATATTTCTTTGTTTTCAAATGGATAGTGCCATTGTGCAAATGGCATGGAGCCTGAATCAAACCAACAGTCAATAACTGGTTTTACCCTACGCATTTCCTTGCCACATTCCGGACACTTGATAGTAACTGCATCAATAAATGGTCTGTGTAATTCAATATTGTCCGGACAGTTATCAGACATGGATTTTAATTCTTCTATACTTCCGATTGCATGTCTATGTCCATCTTCACATTCCCATATATTAAGTGGCGTACCCCAATAACGGTCACGACTGATGCCCCAGTCCTGAACGTTCTTAATCCAGTCACCAAAACGTCCCTTTCCGATACTTTCCGGCATCCAGTTTATCGTATTGTTATTGGCGATTAAGTCATCTTTTACTGCTGTCATCTTAATGAACCAGGAATCTCTTGCATAATAGATTAAAGGAGTATCACATCTCCAGCAGTATGGATAGCTATGCTCAAATTTTAAAACTTTAAATAATAATCCTTTTTCTCTTAATTTTTTTATGATTCCTTCGTCACCTTTTTTACAGAACATCCCTGCAAAATCAGTAACTTCAGGTTTGAATTCACCTTTTGCATCAACCAATTGTACAAATGGCAGGCCGTATCTGTTACCAACATTGGCATCGTCTTGGCCAAAAGCAGGTGCAATATGAACTACACCGGTACCATCTGTTAAAGTTACATAAGTATCGCAAGTTACATAGTAAGCCTTTTTATCCGGTTTAGCATAATCAAACAATGGTTCATATTCTTTATATTCCAGATCAGTACCTACATAAGTTTCAACAATGGTGTATTCTCCTTCAATAACAGAAAGAAGAGCTTCTGCCAAGATATACTTTTCTGTCTTTACAGATACTTTGTCTTCGCCTTCACTATCTGCTTTAATAATATTACCCTTGCTGTTTAAGTTTACTTCAACTTTTACGTAAGTTTCATTTGGATTCACACAAAGGGCTACGTTGGAAGGAAGTGTCCAGGGAGTTGTTGTCCAGGCTAAAATGTATTCGTTATCTGCATCTTTTACTTTGAATTTAGCAATTACAGATTTTTCTTTAACATCTTTATAACCTTGTGCTACTTCATGACTGGATAAAGGTGTTCCACATCTTGGACAGTAAGGTACAATCTTAAATCCTTTGTATAATAATCCTTTATCCCAGATTTGTTTTAATGCCCACCACTCAGATTCAATAAAATCATTGTTGTAAGTTACATATGGATCCTCCATGTCAGCCCAATAACCTACTGTGTTGGAGAAGTCCTCCCACATGCCTTTATATTTCCAAACACTTTCCTTGCATTGGTGAATAAATGGCTCTAAACCGTATTCTTCTATCTGTTCTTTTCCGTCTAATCCCAGCTTTTTCTCAACTTCCAGTTCAACCGGAAGGCCATGAGTATCCCAGCCTGCTTTTCTTAACACGTTATAACCCTTCATAGTTCTATATCTAGGAATGATATCCTTAACAACTCTTGTTAATACGTGTCCAATGTGTGGCTTACCATTAGCTGTTGGTGGTCCATCATAAAAGGTATAATTCTTACCCTTTTTTCTTTCTTCTACTGTCTTCTTGAAAATATCATTATCTTTCCAGAATTTTAAGACATCTTTTTCACGTTCAACAAAGTTTAAATTAGTTGATACTTTATTGTACATTGAATTTCCTCCTTCTATAATAACTGCTTTATATTAATGCCATCAAAAACCAGCGCATTCCGCCTTGGGCGTATATTAATTTAGAAACTTCTATAAGAAGTCTTTTTTCTAAATGCACATCCCCAGCAGAACGTTTTTTACTTTATACGTTTTTCATATAAAATAAAAAAGCCCCCATCCATAAACAGGATGAGAGCATGGGTGCTTCATTGTACCACCTATTTACATACGTTCTTTAAGGTCAACCTGACGTTTATATCCATTCAAAAGGTTTTATATCAGTTTTACCATTTAAAGCTATAATATGTTTCCATATAACGGTGGATACCGGCTCAGCTTACTAACTTAAAAGTTTTCAGCCTACAACTTAGGAGTGATTTTCAGAATCTGCTACTTGTGTTAGACTTTCACCCTCTCTAACTCGCTTTACCTTTCGCTAATGACCCTACTCTCTCCGTCACTGTTTTTGTGATTTTCAATTTGTATTGTGTTTATGATAGTATAGAAATTTCTAATTGTCAATGGCATTTTTTATTTTACAGCAACCCCTGTATTTTTCAATATTACCTTCAAGCTTTAAAGATTAATCTAATAATCAGCAGATGGTGTGTCTGAAGGTGTTTGGGTTGGTGAAGGAGTTACTGTAGGCTCCTGCTCCTCACTATTATCTGAATCTGGTGGATTGGTGTTATCACCTTGGGAACCATCACCTGGATTTGGATCAGGGGTTGGAGTTGGAGTCTGACCTTCGTCAGGTTCTTTACCAGTATCTGTTCCATTACCTGGTTCTTCTTTATCACCTTTATTCCCATTGCCATGGTTCTTATTATCCCCTTTGGAGCCGCTATCATTACCCTTATCGGTAGTATCTTCGGTGCCTTCTTTGTTTTTATCCTTATCTTTCTTGACCTTATCCTTGTCTTTATCTACAGGAGTTTCCTCTTCTTCCTTGGTTTCCTCCTCTTTAGTAACTACAGGGGTTGGCTTTGGTGTTGCTTTCGGCTTTCTTGTTACATCATCTAAATCAATCCCATAATCCACCAAACTGTCATAGCTGATGGAATCTGAATAGTCATAAGAAGGCTCAAAACCATAAAATTCTTCCAAGGTTAAATTATTTTTATAAAGAAAGGTTGCTAAATCTATGCCAACATATCGTATATGCCAAGGTTCATATGAATATCCGGTAATATTAGATTTTCCTTCCGGATAACGTATTATGTAGCCATAATGGTGAGCATTTTCAGCTAACCATTTTCCTTCTGGCGTTTCAGCAAATGAACTGTCTATTCGGTAATTCACCGATTTTGTCGAAACATCTATGGATAAACCGGTCTGATGCTCACTATATCCTGGAACAGCAGAGAATTTTGAGGTATGATCCATTCCTTTTGTTAATACGTTATTAGTAAATATATCATATTGCCTTTGATAAGAACGGTAACCGGATATAGCACACAGAGTCAGATTTTCTTCAGTTGCCGCACCAAATAACTCTTCTAAAGCTTTTGCAGCCTCTGATCTCATTTGTTTTTTTTCATCAAAGTAATTCGTATTAAAATATACATTAGGCACTACAAGGTCTTCCGGTATATAATCCGATGGCAGACTCAGCTCTTTATTTACAAGGGCTGTAATACTGTCTGGTGTAGTGTCCAATTTAGCTGGTACGGTAAAAATAACATCTTCTTTGGAATCTCTCAAATCAGATCCCTCCAACTTAGTATTTACTTTATTATATTCCGATTCCTTATCAGAATTCTTATCTTCAAAATATTGTTCAAATGCAGAGGTTGCTCCACTTGCCTGTGAAAGAAACGCAATCGATGCATAGGATAATGTAATTATAATAGCAATAGGGGCACCCACGATTACCACTTTTCTCATTTGTCTTTTTCTTCTTCTTTTCATAGTTGCACCTCAATTAATTCATCTAACAACATATGGTTACATATTTAAGTACATTATACCACATATAGTTTAAAAATCTACAAAAGTGTAAAAAAGTAGTCATAATAAATTCGAAGAATCTCATCCTAAAGTGAGATTCTTCGAGCATAATTCAGCAAGCTGAATTTGCTCTCAGAATGACATAGCTTTTATTTTGCAGCAGTCCCTACTTATTTTTTAACTATGCCCATTTCCATTATTAATACTATTTTTTTAACTATGTCCATTTCCATTATTAATACTATTTAATAGTTTATTCTTCATTTGCCATAAATCATTGGATAAATCCACATAAACGTTGTGAGGATTTACAAGACGTCTTGTTTCATCCCATAACGTATCCAATTCTTTTTGGCAGTAAGCTCTAATATCCATTACCGATGGAGAGGTATATACACATTCTCCCTTTAAAAATATTGGAACCAATAATTCTCTTAAAGTGTAAGAACCACCTTTAAGATTCGTTTTCTTCCAGGTAGCAATAGGATCAAAAAGCTTTAATGTTTCATCTTCAGAATACTTTTCACCTACTAGTGCAATAAGGTCTGCTTTTACATTTCCACTCTCTTTTTCATAAACACGGTATATCGTTTTATTTCCTGGATTGGTAATCTTCCATGGATTTTCAGATAGCTTAATTTTAGGAATAAATTCTCCATTCTTTTCTATGGCAGCTAATTTATAAACGCCGCCAAAGGCAGGACAATCCTTAGATGTAATTAGGTTTGTACCAACACCCCAGGAATTTATTGCAGCACCTTGGGTTTTTAAAGAGTCAATCAAATATTCATCCAAATCGCTGGAGGCTACAATAGAAGCATCTTTAAATCCTGCTTCATTTAGCATCTTTCTAGCACGCTTAGAAAGGTAGGCCAAGTCACCGCTGTCTAGACGAATACCATATATTTTAGGCATATTGCCGGCAGCTTTTAATTCCTGAAATACCTTAATCGCATTGGGAACACCGGAACGAAGAGTATCATAAGTGTCTACAAGAAGGGTCGTATTGCTTGGATAAAGTTCTGCATACTTGCGAAAAGCTGTTAATTCATCTTCAAAACTCATAATCCAGCTGTGAGCATGGGTTCCAAGTGCCGGAACATTAAAATATTTTGCACATAATACATTACTTGTACCAATACATCCGCCAATTACTGCTGCTCTTGCTCCTAATGTACCTGCATCCGGTCCTTGAGCACGTCTAAGGCCGAATTCCATAACTCCGTCACCATTTGCAGCATAACATACACGTGAGGCCTTTGTAGCAATCAGACTTTGATGGTTGATTATATTTAAGATTGCAGTTTCAATTAACTGAGCCTCAATAATAGGAGCAACCACCTTAACTAATGGCTCCATTGGGAAAACAACCGTACCTTCGGGAATTGCATAAATATCACCTGTAAAATGGAAATTAGTCAAATATTCTAAGAAATCGTCATCAAACATGTTAAGGCTTCTCAAATAAGCCATATCCTCTTCATCAAAATGAAGATTCTTTATATAATCAATGACCTGATCCAAGCCGGCACAGATAGCATAACCACTGCCTGAAGGATTCGTTCTATAAAATACGTCAAAAATAACCCTTTCATTGGTATTATTTTTAAAATATCCCTGCATCATTGTCAATTCATAAAAATCAGTTAATAAGGTTAAATTCTCTTTTCCCATGTTAACACTCCTTTAATTGGGCCTCTCGGTCATAGTTCCTTTTTGTAAGATAATTGCATTTATAAAGAATCGCTATGGATAATTATATCATATAAATCAAAATGTACAACCAATTCAAAAAATTTATAGAGATTTTTTGTCCCTGCTATGATATAATATTTATACATTTTATAAGTATGGCACCCATCTTTAGTAGAAATATAGGGGCATAATTTAGGTAAGTATCTTACTAATACAACTGGCACCCGTCTTTGCTAGAAATATAGGAGACAGATAAATGGAAAGGAAACCGTTATGAGAACCATTATTATAATATTATTTATACTTATATTCTTTATATTTAGTATACCACTTTTTTTCATTGAATATATCATTGGAAAATTTAATCCACACCTTAAGGTAAAAACCTCTCAAGCCATTGTAGTTACAATATTAAAGGGAGTTTTAGTTTTAGGCGGAGTTAAAAAAACAGTAATCGGTCTTGAAAATGTTCCAAAGGACAAAGCCGTTTTATATGTCTCCAATCATCGAAGTTACTTTGATATTGTGGTAGCCTACGCTACCGTTCCTACACTTACAGGTTTTGTCGCAAAAAAGGAAATGAAATACATTCCTTTTCTTAGCACTTGGATGAGATATTTGAATTGTTTGTTCCTGGACAGAGATAATATTCGTGAAGGATTAAAAACTATTTTAGAAGGTGTAGAATTAGCTAAAAAGGGGTATTCTGTATATATTGCACCGGAAGGAACCAGAAATCATAAGAAAGAGATGCTTCCTTTTAAAGAAGGCAGTTTAAAAATAGCCGAAAAATCTGGGTGTGCTGTTATACCCGTATCTCTGAGTAATACAGATGAAGTATTTGAAAATCATTTTCCCTGGGTAAGAAGAACCCATGTTATCATTGAATTTGGCAAACCGATTAACCCAAAGGAATTAGATAAAGAACAGCAAAAACATTTAGGTGCATACGTTCAAAATATTATCAGAGAAACTTTGGAAAAAAATGAGTCTCTTGTGTAAATTACTACAGTTCAGCTTGTGGAACGCCATAAGCTGAACCATAACTAAACTACAATTTTAAAAAACAATTACTGCCTTCATGTCTTGATTGTTTTTTTGAATAATGGTACAATATTACCACTGTATAACGGAGGGAAGGAGGTACATACATGAAAACCGGGACAATAATTTTCTTAATAGTTTTGGTTGTTATAATAGGAATTTTAGTTGCATTATATATTTTCGGATCAAAGCTGCAAAAGAAGAATGAAAAAGCGCAAGCTGATATGAGAGTAGGTGCTCAAACAGTCTCCATATTAGTTATAGATAAAAAACGTATGAGGTTGAAGGAAGCCAACCTTCCAAAGATTGTACTGGAACAGACGCCAAGATATCTGCGTGGTTCCAAAGCTCCAATTGTCAAAGCAAAAATTGGTCCAAAGATTATGTCATTAATGTGTGATGATAAAATCTTTGATTTAATTCCAGTAAAAAAAGAGATAAAAGCGGTTATGAACGGTATCTATATTATGGATGTAAAGGGCTTACGTTCTAGCCTAGATGCTAAACCAGTAAAACAAGGTCTCTTCAAACGTTTAAAAAATAAGGTATCAAAAAAATAAATAAATACAAAAAGAGCTCCGAATAGACAAATGCTTATACATTGTTCTGTTCGGAGTTTTTATATTCTATATTTTTTGATTCCTATGTGTACTTTTGATTGCAATCAAGGCTAAAAGTGCTATTTTCCACCTTTTCGAGAAGTAATTTTTATTTGAATCTCACAATCGGATACGTGGGAGTAATTAATGTCTAGTTCATATTTAATATTTGCCAGAATCTGCTCCTCTTCCTCTGTCACTTTAATAGAAGTAGTATTAATCCCAATCTGTAAATCACCAAAAGGAGTACTATAATAAGTTACATTCTTTCTATTAACTTCAAATATCATATGAACATTATTAGCACCCTTTTTTTGAATACTAACCTGTTTATCGGATATTTTAAGAGTACACCTGGTGATACCTTCTACTTCTTCCAGTATTTCATCATAAAGTATGTAATGCTTTCCATTACGGTTATAGTATTCGCCAACAGAAATCACCTCTACAGTTTCTTCTTTATCTATCTCAAATTGAAGTCCCGATATAGATACTAAAACATCCTTCTTCATAAACGGCTCCTATCTAAACACTTACATCTTTTGTTTCTACTACTTCACATGGCAAAATAGTATTAGCAAACTTTTTAAATTTTTCTGCACCATCACTTACAAAGAATTGATGCTCTCTTGCCGGCGTATTACTTTCCAGTCCATTGGTCTCTAATGTTTTCTTAAGACACCTTGCAGTTTCATAAGCAGGATTTACAAGTGTCACTTTATCACCTACTACGGAAGCAATTACATGGCGAATCAGTGGATAGTGGGTACATCCAAGGACTAAGGTATCAATATCCGTGTTCTTTAATTCGCCTATATATCTTTCGGCTATTTCCTCAGTAATAGGATCATTAATCCAGCCTTCCTCTACTAAGGGAACAAAAAGAGGGCAGGCTTTTCCATATACCTTTACATTAGGATTTCTTTTACTTAAAAATTGATTGTATATCCCACTATTAATGGTACCTTCTGTACCAATAATACCAATATTACCACTTTTTGTAGTATCTGCCGCTGCCTTTGCGCCTGGTTTTACTACACCGATAACAGGTATGGGAACCTCTGCTGCTACTACATCTAATGCCATAGCGCTGGCGGTGTTACAAGCAATGACAATTGCCTTTACGCCTTTTGACATTAAAAACTTTATGATTTGTCTGGAATAAGTTATTATAGTTTCTTTTGACTTACTTCCATATGGCACCCTGGCTGTATCGCCAAAATAAATAATTGTTTCATTTGGGGTCTGCCTTAAAATTTCACGTGCTACAGTAAGTCCGCCAACTCCTGAATCAAAAACCCCGATTGGAGCATTACTGGGCATCTTTGTCGCCCCCTGTTTCTTCTGCTCTGGTAAGTGCCAATTGTATTAACTTTTCCACTAACTGTGGTTTACCGATACCTTTTGCTTCCCATAGCATAGGATACATGCTAATTGAAGTAAAGCCAGGTAATGTATTGATTTCATTAAACACAACTTCTCCTGTTTCTGTTTCTACAAAGAAATCTACTCTTGCTAAACCGTATCCATCAACTGCCTTAAAGATACGAACAGCATCCTCACGGATAGTTTCCGTTACATTTCCAGGAAAATCCGGTCCTATAATGGTTTTTGATTCATTATTATTATATTTTGCGTCATAATCATAGAAATCAGCTGCAGCAACAATTTCTCCAACGCCGGAAGCCTTAGGTTCATTTCCGCCTAATACGGCACATTCCACTTCCCGGCCAACAATACCTTCTTCTACTAATATCTTTCTATCATGTTCTGCTGCTAAACGTAAGCCAGTTATCAGCTGCTCTTTGTTCTTTACCTTAGAAATTCCACGAGAGGAACCTGCATTAGAAGGTTTAATGAACATTGGATATTTTAGAGTATTCTCAATCTTTTCTACAATCTGTTCCATCTGTAACAAATCTTTTTTATACACAGGAACATATTTTGCTTGTTTTATACCTAAGGTATCCACAATAATCTTCGTATATAATTTATCCATGGAAACGGAAGAAGATAATACACCACACCCTACATAAGGAATCTTTGCCAATTCAAACAACCCTTGTACAGTTCCATCTTCGCCATATAATCCATGAAGAGCTGGGAAAACTACATCCACCTTTTCCGGAGTAACTTTGTTTCCTTCTATAAATAGTACGGATTTTTGAGTGGCATCCGGAGATATAATAGCGGTCACTTTACTTTTTAACCATTCTCCAGATTTAATGTCTTCTACAGAAGAAACTTTAACCCATCTTCCTTCCTTTGTGATACCAATTATTATTACATTATATAAATCAAGATTTACATTTGAAATAATAGTAGTTGCGGAGACACAAGATACTTCATGTTCTGAAGACTGACCTCCAAACAATACTGCAACAGTTTTCTTATTCATAAATAACATCCTTTCTTTATGGATAAATCTTTTATTTATCTATAACAAATCCTTCGATAATATTCCTGACCCCATTTGTATAAAGCTATACTTCATAATATATAAGCTATTACACAATTTTATTCTTTATTCATCGTATTCTATATTCATTGTACTATTTATTCATAAAACAATCAATATATTTTGTCAAGTAGGTTTTTTACAGAAATATTTTATGTTGCAGTTCAGCCTGTAACATCCTATCTCCCTTTTGCTTAACTTAATTTTTCCTCTATGTTTATCTGCCCACTTAATGGTAATACTATAATCAATAAAATAAATAGCTTTAAGCAGACAGGAGAATATATGAGAAATAAAAATAATAATTATTTATCTAAAAGGGTTATTCCCTCCATTTCCATAGACCAAATGTTTCAAAAAATAGTACCGGCTTGTTTAATATTGACCATAACTATTCTTTATATTCTATTTCTTTATCGAAATGGGAGTACCATATGGACAGAACATAATTCCTTTCATGTACAGGATACCATCTCCACCAACATACATAAAGATGCAGGTCAAAGCACCGTTGCAGAAAGAGAATTGAGAATTCAGCAAGGTATAGCTCAGGAAATATTGCGGTTTCATGTTATTGCTAATAGTGATTCCAATGAGGACCAGGCGCTAAAACTAAAAGTAAAGGATGCCGTTACCCAAGCCCTTAAGCCTAAATTAGAGGATGCAAATGATATTGCAGACGCAAGAAATATGGTAGCTGAAGAGTTGGGCAATTTAGAAGAACTATCAAATAATATTATCAAAGAAAATGGATTTACTTATACGGCTTCCGCCTCTATTGAAAAAGGATATTTTCCTTTAAAAGTGTATGGCGACTTAACACTTCCTCCAGGAGAATACGAAGCGGTTCGAATAGAACTTGGTTCTGCCTCAGGTAAGAATTGGTGGTGTATTATGTTCCCACCTTTGTGTTTTGTTGATACCACATATAATGTAATCCCTGAAAGCTCCAAAGAGGAATTAAAGTATGTTTTAACAGAAGAAGAATATGATTCTTTATTTTCTGAAAAGAAAGATAAAGAAAAGGTAAAAGTAAAAGTGAGTTTTAAGCTATTTTCCTGGTTGGATAAATGGTTGGAGGACTAAAGCTAGTAACTATTGCAAAATAAAAGGACAATGTATATAATTTGATTAAAATATAATTTGCAACAGTCCCTTTTTAGAAAAGAAAAATAGGAGCTACCTATGGATATCGTAAAATTAAAAGCTTATGCCAAAATAAACCTTGGTTTGGATGTTATTAAAAAAAGAGAAGATGGATATCATGAAGTTCGAATGATTATGCAAACCATTGGACTTTATGACAAAATCTCTATAAATACTACGAACCATCCATCCATTAAAGTGAAAACCAACCTTCATTACCTGCCTACTGATAAAAATAATTTAGTTTATAAAGCTGCTGCTTTAATGAAAGAAACCTTCCAAATCAAAGCTGGCGTATACATCCACTTAGAAAAACGAATACCCGTAGCCGCTGGAATGGCAGGAGGCAGTGCAGATGCTGCAACAACTTTATACGGTATGAATCGTTTGTTTCATCTGAATCTTAAAACCGAAGAATTATTAAAATTAGCCGTCCAAATTGGTGCTGATGTACCTTATTGCATCCTAAGAGGCACCGCATTATCGGAAGGAATTGGAGAAATACTCACACCACTTCCCCCTTTCCCTGCCTGCTATGTACTTATTGTGAAGCCAAATATCAATGTATCAACAAAATTCGTATATGAGAATTTACATCTGGACACCGTCACAAATCATCCAGATATAGACGGTATTATGAAACACATAAAAGAACAGGATTTATATGGTGCTTCAAAGCTATTTGGAAATGTATTAGAAACGGTTACTGAAAAAGAATATCCTATTATTACAGATATAAAAAACAAGATGCTGGAAAACGGTGCAATTGTATCTTTGATGAGTGGCAGCGGACCAACTGTGTTCGGTTTATTTGATAATGTAAAAACAGCAGAAAAAGCATTTTATGAATTTAAAGTCAGCTCTTTAGGTAAACAGGTCTATTTAACCAATCTATTTCAACCTAATACTAAGCAATCCATATAATTCCTCCGATATACAAAATATAGATTATTTACAAAGGAGGTTACAAAAATGACCGTTAATGGAATTTCTAGATCTGCTTCATATGAAAGTAAGGTAAATGTTGAAAAAACAAAAGAGGTAAAAAATAAGAAAGCCGATAATCAAAATCAAAATTCTGCTGCCATTTATGAAAAAGGGGATACCGATGCACAAAAAGTTACCTACAAGCAAGATACAGCTACTATTGCAAGATTAAAAGCAGATACTGAAAGAAGAGAAAAACAGCTAAATGACCTAGTAAGAAAAATGCTTCTAAAACAAGGGCAAACCTTCCAAGGCACTGATATATATCAACTATTAAGAGAAAGAAAAGTGGAAATTGACCCCGATACCGGCAAACAAGCTCAAGAGGATATCAGCGAAAATGGCTATTGGGGAATCGAACAAACCTCTGAAAGGCTGGTCTCCTTCGCAAAAGCCCTAACTGGTGGAAACCCTGAAAAAGCTGATGAAATGATAGCTGCCGTTAAAAAAGGCTTTGAAGAAGCTACAAAAGCCTGGGGTGGACAGCTGCCTGAAATCTGTAAAAAAACTATCGATGTTGCCATAGAAAAACTTAACGCTTGGAAAAGCCCTTCTAAAGAAGAATAATAAAAAGTTGGCTTATTAAATAAGGACGCTTTGCCTTGCAGTTTATTGAAAACTCAGAAAGTGGCAACTTGCCTTTCATAATGGCTTTATGGTGTATTGAAGGATACAGCGTTGTATAAATTAAATTTGTCTACCGCAGATGCTTTGCATCTGTTACCCTCGTGCGGCATGTCCTTGGTAGAGCCTCAAAGCGCATGACCCACATCGCAGAGGGCGATGCGGGTCACTGAGTCTCTAGTCGGACATAAAC
>ENA-UOOR01002418-UOOR01002418.1-fermentation-metagenome-genome-assembly--contig:-NODE-2418-length-18863-cov-5.563537_pt1 | contig 18863 bp, 19 predicted proteins | sample MGYA00245780_ERZ724029 | MGnify/ENA primary metagenome ERZ724029 (study PRJEB28704, sample SAMN03018315) | fermentation metagenome | biome: anthropogenic terrestrial biome; feature: soil; material... | reverse complement strand
CCAGCGTGTAGTCCCGGCCGTAATGCCGGGCGATCATGCTCAGGCACGCCGGGCCACAGTCCATTGAGTCGGGTTGCTTGGTGAAAGGGAAAGACATAAATCTTGTCAGTATAAATGAGTCAATATTTTAAAATTCCGGAATCCGAATCACTGTTATCGATAGTCTTTTGTAGACCTTGATACTAATTTATTTTGCCATTGATAACTCAAACCGGGTAGAATTATTCAAGCATTAAAATCTGTCCGCCTCGCTTCTTCCTGCGCCAGTACCTTTGTATCTACTTTTAGTCGTATTAAATTTATACCGCAACGTCACAAAAAACTCCCGGCTATCCGTCCAACTGATTTGCGACGTCGATGTTTGATAGAAGAATAAATCATTCCCCTCCTTTTGCGAATGGAAGACGTCCGAAACCCCGACAGCTAACGATAACCGGTTGTTGAGCCAATTCTTGTAGATCGTGGCATCCGTGATAAATACGGCTCTTGTCATTTTGCAGTTTTCATTGTCTCCACGGGAGGTATAACTCATATCCACTTTGCCCATCCAGCTTTTCCCAAAATCCAGGGTATTTGACCATGATGCGTTTAAAATAGGCGAATTCATCTTTATATTTCCACTTTGGGTGTTTACAGAAAACCATTGCTTGGTCACACCTAAGCTCAGTGCGGGGGTCCAGATTCCTATCTGTGGAGACAACGCAGCCTGCAACGAGGCTGATTTTATGCTGTTGATATTTTCAAATGAATACAGAGATATAGAACCGGAACCCTTATACATTTCAGTAGAATATATGATGGCATTTCTCCGGTCGTTATAACCTATACTCAGCTGTACAAAGTTCCGCACAACCGCCAGTGACAAATCATGTATTCGCTCCTGCCGGAGAAAAGGATTACCTGTTTGATAAGTAAACCGATTGCCATACGTAATGTTATTGCTCAGTTGAGAATACGCAGGGCGTCGCGTCTTTAATGAATAACTGAACATCATCTGATTCTTACCGAGTTGCGTGGCAAAGGTTAAATTGGGAAATAGATTTCCATATTTACGACTTTGCGAGTCAATATGCTTCGTGTTCTCACGATAGTCAGACCATACATGCTCATAACGTAATCCGACTGTGAGCTGTCCGAAGGATAATTGGCTACTCAAATAGGCAAACGGACTGATGTGCCGCTCCTTTATTTCATTATTGGAGGCATCTATATATCCTTCCGTATTATCATACATATCGTAGCGAGTCGTTGAGGTAAATTCTGCTCCAAGCGAAATATCTGTCGCTCCTGCCTTAAAACCTAAAACGAATTTAGAGGCAAACAGCTCATTCCGTGTCCGGCTATATGAGTTTACCAAACGCGATTCTTGATAAGCACTCTGCTCGTTGTATGTAGCATATTCGTTTCTTTTATTATAAAGGTAATCGGCCTCTACGTCCAAAGACACTTTCCCTATGTTACCTTTATAATACGTATTGATCTGATGGACTGGAACAGAAGAAATGGTTTCACGATTATCACTTATTAGATTGTCGAAAGACACACCATTGGCCAAGATGTCCGACTGCAATGTTCCCTTATTGCGAATATCCGGCTGTGTTATAATTGTATATTTAAGCCCTATTTGGTTGTTTTTATCCAGTAAATAGTTTACACCCAAACTGTTCGTGAGTTTTATGTTTTTATAAAATCCAAGTTGTTCTATAACCTGTTGCCATAAAGTATCGGAATTGATGTATTGCGTCAACTCGGACTGTGCGCGTGTGGTTTGGTTTAAATACGAATGGTTGCCAAACAAATCAAGTTTCTTATTTCGATAATTCCAACTCAATTGCTCCACAAAATCCGCATTGGCACCTTGGTAGTAGCTACTACGTATATTTGCACCAAAGCCTTCTCCAACAGGTTTGACGGTTTGAATCCTAATTACGGCTCTTACCGTAGCGCTATATTTGGCTCCAGGAGTCGTAATGACTTCCACATTCTTTATATCCTCTGATTTTAAGTCTTCCAACTCTGACAAATTATAAAGTTTGCGTCCATTGAGGTAAATCTCCGGTGAGCCTTTCCCTAAGACTTCAAATCCATCTTCTTTCTTATAAACGCCCGGAATATGTGCCAACACATCATTTCCCGACCCCAGGCGGCTTAGTAACGTACCGGATACATTGGTTGTTATTCCTTCCGAGGTGAGCCGATACGAAGGTTTTCTTGCTTTCACCATCACTTCGACCAAAACGTGTGAATCTTCTTCCAACACGATATTCTGTATGCCGGAAACCGGCTTCAAGTAAGCGGTTTTATAACCTAAATAAGAAACTTTTATCAATATGGATTCGGTTTTGATTCCTACCGGAGGAGATATCGTGAAAAAACCCGTATTATCGCTGACGGAGCCGGCAATAAAAGAAGAGTCATTTTTGTTAATCAGCACAATGTTGGCAAAAGACACAACTGCGTTACTCCTATCCTTTACATAGCCTGAAATATTTTCCGGAAATCCTGCTGTGGCACAGAGAAATAAGGCGAAAAAACATACAATCCTATAGTTATTCATAAGTCTCCATATAGGTTTCTAAATATTTAATCAACCCTTCGTCATTTATATTGCATACATTGTAAGGAATGCCTTTTTCGATATTCCCCACTCTATACAAATTACAACCTCCATCACAAACAGGTAAATAACAACATTTCAAACATTTTTCGTCGGAGAATTTGTCTGTAGCAATCATGAATTGAGAGACAATATTGTAGTTTGTAATACCAGACTCAAGTGTGCCTATAGATCTGTCCATAATACCGACATCTGCCCAACATTTATATAAGAATCCGTTAGGGTCAACAACATAGGCATTGTCATCCATACATGTATATAAGCTACAATCCATTTTAGGATAAAGAGATTTCTTCGTTTTAATGCCATTCTGTGCAAGCATTACCTCAAAATTATTCTTTTCTTCTGTCGTGAGTTCTAAAGAGATTCTTCTTTTCTCACATGTATTCACACTATTATCAAGAACATAAGTATGGTATATATTACAATTCTTCCCGGCCCATCTTTTGGAAAGCTCAAAATATAATTGAATATAGTCTTCCCTATTGCTTTTCCCTATATTCGTTCTTATTCCAATACAACAATTAGGCATTAAATCCGTAGCCATATCAATATTCTCGATAATTCTTTCAAATGAAGATTGTCCATTTTTTAGTTTTCGAGTTTTATTGTGAATGTCTTTACTGCCATCTATCGTTATTTGGAGATAATCCAATTTCTTTTCATGAAAGAAATTACAAACAGATTGCGACAGCAAATAGCCATTTGAGACCATTGATGAATGCCCTATGTGTAGTTTTGAGTTGTTTTCGATCTTCATGTAGATCTGTTTTATTGTCTCAAAAGCTATTAGCGGCTCCCCGCCATGCCAATTTAAAGTTAGGTCTTGAAAATCTTCCGATTTTTTATTTATAAACTTTATCAACTCATCCTGAACAGGCTCTCTCATTGTATTATTAGGAAGATTATGCTCATAACAATAGGGACAAGCAAAATTACAAGAAAGTGTCGGGCAAAGTATGATACCTAATGATTTAGTATTATAAGATTGTATTGTCTTTCGATATTTCAAAGTATTTAAATAATTATTATCCTCATGGTCAGTAACAATAACTTTTGTTTTTACTAACTTATCGTAATCAGACCTATTCAAGACTTCTTCTGCAATAATTTTATTATCCCTTATTTTAGAAAACAACTCAAACGTTTCCTTGCTGATTTTTGAAAATGATAACATCCTGGAATTAAACAAACAATATCCGAGTTTATCGGAATAGAACAATATGTTATAGTTAGACCATTTCATATCCACACACAATTTAAAGCAGGAGTATTTGCAAAACAAACACTCCTGCCACATTAGCTGATTTTAGGGATTTTTCACAACTTCTACTTCTTCTTCTTTCGGTTTAGTTTCTCCACCAACACAACCTTTTAAACAAACATGAAAAGCACTTTCTCTTCCACCTTTGATGTTGTCAAGATCATCCATCAGCACATCATTAGCCGGAACAATCTCCATAATGTCAATTTTTGAGATTTTCATCTAAAATAATTTTAAAAATTTTTCTACTCTTTACGCTTTTAGGGCTCCGCGCCCATTCTTGATATAGTTTCCCGGTAATACACCGGTTGAAAACTGTTGCGTCGCCTACTATTTTTTTGCTTCACTTCAGCGACTTATCGGCTAATTCCGCAAGAACGGAATTTGCCGTCATCTCAATTTCTAAAAAGGGAAAAATATTGTTTTTCTTACCGGGCTGCAACCGCCGGAATCGATAAAAACGGCCGCAGCCGAACTATCCAAGTTGTTTTTGCCGAGAAGGCTTAAGGGTTTGTTGTGTTTTACAGGGTGCAGGGGGAAAGTCGGTTTTTTCCTGGAGCAGTACGCAAGTGAAAAAACAGGCATGCAATCCGTAACCGGACAGTAAACGCTTTCCGTGCGGAAAACGGCCATGGTTTCCGGCGACGACAAGAGGTGCAGAATCCGCATCAGGTGTCCGATGATCTTCTCCCGCAGGATGCTTATTTTTATTTTCATTATTTACCTCTTCTAAACGCAGTATCAGGGTATGGTATGCTTCATAATAATCCGCTCGCCGCGTTTTATTGCTAAATCCATATCGTCCTTTATCATTTCGATACGATCAACGATGACAAAGGTAATGGTTTTCTTTCGGGGAAAAAATACTCCTGCAAAAAAAAATCGACGATTTTAGTATTATTTAAACGTATGTGCCTTGAACATCTAAAATTATCGAGTACATTTGTAGTTTTTTTTCTCTATTCGATGCGTTGCAGCAGGTCGCCCGTGAGCTTGGTGTTGAAGAACTTCACGGGTTGATGCGGGTGGCGATGTGCAGACTTATCGTATATTTTATCAAACACGCTTGCTAAATTCAAATCATTCTGTTATATTTGCAACATATATGATCGTATTTATTATCTCTATTTTTACACCTTAATGGATATTATTGTATGCATTTGATTTATGATTTCGACATGGATTCTCCCGCCGACATTATGCAGCTCATGGCTCAAAATCTTCAGAAACGGCGTTTGGAAAAAGGATTATCGCGCACCACTCTTTCCGAAATAAGCGGGGTGCCGGCACCGACGATTGCTAAATTTGAACGGCAACATACAATTTCTTTGCTCTCTTACGTGGCTTTGGCCAAAGCATTGGGCCATTCAAAAGAGGTAAAAGGGTTACTTTCGGTGCCGCTCTATGACACGATGCAGGAGTTGGAGACCATCAATAAGAACAAACAACGGAAAAGGGGCCGCCGCAATGAAAGAAGTAAATAAATTATCCGTTTTGTATCACAGTCGTAAGGTAGGAGAACTAACCATGACTCCCGATAAGCGGCAATGTGCATTCCAGTATGACAAGGAGTGGCTATTGTCGGGATTTTCGCTCTCTCCGCTGGATATGCCTTTAAGGCAAGAGTTGTTTATTGCCAAGACTGAGCCTTTTTGGGGCAACTTCGGCATTTTTGAAGACAGTCTGCCGGATGGTTATGGACGCTACCTTTTACACCGTATGTTAAGAAAGCGGGGAATTGACGACGCCACACTGACACCTCTTCAGCGGTTAAGTATTGTCGGGACATCCGGGATGGGAGCGTTATCATATATTCCCGAAACATACATCGGAGAAGAGAAAGTTTTTCAGGAGTTAGATCAATTGCAACAATTGGCGCTGGACGTATTTTCCGAAAAGACAGACACCGGTGCGGAGGTGCTTTATTTTAACAGCGGCAATTCCGGCGGTTGCCGTCCAAAATGTTTATACCATGACCACGAAGGAGCGTGGCTCGTGAAATTCCGCCACACCTATGATCCTCAAAATATGGGTGAAACAGAATTTCACTATAATACAATCGCGCGTGCATGCGGCATAGAAGTTCCGGACTTCAAGCTACTCAAAGGGAAATACTTTGCCACAAAGCGTTTTGATATAGAAAACGGAGAACGCTTACATATAGCAACTGCCGGAGCATTGCTCAATGAATCCATTCACCATCCCAAACTTGATTACAAAACATTGCTGCATCTCACCGGTTTTCTTACACAAGATTCTGGACAAGTAGATGAAATGTTCCGTCGTATGGTATTCAACGTGTTGGCCGAAAACAAAGACGACCATGCCAAAAACTTCAGTTTTATCTGCCGCGACGGAAGATGGACTTTGTCCCCCGCTTACGACTTGACGCGCAACACAGAGGGATACAACGGAGAGCATGCGACTTCGGTAAACAATGCAGGCCTGCCGGATGTGGAAGATATGCTTATTGTGGGTGAAACAATCCGCATTCCCCGTCGGAAGGGTATGGCGATCATCGGTGAGCTCCTCGAACGTTGCAGTGAAATTTTGTCGTCGAGGTTCGTAAACCTGTAATTTAATGTATCAAAAGACGTCATTCCGCTCGAAAGTGTCCCGGAAACACTTCATTATGTGTGGAAGACACTAATGAATGACTGCGAGACGTTCCGTAGCGGGTAGACGACAAACGATACTTTTATTATTATAACGATATCAATCTTAAAATCAATCTCTCCTCAATCTTTATCTTTTTATCTTTTCAGTAAATCCGGTCTCAACCGTTGGGTGCGCTCCATCGACTGCTCCATGCGCCATTCGGATATCTTGCGTTCATGCCCCGACAGCAGCACATCGGGCACTTTCCACCCTTTGTATTCGGCCGGACGGGTATAAACAGGCGGCGCCAACAGATTGTCCTGAAACGAATCGGACAGTGCCGACTGCTCATCGCCGATCACACCGGGAATAACCCGCACCACGGCATCGGCAATGACGGCCGCAGCAAGCTCGCCGCCGGTCAGCACATAGTCGCCGATAGAGATTTCACGCGTCACCAAATGCTCCCTCACCCGGTAATCCACCCCTTTGTAATGGCCGCACAGAATGATGATGTTCCGGTATAACGAAAGTTCATTCGCCAGCGACTGGCTAAACTGTTCGCCGTCGGGCGTCGTGAAAATGACTTCATCGTAGTCGCGTTCCGATTTCAGCAGCGAAACAACTCGGTCGATCGGCTCGATCTGCATCACCATGCCCGCCTCTCCCCCAAACGGGTAATCGTCCACCCGCCGGTGCTTGTCGGTGGAATAATCGCGCAGATTGTGCAAATGAAACTCGGCCAATCCTTTTTCCTGGGCTCGCTTTAATATGGATGAATGGATGGCGCCTTCAATCATTTCGGGAAGTACGCTGAGAATATCGATACGCATACGAATTAATAATTAGCAAATTAATAAATTAGCAGATTAGCAGATTAGCAGATTAGCGAATTAGCAGATTAGTTGGAGCCGCTTGCCGGTACGTTTCCTTGACCTTGAGAACTTTCCCCGCCTTTCACATCATCGTTGGAGATGGTGCGGTTCACCTTCTTAATCGACGTTTTCAAATCTCCGAAACGGTAAGTGATGCTTAACCGCAAGGTACGCATAGGGATATTATAGATGCTCTTCTGCCGGAATCCCTCTCCTTCCGTCGTCGAATTAAGCCGGAGATATTTACCGAAGATATTGTTCGCGGAAAGACCGATATCGAGTTTCTTGTCGAAAAAACTTTTGGTCGCGTTCAATGAGTAAAAATAATAGGCTGATTGCGTCGTCTGCAATTCGACATTACTGGAAAAAACGCCGCCGTTAGCCGACAACCTGAATTCTTTCGGGAAAGTAAAGGTCAATCCGGTGAACGCTTGTCCCGAAATACCGCTATTACGCAAACTGTTATTCTCGTTGCTTTGCAAATCGGTATAACCGATGTTTCCGTTCAAGTAAGCGCGAAGGAGTTGCGAGGGCGACCAACTGCCGTACACATTCAACCCCACATATTGATTCTTACCGATATTGGCATAGGTATTATTTGTGACCCCATCTTTTACAAAGCTGTAAGAAGAGATTGAGTTGTTTGTATACGTATAAGACAGGGTGGCGTTGAAATTGATTTTCTGGGAAAACGAGCCGTAGTTGATATTGAAGTTATGCGATTGCTCGGAATCCAAATCGGGATTACCGTAACTGATATCGGAAGGGTTTGCATCGTTGACATAAGGATTGAGCACCCAAATACCGGGACGCGAAATGCGCATGTTATAACCTAAGCGCACCGTCTGCGTCATGCCCAACTGATACGAAAAGGTAAGCGTCGGCACCAAATCGAAGAAATGCGTTTGAACCGTCGTATCGTTTTTCGCACTCATAAAATGAATATTCTGATCGGTATACTCCCCGCGTAATCCGGTCTTTATGCCGATTTTACCGGTTTTGAAAAAGTATCCGGCATATCCCGAAGCAATGCGCTGACCGTGGTCGAGATCGTTTTTACGGCTGGGGTCGTCAAACCAGGCGGCATTCTGCACATCATAATACGTGTATTCGCCGCGGCTGATATTATCGCGGAAGATATATTTCAGTCCGGCTTCCAGTTCGTGTTTGGGATGAAGGGGATTGACATAATCGATTTGCGCCGTATGCTCGGTTCCCCTCGGATCGTTTACACTCTTCAGGCGGTAACCATCTTCCAATTTACGGCCGTTACCTTCATAAAAATCTCCTTCTACATGATTATATTCGCTTTCATATTCGCTGCCGCTCGGATTCTTTTCAAAACGGTACGACATGGTGAGCATCTCGCCCTTCTTTTTAAAACTCCGTTGATAGTCGGCTGAAAGATTAATGCCGCCATACTCCGACACCGACCGGCTGTGGAGATCGTAGGAATAGGTACGCGCACCGGTAGAGCGGGCAACCTGGTCGGACAAGGAATTGAACGTTCCCCCGTAACGCGACGCCGACAAGTTGAACAAATTCATCGTATCGGGTTCGAAACTGATAGATCCATCGAGGTAAAGGCCGTTACCGTCACTTTTAGCCGAACTTTTTTGCGTAAGCATATTCTCCGGGTTCGGCGATCGGTCTTCACGCTCGAAAGACGATTCGGAAGCCGGCCTTGCATGGTGATTATAACCGGCGTTGCCCGAAAAGCCGAACTTACCGTATTTTAACGTCAGGTACGTGTTGCCGCCGTATCCCTTGTTCGTATCGGCATTCGCTCCTACCGAACCCGAGTAGCCGTCGTCGACGCGCTTATCGGTAATAATGTTGATGATGCCGCTCACGCCTTCGGCATCGTATTTGGCGCCGGGGTCGGTAATAACTTCAATATCTTTAATGCTGTTGGCCGGCATGCTTTTAAGGACTTGCGAGGGATTGTTCGTCACCATGTTGGAGGGTTTCCCGTTCAGATAAATCTTGAAGCTCGAAGAACCTTTCACTTGAATCTTGTCTTCGGCATCTACGGTCACCAAAGGGACTTTTCGCAAGAGATCCAATACGCTCGATGTAGGAGCCTCAGGATCTTCCTTCACATTGTAGGTAAGTTTATCGATATCCACTTTCACAAGCGGACGTTGAGCCGTTACACTCACCTCGCCCAACTCGACGGAACTTTCCGTCATTTCAATTTTTCCTAAATCAACGATAGGTGACTCGCCGGTAATCTCTACCGGAACCGTGCGGTTGTCCATGCCCATAAACTGAAAGGTAATAAGATACTTTCCCGCCGGCAGAGAGACGGAGAAGTTTCCTTTTTCGTCGGTGGCAAACTTTTTAACGGAAGCGTCGGGTTTATCGGTAACCGCTACCGAAGCGGTCACATAAGAGAGAGGTTGTCCGTCACTTTCTACAGTGACCTGGCCTTTTACCGTTCCTGTTCTTTGAGCAAATAATGCATTTCCGACCAGACAGAATATGGCCACCAGAAGTGTTTGTTTCATTTTAGCAATTGAATTTATTGCCCCAAAAGTACATAATATTATTATAACAGATTCCCGAATAAATAGGCTATTACGATAATTTAGTAAAGAGAAGTGGGTTGCCTCTCCATTTTTAGGTTTTTAAACACGCTCCCCCTACCCCGTTTAACGAAACGAGGCTGTTATTGAAACTCTTTTGCGGCAAGAATATGCATTTCACTTCCTGCTCCTGTCGATTCTTCCGCCATTCCGACCGACACAATCAGCGAATGAACCGACCTACAGGCCTTCCTTCCCTTCATTCCAATAAGGTTCCGTCTTTATTTCTTTTTGAGAAATACCTTTTGAAATCAAAAATTCTTTTACCGCCCGGATGGACTTAACCCTTCCCGTGAGATAGAAGAAAACAACTTTGTATTTCAACGAACCGCCGGGACCGATCAATTTTATTTCGTCCCCTTTTTCCAGAGCATCTGCCCAGCGAGAGCCAATGCCTTTACCGTGAAGATAAACTCCCGCGTTCATGATCTTCAACATTATTTTTCCGCCCCAACTTTTTGTAGGTTTACGCGTATTTTCAAAGAATTTTTTCATTACTCAACTATTTTTTAATCGTTTCCTGAACAACACAAACAAAAGGAGAAAGAATATCAGATAAGCAATATTAAACCCGGCTCCGGACAATAGCGCCGATGCCGGATCGGGCAAAAGTTTCACAACAGGGTACTGATAAATGCCGAGAAGTGCGGGCGTAAATAGCCCCATCATAAAGACCTATTAATAAACCCGATACCTTTGTCCCCTTTTAATGGGATATTCCATGCCGTTACTTCAAACGGATTTTCAATCCCGCCTTGACTTGAAAAAGAGGGTTCATGTAATAACTTTCGGGCATATATCCCTTTGTTTTATAGTCGTAACCGAGAAAAAGCGAAAGATTATTCCGATTGGTATACTGGTCAGGCAACAATTGATACTCGAATAATTGATTGACAGAGAAACCGGAGAACGAAGAATCCGTCTTAAACGCAAACGCCGTCGGCTGTTGCCATGCTATCAACGAACTTGTCACATAGAAATTGCGGGATAATTGCACGTCATATAATTTATAGCCTATACCCCATGTCGTTTTATCAAAATTCCTGTATTGTTTAACGAAAATGCCATGTAATTGACCGTAATGATGCATCAACCATATATTTTGGCCGAACATCTCGCCGAATGGCACACGCAGATAATTCAAACTAAATGTTACGCTATTTCTCGCGCCCAATCGAAATTTCGGGATACCGAACATCTGCGGAGAGAGTAAGTTTATCCACGACAACCACGACGACCGTTTCAAATACCGTTGTTCTTCATCCGTGAGATTCTGTCGCGTAATATGCCTGTCGTAAACCGCATCCTGTTCGAACAAGTATTTCACCCAACTTTTCTTCCGGTCGATCAACAACGGTTGCTCCCGTTCCTTCTTATCTATAGGAGAAATATCTTTTAAAGAGGGTGAATAAATGATAGCGTTACGGTTCACAAACAAGTCCATCGCATAGATCATCAAATAATCCAACAAATTATTGTGGTTTCGCAAGTCTGTTTTTGCCAGCTCTTCTTCTATTTGAAAAGCCCTTACATAATGGCCTTCGTCACGGACGGTATGCAGACGCATAAATGCCGTATAGTTGTCAGATTTAAATGTGCTCATCGCGTTATCATCCACATGATAAAGATACGGTTGTTTATACCGGTTAAACAGAGTCGGCATCATTCGCGAGCGGATACCGTGAAACGATAGGAATAAGTTTTCGGAAAGGGTCTCTTCCATCGGCGCCATTATATACGAATGATACAATGCCGATACCGAAAATTGGAAAATAGAATTCCGCATTCGTGTATGTATTTCACTATTTATCCAATTATTTATAGACAATAAATTGAAATTAAGCGATGAAAAATCTTTCAAGCCATCCGAAGAAAAACGGAAAGCGAGTTGGGGCGTATAAAGCCTCTTTATAAAATAAGCATATTGTGCCATATCCGACGGATCCACCGCAGGTTTGCTCCGGAAAGATATCTCTTTACGCAAATCGGGCTGTTTTAAAAGCCGCGAAACATCTTCGTCCTGCAATATGTGCGCATGATCTTCCCAGAATGCCGTGTCCGCATCCTGCGTAGCATATTGCGATAATATATCCTCTCTATCGATCGGGTATCCTTCTATATCCTCCGGAGCGAAAGGATGGATGATTTCCGTGACGGTAAACTCGCCGGTGGCGGGAATCGTACGTCCCAATTTCCGGTTGATATATTTTCGTTTTCCGCTGACAAGGTAGTATTTATCGCCGACCTTTTTATATTGAGAAATGCTTTCATGCCCCTTTTCGTCGTATATTTCGATACGGACAAAAGCCAAATCTTCCACATCGATATACAGTTTTCCGGTGGTGCCCTCCGGAGCATCACTCTTTGTCATCTCTATGACATACGCGCGGCGGTCTTCGATGAAGGTCGAAGGCAGATAATTCAACCGGTATTTCTTGAAAAATCCACTATCGAAGAGCTTCCGGGCCTGCTTAACCCCATCTGTTACACCCGTACCCTTTAAAAATCCCCTGTAGTTGTTTATTATCCAAAAATGCCGGTTCTTCCTGAGAAAATAGCGGTCTTTCGCGTGATCGTCATAATTTTTTATAATATCAAAAGCCGTTTCTTCGATGTATTTCACCGAATCGTTTTCCTCCAGGCGGGCGCGATAAAATAGTTTCAGCAAAAAAGGTTCTTGCCGGTAATTGTCTTTTATTTTGGCGAGCGCTTTCCGTAGCAGTTGGGCAGCAGTAAGATTGGTTACGATCACTTCGTCGATTTCCACCGGTAAAGGTTGTAACCGGATATGCAGGACACTATTTGCCGGCGTAACTACCACATGAAAAGACCGGTATCCGACAAACGAAGCCGTCAACTCTTCTTCCGATAAATGAGTGCTAACGGAGAATCCGCCGTTAGCATTTGTGATTGTTCCCTTCTTCGATGATTCCAAAAAGATATTTACCGAAGGGAGCGGTCGGTTATTTTCATCCACAACTGTCCCCTTGACAAGATGCTGCGCATTTGCCATGAAAAAGCTATTCAGTAATAAAAATAAAAGACAACAATAAGATTGATGAACCGGATTTCTCATTATTTCTTAGAAAAAACTAGTCTTATGATTAATTCCATCGGCGTATTTGCTTAAAATGATACTCGCCCTTAAAAAGTAACTGTACTTTTAACGGAATAAAATCGAAATGCAAATATATGCATTCTTTTCTATTTTATTTTATTGCGGTTGTCTTTAAGAATTAATACTAAAACAATCACAGCAGACATAAAAAAGGAATATGTCACATTTTCGAGAAAATCTGGTTTTTGAATAAATGAGCCACAATTATGATTATTGTTATCGTTAAATTCAACGTAAAGTGCGCTGTTGCAGTGGATAGAAAAGGCTTATTATCCATTTCCGCCCTCACGATATACATATACATGAATACAAATCCGGTTATGCCTGTATGGATCATATAAAAGACGGAATAATTATGATAAGCGCCAAAAGCAATTGCAGATAAGAGTACAATTATCCACTTGTGAATGTTGAATTTTTTAAAGAAATAGAAGAAAAGAGTTTGGAATACCAGTGTTTCTACAAGTGGTGCAATAATCAAGGTATCTATAATTAAATCTACTGTTATCGTTAAATTTTCATTTACAATCCTTTCACGAAACTCGATATCCGGAATCAAGAAGACTCGCTTTATAATAAATAAAAAAATCCTTATTAAATAAATGATCGCACATAAAGATAAAGAATATATAAACAGATTAGCTTTAGCTAACCTGTCGATATTTATTTCAATAATATGTGCTATGCTTTTTTTCGCCATTATGTCGCAGTTGTGAATATAGTAAATTTTAACAAAATTGAGAACTATCTTAGAGGACTCGATGGAGCGTAACTTCCCCAATAATCTCCTGTTGATTCCAGATATTTAATAGTTAATTTTCTGGCATCTCCCGGCGTAATTTTTTTCCAATTCCGCATCCGGAAGGATTTTGATCTCTATTTCTTCCTGAAACACAAAGAGGTTTGCATAATAAAAAGCTTCCCGCGAATTACAGTTAGCCTTTTTCTGCCTTGCCTGCATACAATCATTATACGGAAAAATTAAGAAACTGTTTAAATTTCTTACGAAAGGCTGTAATTAAAATATTCTTAGCCTTCAAAAAGTTTCTTTTTTGAATCGCGAAATAAATTTAAACAGATTCTAATAATGTAAAAGGTTTCTTTTGAAAGAATGAAAGTGGGAATATGAATTATTATTCTGTACTTGAAAAAATATTTTTTACTTTTTCCCTTGCCGCTTCCTGGATTTCTTTTTCAATATCCGATAATGCATCCGGCTTCAAACACGCCGTTCCGTTTTCAATGATGGTCAACGTATCGGCTAATTGAATCAACCGGTTGACATCGTGCGATGAAATAAAAATAAAAGCATCCTGCTTTTTCAGTTCCTTTAATAATTCCACCAGATAGGCCGATGAAACGGCATCCAATCCGTTAAACGGTTCGTCCAGCAATAACAGGTCGTTGTCCTGCAATAGCAACGCCAGCAAGTGTAATTTTTTGAGCATGCCGGTTGAATATTCTTCGGCATATTGTGCAAGAGGCAACTCAAAGAGACTGTTTAACCTTTGCAGCCGCCGTTTATCTGTTTTACTGTTTTTTGCCGACAAACAAAACTCGATGAATTCATAACCGGTGATGCGGGGAAACATATACGGATTTGCCGTGAGCAGTCCTACCGTGCGTATGTTCTTTTTGAATATCTTCCCGCTGTAAGGAATAAAACCTGCGATGCAATTGAGAAAGGTGCTTTTGCCCGCTCCGTTGCTGCCGATAATGCCGTTAACGGTGCCGGAGCGGTAGCATAAGTCGATATTCGCAAATACCGGTTTTCGCCCGTAAGATTTCGATAAGGATTCAATGATCAATTGCTTCATAATTTGCCAGGAGGTAATGAATGTTTTTTTTGCAATGCCGGTACAATATATAGTAATAAGGCGGTAACGCGATAAGTCCGTAAACGGTTACCGCCAGCGCCCCTTGGATAAAGAGACCCGCAACCGTCAGAATACCGCTCAATACTTCGGACGGATAAAATCCGTACTTCATCCATAAAAAATGAATGTTCATGAGAAAGATGATGAGTACGGCTATTGATGTAATTTGCCACGCTTGCGGGAAGAAGACGATGATCAACAACACGGGTAGGGCAATAAATACAGCGGTATTCACCATGATTTCCATAGCGGTATGCGCCATAAAACGAGATGCGTCCGCGTACATACGTATAAAATCGATTTTCTCGTACTGCATGATCGTCATCATAAATGCAATGAACGACCCCGTCACCAGGACGACAATGGCAAGATTATAATTCCCTGCCGAATGCGCAATAATCTCTATCAGAATCATCCCCGCCCATATCAAAGGTAACAGATAACGTTGGCGGGAATGCCACAGGTAACTGCTTTTTACAAAGAAAGGCGAAGGAATAATGGGGCGCATTTTCGATATCCCCTTCAATATCGTGCTATTTGCAAAAGCCGTGTATACTATTGCGGTACACAGAGCCACGAGCCAAAAGCGGATATCGATCAATAGAAAAGGGAGAGATAAAAGGGAATAATTTATTCCTCTGTAAAGGCCTGAAAGGTATGAATATTGTTTCAGGTACAGTTGTTTACTGATATTCCATGGTATTTGCGCGCAAAGGAGTATTTGTACGATAGCGGCCACCGATAGCGATCGGTACGTCACCCTCACATCCATTTTAATCAACACACAGGCGGCAGCCGCAATGAGCGCCGCTAAAAGGATAAGGTATAAAGGCGGGATTTCCCTAAGCTGCCGCTTGAAAATCACCCATTTTAATTGTATTATAAGTAGTAATTGATGAAACACAAGTATATTAAATTGTTGAAAAAGCAGGAGGATTTTTATTTGTCCTCCTGCAATAAAAATCAATAAGCTTTTTCGGTCGAAGCAATTAATCCTAAAATGATTAAACCTCCAATAATGATAAGAGGGGCTATCCCTCCGTTCACTTCTTCCAATTCCTGAGCACTTAGCTCACTAAATTCCAAACTTTTCATACAAAAATACTTTTTAAATTGTTCATACTAAAATTGTTTGTTGTAAATTCATTTTGTGCACATCTTCATTTACATGACAAAAGTAAAGGTACTCCGTGCAGTTTCCTTGCACGGAAGCAAAAAAATACGACTTCCGGCGTAATTTTTTTCCAATTCCGCATCCGGAAGGATTTTGATCTCTATTTCTATCTGAAACACAAAGGGGTTTGCATAATACACATCATGGCTCCGCCTAAAAAACATTTTACACCTTATTCCACGTATATGCAGTTGTATTTTTCCTCTTCCATTACCGAAACGAGCAGATAAAGCGCCTGAGAGAGCGATATGCTTAGCTTCATTTTATCAAATCATATAGCTTCATATCTGTCAAAAATTCTGTAGTGTTTCCTAAACTATCAATCAATATAAAATTTCCAAATTCGCCATACCTTTTAATAAGGTCTTCATTATCTAATTGATTATATTTAATATCTTTATAAATAAATATATTATAGTCGTTCAGGCAATTTGAATCTAAATATATCACGTATTCTTTATCTATTTGTTTCTCTTTGATATATGACAACGCAGATTCGACACAACCTTTGCACATATCACAAGAAAATACGATTTCTTTACTCTTTCTACTCAAACAAGAAGGTATCGTTATCGCAAATAGACTAATTAAAAAACAAGTTATAAATCTTTCCTTCATAAATATCTAAAATTATTATTTTTTCATTATCGCTTGTAATGTTATATGGCGGGATATGCTCATTTAAGATGCTTTCCCCCAAAAAATTTAAATCACTATCATAAACAAGAAACTTAAAATTTTTCTTTTTTCCGCTCGTATTTCTTGTTAACAGAATAACCCTATTATTTAAACAGAATAACCTATAGTTGAATGCGGTTTGTTCAGAATATTTTTTTATATATAAGATATCCGTATTCTTATTCGTATTAAATAATAGATATTTCTCAGCATAGGGAAGACTGATTGTTTTGACAAAACCATTATCCATGGAAAATGATTGAATATATTTTGATGTCTGAAAAGTATAATATATTTTATCTTTATACTTTGTGCTTACTAATCCGTTATAATGTATATAATTAGTAAAGAAATATGAGGGATAAGGCAATATCCTTTCACATCGTCCATTACACATGAGCATGGTGGACATACTGTCTATTAAAGAAATGGTTCCGGTCTTTCCATATTGAAAATATATAGAATCATTGTAAACTTTTATATTGTCATCATAGAAAGAATGTTTATAGAATTCGTTTTCTGATAATACGTCTTTAAAAATAGTATCCACTTTTTGATTAGCTCCTATTTTGATTATATTATTGTTTTCATTTATATATAAATATTCGTCATTTATATAAGAAAGACCTCCTTTTTCTGATAGTTTTAAGGACAAAGGTAATTCTTCTAAACGAAGAGAATCTTTTGAAAAATCATATCTGGCGTAAATGGAATCATTTATAAAAAATGAAAAGAAAAGGTCATTATCACTGTTTGAATATAAAGACCTAAATCTTATTTTTTTATTATTTTTAACATAGACATCCTTTACTTTAGATGAATTAAAAGTATTCTCGACTATTGTCACTTTATATTCAGTCGACTTTGTCGAACATGAAGCAAGAGTGAATATAATTATGAAAATTGATAAACATATAAAAAATAACATCCGCATAATTTGATCAATAAAAATATTGTTAAAATGGCAATTTTCAAGATTTATTCATCAATATCTTGAAAATTACCACTATGTTATGATTAATCTATATTTATATTTTTTATATAGAGGGACTCTCCGGTATCATTATCTTGTATCATAAATCCATTTTTGAATGAAGTTAAAGTGTATTTATTATTACGGAATCCATCAACTATACTTTTTTCTGGGAACGTACTTTCAAATAATCCTATAATATTAAAAGCCAGTGAATTATTTTTTTGTAATATATTGGAGGTAATGCTTGTTTTTCCAATTCTACAATCATTTCCTTCTTCCGGGCATGTTAACATTCCCCTTTCTTCATCAATTACCGCTTTCAGTGTATATTCTTTCTTACCAATTTCATATTCTTTAACATCCACTATCTTCGTTTTGGGAAGATCCTCGTATCCAATAGGAATTTCGGTTTGTTGAAAAAACAGAGGATGTTCGGACTTATCCTTCAATAAAATATAATTAATTCCATTCTCTATTATTATATTTCCTTCGTCTATTTGTTCTTTTAATAACTCATTAGACAAGAGCCGCGCTACATCCTGCTTTTTCCTTACATTTGGATCGCAAGTGCTCCCAACTTCAATACAGTCCCAAATAACAGTTTTTTCCCCTGTTTCATAATCTAATGTCTCAATCCTTACCGCTTTCTTGTAATTGTCAATCTTCAACTCTTGATAAGCAGGATCTGCTGTCAAAGCATTTTCTACAATTGTTTTTAAAGTAGTCGATTTTTGATTTTCTAATTTTTGCTGCAATCCATTATCAGTATAGCAACTTGCTGTTAAAGATACTATTAGGATCAAAAATAATGGAACTGATCTACTATGCCTTGTTCCCAAATTCCCCGTCCACATTTTCCAATTCCATACTGCGAATTCATTAAATTTCAAATTGTTCATACAAAAATAGTTTTTAAATTGTTCATATTAAAATTGTTTGTTGTAAATCATTTTGTGCACATCTTAATTTACATAGCAAAAGTAAAGGTACTCCGTGCACTTTCATTGCACGGAAGCAAAAAAATACAACTTCCGGCATAATTGTTTTCCAATTCCGCATCCGGAAGGATTTTGATCTCTATTTCTATCTGAAACACAA
>ENA-UOOR01002412-UOOR01002412.1-fermentation-metagenome-genome-assembly--contig:-NODE-2412-length-18885-cov-12.279926_pt1 | contig 18885 bp, 34 predicted proteins | sample MGYA00245780_ERZ724029 | MGnify/ENA primary metagenome ERZ724029 (study PRJEB28704, sample SAMN03018315) | fermentation metagenome | biome: anthropogenic terrestrial biome; feature: soil... | reverse complement strand
CGGCGGGCCGAAACCGGCTTTGCCGGCGGGCCGAAACCGGCTTTGCCGGCCGGCCGGGTTCAGACGATGCCCTGGGCCATCATCGCGTCGGCGACCTTGTGGAAGCCGGCGATGTTCGCGCCCGCGACGAGGTCGTTTTCCCGCCCGTACTCCTTTGCGGCGGAGGCGATATGGTGGTAGATGCCGACCATGATTTTTTTGAGCTTCGCGTCCACTTCGTCGAAGGACCAGGACAGGCGCATTGAGTTCTGGACCATCTCCAGCGCGCTGGTGGCGACGCCGCCGGCGTTCGAGGCTTTGCCGGGCGCGTAGAGCACGCCGGCGCTCTGGAACGCGCGGATTGCCTCGGGCGTGCAGGGCATGTTGGCGCCCTCGCACACCGCGAAGCAGCCGTTTTGAATCAGCTTTTTGGCGTCGTCGCCGTTCAGCTCGTTCTGGGTCGCGCACGGCAGCGCGATGTCGCACGGAATCGACCAGCCCCCATGCCCTTCGGTGTATTTCGCGTCCGGGCGGGAGGAAAGGTATTCGCGGATTCTGCCGCGCCGGCCTTCCTTAATCTGCTTGACGGCGGAGAGGTCCACGCCCGCCGGGTCGTAGATGAAGCCGTCGGAGTCGGACATCGAGACCACTTTCGCCCCCAGTTGCCGGGCTTTTTCCGCGGCGTAGATGGCGACGTTGCCGGAGCCGGAAATCACCACGGTTTTGCCCTTCAGTTCTTTGCCGGCCGCGTGGAGCAGCTCTTTCGTGAAGTAGAGCAGGCCGTACCCGGTCGCTTCGGTGCGGGCCAGCGAGCCGCCGTAGGAGAGGCCCTTGCCGGTCAGCACGCCCTGCTCGTTCCGGCCCGTGATCCGCTTGTACTGGCCGTAGAGGAAGCCGATCTCGCGCGCCCCCACGCCGACGTCGCCTGCCGGGACGTCCACGTCCGGCCCGACGTATTTGTAAAGCTCGTTCATAAAGCTCTGGCAGAACACCATGACCTCGCGGTCGCTTTTCCCTTTCGGGTCGAAGTCGCTGCCGCCTTTCGCCCCGCCGATGGGCAGGGTGGTCAGCGAGTTTTTGAACGTCTGCTCAAAGCCCAGAAATTTGATGATTCCCAGATTCACGGTCGGGTGAAAGCGCAGCCCACCCTTGTAGGGGCCGAGCGCGGAGTTGAACTGCACGCGGTAGCCCCGATTGACGCGCACGGTTCCGGCGTCGTCCACCCAGGGCACGCGGAACATCACCACACGCTCCGGCTCCGTGAGCCGCTCCAATAGCCCGGCCTTCCGGTATTCCGGGTGGCGGTCGATCACAGGGGCCAGCGATTTCAGCACCACGCCGGCTGCCTGGTGGAATTCCTTCTGCCCCGGATTCTTTTTAACAAGCCCGTCGAGCACCTCGTCAATGTAAGACATGTGGGACCTCCTTCAGTTTTTAAAGACTGCTGCGACATTTTCCATCATTTTACTCTTTTACAGTGTCACTGTCAAGAATTTCACAGGACGGAGCGCGCGTGCCGCAGGCCCGGGGCCGGGGCAAAAAAGTTTGTAAAAAAGTAAAAAAACAGTTGCAATCCAACCGCACCGGTGCTATCATATAAAAGTACGACTGCGACAGATATGCGTTGAAGCGGGAGGTTGCGGCGCTCTGCGCCGGTTATTTCCGTGGAGTATGTCCGATTTTAAACCGGGCGAACAATATTTGGGCTGCGCGGCAGTGCGTTTCCGCCGCGTCGGTCCGGACGTTTTTGGAACCTACACCCGGATTTTCGGTTCGCAAGGAAATCCGGTTTTTTCATGCGGGGTGAAGAAACACCCGGCACTGTGTCAGGTTTTAGAAAACGCCGCCCGCCAACTGAAGCAAGGAGGCGTTTCAAGTGGCAGTCAAGGAGAAAATCAGAATCAGAATCAAGGGGTACGACCACCAGCTGGTGGACCAGTCGGCGGAAAAGATCGTGCAGACCGCGAAGCGCACGGGCGCAAGGGTTTCGGGCCCGGTTCCGCTCCCGACGGAAAAGCAGATCATCACCATTCTGCGCGCGGTCCATAAGTACAAGGACAGCCGCGAGCAGTTTGAGATGCGCACCCACAAGAGGCTGATCGACGTGCTGCGGCCCTCGAGCAAGACGGTGGAGTCTCTGATGGGCCTGGAGCTCCCCGCCGGTGTTGAAGTGGAGATTAAGCTCTGATTCAACCGACCGGCGGCCGGGGTCATGTTGGCCGGGCAGGCCAACCAATAACCTGCAAGGAGGTAAACAATGAAAAAGGGCATTATCGGCAGGAAAATCGGCATGACGCAGATTTTCGACAAAAAGGGCGAAGTCGTCCCCGTCACGGTGGTGGAGGCCGGCCCGTGCGTGGTTTCGCAGAAAAAGACGGTGGAAAACGACGGCTACGCCGGCGTGCAGCTCGGCTTCGGCGACATGAAGCCGCAGAAGGTCAAGAAGCCGCTCAAGGGGCATTTCGACAAGGCGGGCGCCGCCCCGAAGAAGACGCTCCGCGAGTTCCGCTTTGAGGACCCGGACGCCTACAAGGTGGGCGCCCTGGTCAAGGCGGACGTGTTCCAGCCCGGCGACCGGGTGGACGTGACCGCCACCAGCAAGGGCAAAGGCTACGCCGGCGTGATCAAGCGCTGGAACTTCCAGCGCCTGAAGGAATCCCACGGCACCGGGCCGAACGCCAGGCACGGCGGTTCCAACGGCTCCAACTCCGACCCGTCGCGGGTGTTCCCCGGCATGAAGATGGCCGGCCACCTGGGCGCTGAAAGGGTCACCGTGCTGAACCTTTCCGTCGCCAAAGTGGACGCCGAAAACAACCTGATTGCCATCCGGGGCGCGGTCCCCGGCCCGAACGGCGGCATCGTCGTGATCCGCGACAGCGTCAAGGCTGCCAAAGCGTAAGGGAGGGAGGAACAGAAATGCCTACAATCGCAGTACTCGATAAGACGGGAAAAGAAGTCGGCAAGCTGCAGCTTTCCGACGCGGTGTTCGGCATCGAGCCGAACAGGGCCGTCCTGCACAGCGCGGTGGTCGCCCATCTGGCGGCCCGGCGGCAGGGGACGCAGTCGGCGAAGACCCGCGCCGAGGTTTCCGGCGGCGGCAAAAAGCCGTGGCGCCAGAAAGGCACCGGCCACGCAAGGCAGGGTTCCATCCGCGCGCCCCAGTGGCGGCACGGCGGCGTCGTGTTTGCGCCCAAGCCCCGCGACTACACCGTCTCCATGAACAAGAAAGAAAAACGCCTCGCCATGAAATCGGCGCTTTCCAGCAAGGTAAAGGACGACGAGATGGTCGTCCTCGACGAGATTTCGGTGGAAGGCTTCAAGACCAAGGACGTCGCCGCGCTGCTGAAGGCGCTCGGCGCCGACAAAAAAGCCCTCCTCGTCCTGCCGAAGACGGACGAGAAGGTCGCCGTTTCCGCCAGGAACATCCCCGGCGTGAAGACCGCGGCGGTCAACACGCTCAATGTCTACGACATCCTGAACGCGGACAAATTCATCGTGGCAAAGGAAGCCGTGGCCGGAATTGAGGAGGTGTATGCTTAAATGACAGCGCAGGAGATTGTGCTCCGCCCGATCGTGACGGAAAAAAGCATGGCCGGCGTCGGGAACAAAAAATACACCTTCGAGGTCGCGCCGGACGCGACGAAAATCGACGTGGCCAGAGCGGTGGAGGCCCTTTTCGGCGTGCAGGTCGCGAAGGTCAACACCGTGCACGTCCGCGGGCACCTGCGCCGGCAGGGAAAGACCCAGGGCTACACCAGAGCCTGGAAGAAAGCGGTCGTCACCCTGAAGCCGGACAGCAAATCCATCGAGTTTTTTGACAGCATGATGTAATCTCCGCCCCGAGCGGAGGCGCATGGATGGGGGAACGGCAGCCCCCGCAAAGCCGTCATGAGGAGTGTGAAAAATGCCAACCATAAATTTCAGGCCGACGACAGCATCCCGCCGGAACATGTCCATCATGGACCACAGCGGGCTGACGAAAAAGTCGCCGGAGAAGAGCCTGCTCATCTCCAAGAAAAAGCATTCCGGCCGCAACAGCTACGGCAGGATCACCGTCCGCCACCGCGGCGGCGGCAACCGCAGGAAGTACCGCGTGATCGACTTCAAGCGGCGCAAGTTCGGCACGCCCGCAAAGGTGCTGAGCATCGAGTACGACCCCAACCGCAGCGCGTTCATCGCCCTGCTGCAGTATGAGGACGGCGACAAGAGCTATATCATCGCGCCGGAGGGCCTCAAGGCCGGCGACACCGTCGTTTCCGGCAAGGATGCGGACATCCGCCCCGGCAACGCCCTCCCGCTGGAGAGCATCCCGGTCGGCACCTTCATCCACAATGTGGAGCTGTACCCCGGCAAGGGCGCGCAGCTCGCCCGCGCGGCCGGCATCATGGCGCAGCTGATGGCCAAGGAGAACGGCCTCGCGCTGCTGCGGCTGCCTTCGGGCGAGCTGCGCAACGTGCCGCTCGGGTGCATGGCCACGGTGGGCCAGGTCAGCAACATCGACCACGAGAACCTGAAGGTCGGCAAGGCCGGCCGCAAGCGCCACATGGGCTGGCGGCCGACCGTCCGCGGCTCCGTGATGAACCCGAACGACCACCCGCACGGCGGCGGCGAAGGCAAGGCGCCCATCGGGCGCCCCGGCCCGGTGACCCCGTGGGGCAAGCCGGCGCTCGGCTACAAGACGCGCTCGCGCAAGAACCCCTCCAACCAGTTCATCGTGAAGCGCAGAAACGGCAAATAAGGCGCACGGAAAGGAGCTTGAGTTATGAGCAGAAGCATCAAAAAGGGTCCTTACGTGCAGCCTGTGCTGCTCAAGAGGATCCAGGAAATGAACAAGGCCGGCGAGAAGAAAATCGTCAAGACCTGGAGCAGGGCCTCCACGATTTTCCCGGAATTCGTCGGCCACACCATCGCGGTCCACGACGGCCGCAAGCACGTCCCCATCTATATTACGGAAGACATGGTGGGCCACAGGCTCGGCGAGTTCGCCCCCACGCGGACTTTCCACGGACATTCCGGCTCGAAGACGACGGCCCCCGGCACGGCGCCGGCGGCGCCCGCAGCGCCGGCCGCCCCGGCCGGCGGAAAATAACGGCTGAAAGGAGTGCACAGCATGGAAGACAGCATGGAAGCCAGGGCTTACCTGAGGTACGCCCGCATTTCTCCGCGGAAGGTCCAGATTGTGCTTGACCTCATCCGCAACAAGCCGGCGGCCACCGCAATGGCAATCCTGAAGCATACCCCCAAAGCCGCGAGCGAGCCGGTGGCGAAGCTGCTCAAATCGGCCGTCGCAAACGCCGAGAACAACCAGAGCATGGACGCCGCCAAACTTTACGTGGCGCAGTGTTTCGTGTGTCCGGGCCCGACCCTCAAGCGCATCCGCCCCAGAGCGCAGGGCCGCGCGTTCCGCATCCTGAAGCGGACGTCGCACGTGACCATGGTGCTCAGGGAAATGGAATAAAGCAGAAGAGGAGGTTTATTATGGGCCAGAAAGTCAACCCGCACGGTTTCCGCGTGGGGATCATCAAAGATTGGGACTCCCGCTGGTTTGTGAAAGACAGCCAGTTCGGCGACACGCTCGTCGAGGACTACAAGCTGCGCAAGATGCTTTTCAAGCGGCTTGCCTCGGCCGGCGTCCCGAAGATAGAGATTGAGCGCGACGCCTCGAAGGTGCGCATCCACATCCACTGCGCGAAGCCGGGCATCGTGATCGGCAAGGGCGGCTCCGAAATCGAGAAGCTGCGCCTCGCGTGCGAAAAGTTCCTGAACAAGCCCGTGACCATCAACATCATCGAGGTCAAGAACCCCGACCTGAACGCGCAGCTCGTCGCGGAGAACATCGCCCAGCAGCTCGAGAAGCGGATTTCGTTCCGCCGGGCCATGAAGCAGTGCATCGGCCGCGCCATGCGGATGGGCGCCAAGGGAATCAAGACGCAGGTCTCCGGCCGCCTGGGCGGCGCGGAAATCGCCAGAAGGGAACAGTACCACGACGGCACCATCCCGCTGCAGACCATCCGCGCGGACATCGACTACGGCTTTACCGAAGCGAAGACCACCTACGGCCGCATCGGCGTGAAGGTCTGGATTTACAGGGGCGAAGTGCTGCACGACAGCCACAGACCCCATGAGGAAGAGGCCGCCGGCGCTTACCGCGGCCGCGACAGCCGCAGACCCCGCATGGACGCGAACGGCGGAGGCTACCAGGGCCGCGACGGCCGCAGGCCCCGCAGCGGCGGAGGCTACCAGGGCCGCGACAACCGTGGGCCTTACCAGGGCCGCGACAACCGGGGCCCTTACCAGAACCGCGACAGCCGCGGCCCCCGCAGAACGGGCGGCACCGGGGCCTACCAGGGCAACCGCGATAACCGCGGACCCCGCACGGAAGGAGGCGGCAGGTAATGCTGATGCCCAAACGCGTGAAATACCGCAAAGTGCAGCGCGGGCGCATGAAGGGGAAATGCATCCGCGGCAGCAGGGTGGATTACGGCGAATACGGCCTTCAGGCGCTGGAGCCGGCATGGATTACCGCCAACCAGATTGAGGCCGCGCGTGTCGCCATGACCCGCTATACCAAGAGGTTCGGCCAGGTCTGGATTAAGATTTTCCCGGACAAACCGGTCACCAAAAAGCCCGCCGAAGTCCGCATGGGCTCCGGAAAGGGCGCGCCGGAGTACTGGGTCGCCGTCGTGCGGCCGGGCCGCGTGATGTTTGAGATGGGCGGCATCCCCGAAGAGACCGCCAGAGAGGCGCTGCGCCTCGCTTCAAGCAAACTGCCGATCCGCTGCCGGATCGTGACCAAGGAAGAAACGGATGGTGAGCAGGCATGAAGGCTGCCGAAGTCAGGGAAATGAGCACCGAGGAGCTGGAGAGCAAGCTGAAGGACCTGAAGGCAGAGCTTTTCAACCTCCGCTTTCAGCTGACCATCAACCAGCTTGAAAACCCCATGCGCATCAAGGCCGTGAAAAAGGACATTGCCCGCATCAAGACCGTCCTGCGCGAGAACGAACTGAAAAATAGCGCCGAAGCGTAAGGGAAGGGAGGATGGAACGTGAGCGACAGAAATAACAGGAAAACGGAAGTCGGCCGCGTCGTGAGCAACAAGATGGACAAAACCATCGTGGTCGCCGTGGAAGACAGCGTGCAGCATCCGCTTTACAAAAAAATCATCAAGCGCACCACCAGGCTCAAAGCGCACGACGAGAACAACGAATGCTCCGTCGGCGACCGCGTGCGCGTGATGGAAACCCGCCCCTTAAGCAAAGAGAAGAGATGGCGCCTTGTCAAAATCCTGGAGAAGGCCAAATAACGGAAGGAGGAACGCACCGTGATTCAGCAGCAGACTTATCTGAACGTCGCCGACAACACCGGCGCCAAGCAGCTGATGTGCATCCGCGTGCTGGGCGGCACGGGCAGAAGGTATGCCAATATCGGCGACGTGATCGTCGCATCGGTTAAAAAAGCGGCGCCGGGCGGCACCGTGAAAAAAGGCGACGTCGTCAAGGCGGTCGTTGTGCGCACCGCTTCCGGCGTCCGGCGCGGGGACGGGACCTATATCCGCTTCGACGAGAACGCGGCCGTCCTCATCAAGGACGACAAAAGCCCGGTCGGGACGCGCATCTTCGGCCCCGTGGCCAGGGAGCTGCGCGAGAGGGATTACGTCAAAATCCTGAGCCTTGCCCCCGAAGTGCTGTGAAGGGAGGAGCTCTTGCAATGAACAAGAAAATCCATGTGAAAACGGGCGACACGGTCGTTGTGCTCGAAGGCAGGGACCGCGGCAAAAAGGGCAAAGTCCTCGCCGTCAGCCCCAAAGAGGGCAAGATCATCGTCGAGAAGATCAACATGGTCAGCAAGCATGTGAAACCCCGCAAGGCCGGCCAGGAAGGCGGCATTGTGAAGGCGGAGGGCGCCCTGTATGCCAGCAAGGTCCAGCTTGTCTGCCCCCACTGCGGCAAGCCCACGCGCGTCGGCCATAAGATTTACGGGGACGGCACCAAAGAGCGCATCTGCAAAAAATGCGGCGAAGCCCTGTAAGGAGGAGAACCATGGCAAGACTGAGAGAGTATTATCAGAAAGAAGCCGCGCCGGCCCTGATGAAAAAGTTTTCGTATAAAAGCGTGATGCAGATTCCGAAGCTCGAGAAAATCGTGGTCAACGTCGGCGCGGGCGAGGCCAAGGAGAACGCCAAGGTGATCGACTCGGTCATCGCGGACCTCTCCGCCATCACCGGCCAGCGGCCGATGATCTGCAAGGCGAAGAAGTCCGTGGCGAACTTCAAGGTCCGCGCGGGCATGAAAATCGGGGCGAAAGTCACGCTGCGCGGCGACCGGATGTACGAGTTCCTCGACCGCCTGTTCAACGTGGCGCTGCCGCGTGTGCGCGACTTCCGGGGCATCAGCCCCAACTCGTTCGACGGGCGCGGCAACTACAACCTGGGCGTGAAAGAGCAGCTCATCTTCCCCGAGATCGACTACGACAAGGTCGACCAGGTCCGCGGGATGGACATCTGCTTTGTAACAAGCGCAAAAACCGACGAGGAATCCAGAGAGCTGCTGAAGCTTATGGGCGCCCCGTTTGCAAGATAAGGAGGATTCCTGTGGCCAAAACTTCAATGAAGGTAAAACAGAGGCGGCCGGCGAAATTTTCGTCCCGCCAGTACAACAGGTGCAAGATTTGCGGCCGGCCGCACGGCTATCTCCGCAAATTCGGGATTTGCCGTATCTGCTTCAGGGAGCTTGCCTACAAAGGCGAAATCCCGGGCGTGAAAAAGGCCAGCTGGTAAAGGCTGGGCAAAGGAGGTAACGGCATGCAAATCACAGACACCATCGCCGATCTGCTGACCCGCATCCGCAATGCGAGCACCGCAAAGCACAGTTCCGTCGAAATTCCCGCGTCCAACATGAAGAAAGCCATCGTGCAGATTCTTGTGGACGAGGGGTACGTGAGGGGCTATACGATTGTGGACGACGGCAAGCAGGGCGTCATCAGGGTGAATTTGAAATACGGCGAAGGCAAAAACTCGGCCATCAACGGCCTGCAGCGGGTCTCGAAGCCCGGCCTTCGCATCTACCGCAGCGCGCAGGAGCTGCCGCGCGTGATGAAAGGGCTCGGCATCGCCATCGTCTCCACATCCAAGGGGATTATGACCGACCGCCAGGCCCGCAAAGAGAACGTGGGCGGCGAAGTGCTCGCGTTCATCTGGTAAACAAAAAGGGGGTGCAGCAATGTCGCGAATTGGAAGAAAACCCGTAAATATTCCCGCCGGCGTCACCGTATCGGTCGACGACGGCGTTGTGACGGTCAAGGGCCCCAAGGGCACCCTGACCCAGAAGGTCCACCCCAGCATCAGCGTGGCTGTGGAGGGCAATGTGGTGCGCGTCACCCGCCCCGACGATGAAAAAGAGAGCAAGTCCCTGCACGGGACGACCCGCTCCCTGATTCAGAACATGGTTCTGGGCGTGACCCAGGGGTTCCACAAGGAGCTGGAGATCAACGGCGTCGGCTACCGCGCGCAGAAGCAGGGCAAAAACCTGGTCATGACCCTCGGCTTCTCGCATCCGGTCACGGTTCCGGAGCCGGACGGCATCACCATCGAGTGCCCGAAGGCGAACAGAATCGTCGTGCTGGGTCCGGATAAGCAGCAGGTCGGGCAGTTCGCTTCAGAAATCCGCGAGAAACGCCCGCCGGAGCCGTACAAGGGCAAGGGCATCCGGTACGCCGGCGAGCACGTGCGCCGCAAGGAAGGCAAAGCCGGCAAGGGCGCCAAGAAGTAAGGGAGGCAATCGCAAATGGTGAACAAGGTTGATACCAACAGGGCGAGGCTGCGCCGCCACCGCAGGGTGCGCGGCAAGGTTTTCGGCACGGGCGAGCGCCCGCGCCTGAACGTGTTCCGCTCCGCCAACCATATCTACGCCCAGATTATCGACGACACCAAGGGCGTGACGCTTGCTGCGGCCTCTTCGCTTGAAAAGGAATTTGCCGGCAGCGGCGGAAACAAAGACGCGGCCGCGAAGGTCGGCGAGACCCTCGCGAAGCGCGCCGCCGAAAAGGGAATCAAGAAAGTCGTCTTCGACCGCGGCGGATACCTGTACCACGGCCGCGTCGAAGCCCTGGCCAAGGGCGCCCGCAAGGGCGGCCTCGAATTCTGAGAAAGGGAGGAGGAAAATTTTTGTCGAGATACCAGGATAGAGACTCGGAGTATAAAGAGCACGTAGTTTCCATCAACCGCGTGTCCAAAACCGTAAAGGGCGGCCGCATCTTCAAGTTTGCGGCGCTGGTCGTGGTCGGCGACGGCAAGGGCACGGTCGGCTTCGGAATCGGCAAGGCGGGCGAGGTGCCCGACGCGATCCGCAAGGGCATTGAGGACGCGAAGAAGAACCTGATCAAGGTCGCGATGCGCGGCTCCACCATCCCGCACGAGATCATCGGCGCGTTCGGCGCCGGCAGGGTGCTGCTGAAGCCCGCCGCGCCCGGCACCGGCGTCATCGCGGGCGGCCCGGTCCGCGCCGTGGTGGAAGCGGCCGGCATCCGCGACATCCGCACCAAGGCCCTTCGCTCCAATAACCCGTGCAACGTGGTCCGCGCGACCATGGACGGGCTCCGGAACCTGCGCGACGCCCGGCAGGTGGCGCAGGTGCGCGGCAAACAGGTCAAAGAAATCTTTGCATAAAGGAGGGCAGAGCAAGATGGCGCAGCTGAAAGTCACGCTGGTCAAAAGCCTGATCGGCGCGAAAAAGGACCAGATTGCAACCGCCCGCACCCTTGGTCTCACCAAAATCGGGGATTCTTCGCTCCAGCCCGACAATGCCCAGACCAAAGGCAAGGTGGCCAAGATCATCCACCTCATCAAAGTAAGCAACGTGTAAAGCAAGGAGGTGCGAGTCTAATGAAGTTGAATGAACTGACGGCGGTTCCGGGCTCCAAAAGGGCGCCGAAGCGCATCGGCAGGGGCATCGGATCCGGCTGGGGCAAAACCTCCGGCAAAGGGAGCAAGGGCCAGAAGGCCAGGTCCGGCGGGTCCATCCGCCCCGGCTTTGAGGGCGGCCAGATGCCGCTTCAGCGCCGCATCCCGAAACGCGGGTTTGTCAATATCTTTGCCAAAGACATCCGCGCGGTGAACGTCGGCGCGCTCGAAAAGTTCGAGAGCGGCGCCACGGTGGACGCCAAGGCGCTGGCCGACGCCGGCGTCCTGAAAAAGGGCGGCGACGGAATCAAAATCCTCGGCAGCGGCAAACTCACGAAGAAGCTGACGGTCAAGGCTGCTGCGTTTTCCGGTTCCGCAAAGCAGAAGATCGAGGCTGCCGGCGGGAAGGCAGAGGTGATCTGATTTGTTCAAGACCATCCGGAACGCCTGGAAGATTCCCGAGCTGCGCAGGCGGATGCTGTTCACCCTGCTCATCATCGTGATTTTCCGGTTCGGCTCGGCCATCCCGGTGCCGTTCCTGAACACGGAGGCCCTCAAGGGGCTGATGGGCGAGGTCAGCAAGGCGGGCACGGCCCTGAGCTACCTGGATATGCTCTCCGGCGGCGCGTTCGCCTATGCGGCGCTGTTCGCCATGGGCCCCACGCCCTATATCAACAGCTCCATCATCATCGAACTGCTCACGGTCGCCATCCCCGCGCTGGAGCGCATGGCCAAAGAGGGCGAGGAGGGCCGCAAGAAGCTGGGCACCATCACCCGCTATGTGGCCGTGGGGCTGGCGCTGGCGCAGGCGGTCGCCTATTATTTCTACCTGCGCAACAATTCCTACGGCGGCGTCCCCATCGTGAAATACACCACCGGCTGGCAGTCGGTCTTCGCGGCGTTCGTGATTATCCTGACCTTTACGGCGGGCGCGGCGCTGATCATGTGGCTGGGCGAGCAGGTCAACCAGCACGGCGTGGGGAACGGCATCTCCATCATCCTGTTCGCGGGCATCGTGTCGCGCATGCCGCACGTGCTGAACACGCTCGGCGCTTTCTGGCAGGCCGCGAACCAGGACCCCTCGAGCTACGGCAAGTACTATTTCCTGGTTCCGCTGTTCGCGGTGCTGTTCCTGCTGATGATGTGGGTCATCGTCTTCATGTACGACTCCGAGCGCCGCATCCCCGTCCAGTACGCCAAGCGCGTGGTCGGGCGCAGGATGTACGGCGGCCAGAGCACGCATATCCCGATCAAGGTGGGGCTTTCGGGCGTGATGCCGATTATCTTCGCGAGCTCCATCCTGATTATCCCCACCACCATCAAGTTCTTTCTCGGCGAGCGCGCCTCCACGGGATTCTGGGCCAGCTTTTTCGACGCGTTCTCCCCGACGGGGTGGCTGTACTCGGTGCTGTATTTCATCCTGATTATCCTGTTCGCCTTCTTCTATATGACGATCCAGTATAATCCGGTCGAGATGGCCAATAATCTCCGTCAGAGCAACGGCACCATCCCGGGGATCCGGCCGGGCAAGCCGACATCCGACTATATCATGAAAGTGCTTTCCAAAGTGACGTTCATCGGGTCGCTGTTCCTCGCGTTCATTGCCCTGATGCCCATCATCTTCAGCGTATCCACCGGCATGGGCAGCCTTTCCATCGGTGGCACGTCGCTGCTGATTCTTGTCGGCGTGGCGCTGGAAACGGTCAAACAGCTGGAGTCCCAGATGATGATGCGGCATTACAAGGGCTTTCTGGACTAAAAGGAGTGTGACACCGGAATGAACCTGATTTTTCTCGGCGCCCCCGGCGCCGGAAAAGGAACCCACGCTGAAATTCTTTCCAACAATCTGCATATTCCATCCGTTTCAACGGGAAATATTATTCGAGAAGCGCTGAAAAGCGGCACAGAGATGGGCCGGAAAGCGAAAGTCTATGCCGAGGCGGGCAAGCTGGTGCCGGACGAGATTGTAATCGGCATCGTGCGCGAACGCCTGGCAAAGGAAGACTGCAAAAACGGGTTTATCCTGGACGGCTTTCCGCGCACCCTTCCCCAGGCCGAGGCGCTGGACAGAATGGTGAAAATCGACCGGGTCATCGACCTTCAGGTGACCGAGGACCTGGTCCTGCGCCGCCTGTCCGGCCGCCGTGTCTGCAGCAAGTGCGGGGCCTCCTACAACATCCGGACCAAAAAGCCGAAGGTTGAGGGCCTCTGCGACGCCTGCGGCGGCACCCTTGTTCAGCGCAGGGATGACGAACCGGAGACCGTCAGGGCCCGGTTGAAAGTCTACCACGAACAGACGGAGCCGCTGATTCAGTATTATAAGAAGAAAGGGCTGCTGTCCGAGGTGGACGGGGGCAAGCAAATCCCCGAAACCGAGCACGATATTTTGAACGCACTCGAGGCGTGATTGATGATTGTTTTGAAGACAGAAAGAGAACTCAAAATCATGCGCGATGCGGGCAGAGTTGCCGCAACGGCACTGAAACTCGCCGGCGCGGCGGTAGAGCCCGGGGTCTCCACCTGGGAGATTGACCGCGTGGCCCGCCGCTATATCGAAGGGCAGGGCGCCAAGCCCACCTTCCTGGGCTACGGCGGGTACCCGGCCACCGCGTGCGTTTCCGTGAACAACGTCGTCATCCATGGCATACCGAGCAAAAAGAAGATCGTCAAAGAAGGGGACATCGTCAGCATCGACGTCGGGGCCACCTATGAGGGCTTCGTCGGCGACAACGCCTACACGTTCCCCTGCGGAAAAGTCGGGCCGGAGGCCCAGTGCCTGATGGACACCACACGCGAAGCCCTGGCGGCCGGCATTAAGGCCGCCGTGCCGGGCGCGCGCCTGGGCGACATCGGCAGCGCGGTTCAGCGGTATGCCGAAGCTCGCGGCTACTCGGTGGTACGGGATTATGTCGGCCACGGAGTAGGTGCGAGAATGCACGAAGACCCAAGCGTCCCCAATTACGGCACGCCCGGACGGGGCGTGCGCCTGCTGCCGGGCATGACGATTGCCATCGAGCCGATGGTCAACCAGGGTACCGCCGAGGTGCGGACCCTTGCCGACGGCTGGACGACGGTCACTGCGGACGGCAAACTCTCTGCGCATTTTGAAAACTCCATCGCCATTACCCCGGGCGGCCCCGTGATTCTGACAAACGCGGACTGAAGGGGGCCGGACGATGGAATTCGCCAGGGGGCTCGTGGTCCGGTCCACGGCCGGGCGCGACAGGAGCGGCTTCTTGGTGGTTCTGCAGGCGGATGCGCGCTGTGCCGTCGTGTGCGACGGCAGGCGCCGCAGCCTGGAGCACCCCAAAAAAAAGAACCTGAAGCATCTTGCCGCAACGGATACGCTGCTGCCCGAAAGCTCCCTCGCCACAAACCGGGGGATCCGCCGGGCGCTCGCGGCGTTCCGGAGCGGGGGACCGTTTTCCAGACGAGGAGGCTGATTCTATGTCAAAACAGGACGTGATTGAAACCGAGGGGGTCGTGACGGAAGCCCTGCCGAACGCCATGTTTACGGTGGAGCTCCCCAACCACCACACCGTCCTCGCGCATATTTCGGGCAAGCTGCGCATGAACTTCATCCGGATTCTGCCGGGGGACAAGGTCACGATAGAGCTTTCCCCGTACGATTTGACGCGCGGGCGCATCACGTGGCGCTCCAAATAAACGCAAACAGGATTTTTCCCCGCGGGCAGACCGCGCGGGTTGTTCAGTTGCCGTCAAGGGAGGGCAAAAAGATGAAAGTAAGACCTTCTGTAAAGAAAATGTGCGAAAAATGCAAGATTATCAAGCGCAAGGGCAAAGTCATGGTCATCTGTGAAAACCCGAAGCACAAGCAGCGCCAGGGCTAAGGCGCTTGCGGTAGAAAGAACATGGAGGTGCAACCAGAATGGCGCGTATAGCTGGCATTGATTTGCCGCGGGACAAGCGCATCGAGATTGCTCTTACTTATATTTTCGGGATCGGCCGCAGCTCGGCAAGCCAGATCTGCCAGGCGACCGGCGTGAACCCGGACATCAGGGTAAGAGATCTGAAGGAAGACGACGCAGCCAAGCTGCGGGATTATATCGGCCACCACTGCCGCGTGGAGGGCGATCTCCGGCGCGACGTGGCGTTTGACATCAAGCGCCTGGTCGAGATCGGCTGCTACCGCGGCGTCCGGCACCGCAAGGGCCTGCCGGTCCGCGGCCAGCGCACCAAGACCAATGCGCGCACGCGCAAAGGCCCCAGGAGAACAATGGCCAACAAGAAGAAGTAATCCGGGAGGGATTTTTCAGTATGGCAGTTCAAAAAACAGCACAGAAAACCGCTCAGAAAACGGCGAAGGGTCCTTCGGCCCGCAAGCGCCGCGAGCGGAAAAATATAGACCGCGGCGCCGCGCACATCCAGTCGACGTTCAACAACACCATCGTCACCATCACGGATCTGCAGGGCAACGCCGTTTCGTGGGCCAGCTCGGGCGAGCTGGGCTTCCGCGGTTCGAGAAAATCCACGCCCTTCGCGGCGCAGACGGCGGCGGAGACCGCCGCAAAAGGTGCCATGGAGCATGGCATGAAGTCGGTGGACGTGTACGTCAAAGGCCCGGGCTCGGGCCGCGAGGCCGCCATCCGCGCGTTGCAGGGCGCCGGGCTGGAGGTCAGCATGATCAAGGACGTGACGCCCATCCCGCACAACGGATGCCGCCCGCCGAAGAGAAGACGCGTATAGTTTTTAAGGAGGTGCAAGCAAAAACATGGCAAGATATACCGGTTCCGTCTGCAAGCTGTGCCGCCGCGAGGGGCAGAAGCTGTTCCTCAAGGGTTCGCGCTGCTATACGGACAAGTGCGCCGAGGCCCGCCGCTCGTATGTGCCGGGCCAGCACGGCCAGGGCCGCAAAAAGACTTCCGAGTACGGCCTGCAGCTGCGCGCAAAGCAGATGACCAGGCGGTACTACGGCGTGCTGGAGTCCCAGTTCCACCGGTACTACGAGATGGCGGCGAAAAAGCAGGGCAAAACGGGCGAAGAACTGCTCGTCCTGCTGGAGCGCCGGCTCGACAACGTCGTCTACCGCCTGGGCTGGGCCGCCTCCCGCGCGGAGGCGCGGCAGCTCGTGCTGCACGGGCACTTCACCGTGAACGGCAGGCGGGTGGATATTCCGTCCTATCTGACGAGCGTCGGGGACACGGTCTCCATCCGGGACAAGAGCCGCAAGAGTGAAAAATTCAAGGCGATTCTGGAGGCCAGCGCCTCCCAGCCGGTGCCGAAGTGGCTGGTGGCGAACCGCGACAAATTCGAGGGCAAAATCCTCGCGCTGCCCAAGCGCGAAGAAATCGACCTTCCTGTGGACGAAACCCTCATCGTTGAGTTGTACTCCAAATAATGCCGTCCCCCGCGGGGCAAGCACTGCCTGCGGGGGAACAACATGGCAGATTGGTTTATCCGCTATATGGGCAGGGAGGGTCGCAAATGATCGAGTTTAAGAAGCCCAAAATCGATACGAACGTGCTGTCTGAGGACGGGACCTACGGCAAATTCATTGTGGAGCCGCTGGAGCGCGGCTTCGGCACCACCCTGGGCAACAGCCTGCGGCGCGTGCTGCTGTCTTCGCTGCAGGGCGCCGCGGTGACTTCGGTCAAAATCGACGGCGTGCTCCACGAGTTTTCCACCATTCCGGGCGTAAAAGAGGATGTTACCGAAATCATCCTGAACCTGAAGGGATTGACGGTCAGGCTCCACTGCGACGGCCCCAAAACGGTCGAAATCGGCGCCGAGGGCCCGTGCGAAGTGACGGCCGACTCAATCAAGTGCGACAGCGAGGTCGAAATTCTGAATCCGGAGATGCACATCGCCACGCTGGGCGAGGGCGCCAAGCTGTATATGGAGATCACCCTCGACAAGGGCCGCGGCTATGTTTCCGCCGAGCGCAACAAGCAGAACATGAACGCGAGCGTAATCGGCGTGCTGCCGGTGGATTCCATCTACACGCCGGTCTACAAGGTCAACTACAGCGTGGAGCCCACCCGCGTGGGGCAGAGCATCGACTACGACAAATTGACGCTGGAGGTCTGGACCAACGGCGTCGTCAGCGCGCAGGAGGCGGTTTCCCTCGCGGCGAAAGTCCTGACGGAGCACCTGAACCTGTTCGTCAATCTGTCCGACAAGGGCAGCAACACCGAAATCATGGTGGAAAAGGACGACAAGAGCAAAGAGAAAATCCTCGACATGACGATCGAAGAGCTGGACCTCTCGGTCCGTTCGTTCAACTGCCTCAAGCGCGCCGGCATCAATACGGTCGGGGACATCATCAACAAATCCGAAGAGGACATGATGAAAGTCCGCAACCTGGGGCGCAAGTCCCTGGAAGAGGTTGTCTGGAAGATGGCCTCGCTCGGTTTCAACCTGCGGAAAGACGACGAATGATTTTCCGCAAAGCTAAGGAAAAGGAGTGAATTCCATGCCAGGAACCAGAAAGCTTGGAAGAGCCACCGCCAGCAGGACAGCCATGCTGCGCGCGCTGGTTACTTTCCTTTTGGAGAAGGGCAGGATCGAAACCACCGTGACCCGCGCCAAAGAGGTCCGCTCCATGGCCGAAAAGATGATCACCATCGCAAAACAGGACACGCTGGCAAACAAGCGCCTTGTTTACGGGTTCATCACCAAAGAGGCCGTCGTGCACAAGCTGTTCACCGAAATCGCGCCGAAATACGCCGACCGCAACGGCGGCTACACGCGCATCAGCAAGCTTGGGCCCCGCCGCGGAGACGCCGCGGAGATGGCGATTATCGAACTTGTCTGACGGCAGGGGAAATAAGAGAAAAACGGCCGGCATACCTTTTTTGGCATGCCGGCCTTTTGCGGCTTATTAGGGCGACACCGCGCAACGAAAAAAGGTATCGGATGCAAGCGGAGTAAACCTCAAACAGCCGACGCCTTCTCTCCGATTCTGCCTGCAGGGAACTTGAATCAGACCGCCAGAGAATTTCTGTCAGCAAGAATCAGGTTTGCCAGTGCAAACATCAGATTCAATTTTTGGGTCTGCTTTCGCAAACCTCGGTATCGTGTCTTTCAACACCGCAGCGACGGCCTTCCGGCGGAAGGCCCGGTCGCCGGCGAATATCCATGTTTCTCTTGAAGATTAGTAACAAATATGTTACAATTAAGTTACAAGAGATTACAGATAAGACAAAGCTGCCGGAGGTGCGAGATGGATTTCTCTTTACTGGACGTTGTGCTGAACATATGCCTTGCGATAGCCCTCCTGCTTTTGGCCGTTCTGCTCTGGTTCGTGTTCAGGAAAGACCGCTGAGCGGCTCCGCCGGTGCGGCGCACCGGCGAAGAATGGGCAAAGTCCCAATTTTGACCCTGCGGCTCTTTTCGGGGGTTGAAATTTTATCGGATTGTGCTATGCTGGAATCATCCGGTTCATGCTTTTAAAGAGGCGCGTTCCACAATGACGCGAATGCCGCGGGATGTCCGGCCGGACAGTCCGGGAAGAGTACATATCCCGAACGACGCGGGGAAAAGCGCCTGGAGCCGCAGACCGGAAAATTCCCGGATGGGAGCTTCTAAACACATTACAACTCTCTGACGTAATTTATTCAAGAGAAACGGGGGGTATTTTATGAAGACGGCGAAACTGACGATTGGGATCATATCCATCGTGCTTGCGCTGATTGTGCTGTTCCAGTCCTGCGCTGCCGGCATTGGGAGCGCTCTGGCAAACAACGCAAAAGATACCAGCGGCGGGGCTGGCGTATTCGTTGCGATTCTTCTGATTGTGGCCGGGATTATCGGAATTGCGGCGCGCGCCTCGAAAGGCGGGACCATTGCGGCAACGATAGTCTACGCCATCGCCGGGATTACGGGCGTCGCGACCACCGGCATATTTAAAGATCTTCTTGTGTGGGGGATTCTCTCTTTTATTTTTGCCGTTATCTTTGCAATCTCTATCTTCAAGCAGGACTATGGGGACAAAAAGACAGAGCCTCCAAAACAGAATCCGTAATTAAGGCATAAAAAATCCGCTCCAT
>ENA-UOOR01002410-UOOR01002410.1-fermentation-metagenome-genome-assembly--contig:-NODE-2410-length-18898-cov-189.714430_pt1 | contig 18898 bp, 10 predicted proteins | sample MGYA00245780_ERZ724029 | MGnify/ENA primary metagenome ERZ724029 (study PRJEB28704, sample SAMN03018315) | fermentation metagenome | biome: anthropogenic terrestrial biome; feature: soil... | reverse complement strand
TTTTCCAAAAACCGGATGGACCCTGTGAAGAGTCCATCCGGAAATTTTTATAAACTGAATATTTCGTCATAAAGCATCATAAATAAACAAATAATTTAAAAAAAGGACATATTATTAGATAAAATTTGTTTTTTATAATTTATAAACATATCTTTGCCGCGTAATTATAGCACAGAACAGTACAGTTTAAACTGATAATTTACTTATGAAAGTACTATTAAATAATGAAATAACAAAGGTCTGATAAAGGGTGTAGAGTTGTAAAGTCAACCAGCAAGTGCAATATTACTTAAATTGTTTGTAAAACTCATTTTTTGGTAAATTAAATTCTAATTTTTCTCTAGGCCTTCGGTTTAGCTTGCACTGAATTTTTTTATTTCTATACGCATTTATATTTGAATAATGAAAAAGCCAATTTGTTAATTAATTATTAAATTTTTCAAACTAATTAGAGAATGAAAAGAAAAAATCAATCAGGTTTTAAGGGCATGATAACTCTTATATTGAGTTTTATGGCCATTTCTATTTCAGCGCAGACGATTACTGTGCGTGGTACGGTCACTGACAACAAGGGGGAACCGATAATTGGTGCTACCATTGTTCTTCAAAGTGACGCCACACATGGCACTGTGACTGATATTGATGGAAAGTATGTGATCACTAAAGTTCCGGGCAATTCAAGCCTGGTATTTAGCTATGTTGGCATGAAAACAGAGATGATCCCAGTAAACGGACGTACCAGCATCAATGTAGTAATGACTGAGGATACGGAATTGCTTAGCGAAGTTGTTGTAACAGCGCTTGGTATAACAAAGCAGGCGCGCTCAGTTGGGTATGCAACATCAAGTGTATCAACTACTGAAATTGAGCGTATCAATGCAATTAATCCAATAACAGCATTGCAAGGAAAAGTAGCCGGCTTGGATATTAACTTGACGGGCGCCTCTGGCGTTACTTCTAGCTCCTCAATCACTATTCGTGGAGCAAAATCAATAGATAAAAACAACTCTCCTATTTTTGTTGTTGACGGAATGATTATTCAGGAACCTTTACGAGGTGCACTTGATGGAACTGACTGGGGATCTCAGCTAAAGAACTTAAATCCGGCAGATTACGAAAGTGTTACTGTCTTGAAAGGGGCTGCAGCAACGGCTCTTTATGGGTCACGAGGTGCGAACGGTGCAATTGTTATTAAATCAAAAGGAGGGAAATATGGCAAGCAGGGACTGGGAGTTGAGATATCTCAGATTCTTGAAACAACGGACATCTACAAATCTCCAATTGAATTGCAAAACGTATATGGAGCAGGTTCTCCTCATAATGGATATGAAGGTGGATTTCTAGCAGACGGTTCCCTACAAAAAACCGCAATAAGTTTCGGACCAAAAATGGACGGATCTATGATAAATCAGTACTTACCTCATGGGCAATCCACTCCGTTTGTTGCTCATCCTGATAACTGGAAAGCCCTATATAAATCCGGTTTTAACAGTACTACTAATGTTGCTGTCAACGGAGGTGGTGAAAAATCCTCTTTTCGCTTGTCATATTCATTTACTGATAATAATGGGGTATTCAAAAGAAATAACTTTAACAGACATTCTATTTCTTTTAGAGGTTTAACAGATCTGAATGATGTTTTCTCATTAGAAGCAGGCTTGAATTACTCATTCTCTAAAGCCCAGAATGGAGCAAGTCAGGGAGGATGGAATTGGGGTGGAAACTTAGGTATGATGAGTACTTATCATACCCCTCGAAACATGGATATAAAAGCCTATGAAAGCCTTTATAGAGATCCTGATAACCAGGCTGTTGAAACCACAACCCCTTGGGGTACTCTTAGAGGTTATTTGCATAACCGCGATATGAACCTAAATGAGCGCTCTGAAAATTCATTGTTGAGTAATTTGACATTAAGAGCAAAAATCGCACCTAAACTACAGGCCAGTATTCAGGGAAACTACAATTACTACGGTATCTCTACAATGTGGAAATCCTATGGAACAGGTGCAAACTATGGACCTACAGGTAGCGGTGGCTATGGTAGAGGTGGTAATATCTCTGGCTCTTACAACTTTCTTGGAATGTTGCAAACAATGAATAATGAACTTAATTTGAGTGATGAAACCATTACTGTTGATGCTATCTTGGCTGCTGAGTTATATGGGAACACAGAATCACACTCCTGGAATAAAGAGACAAACGGAGGGCTTGTTTCTCCCGCTGTTTTTGCTTTTTCCAATTCAACAAACAGAATAACACCTAAATTCGATTATACACCAAGGAACAATCAGGCTTTTGGGTTGTCGGCAATTCTGAATTTTGCTTGGAGAGACCAGTTGTTTCTTGAATTAACAGGACGCAACGACTGGTTATCAACATTGACATACCCATCATATATGACAACTGGGAAAAATAACTATACTGTATTTTATCCTTCAGCTAATGCTTCATGGGTTTTTACTGACACATTTGATATTCCTGACTGGCTTTCATATGGTAAACTGAGAGCGTCCCTTTCGCGTGTAGGTATGGGTACATCTGCCTATTCAACTACCAGAGGTTTTGGTGTATTCTCCCAAAGCGCTCAGTATGATCCCAACAGAGAGAGTGTTCTTATCGCAAATCCAAACCTTGGAACTGCCTGGAACAACGATTTGAAACCAGAAATTCAACAATCGATTGAGTTAGGTGCTGATCTTAGATTTTTTGATGAACGCCTCAATATAGATTTTGCTTATTACAAAACCAATACAAAAAACCAAATCCTCACAGTATCAGCTGTGACAGAATCAGGAGCCAGCGATCAATTGATTAATGCTGGAAACATCCAAAATCAGGGCGTTGAGCTGCAGGTTGAAACTACTCCTATAAAAACAGCAGACTTCCGCTGGACTGTGGGAAGCAATTTCTCTCTGAACCGGGGAAAAATTAAAAAACTTCATGAAAACGTGAAAGAGTGGAAACTGATGGGTCAATATGACGGTGGTCCTGAGATATGGGCCTACGAAGGAGGTAAGTTTGGAGTAATCACTACCCCTTATAACAATCCCTATGGTGCTTCAATCTATCGCTTTAATAATGAAGACGACCCCAATGATCCAAGAAACGGAAAGCCTGTTATCTCTTACTGGGGAAAAGCAGGGAGTCCCAATAATGTACCTGTTTATGGATATACAACCAATATTGACAAAGATATTCGAGATAGGGTAGAATTAGGTAAAGTAGAACCTGACTTCCTATTAAGCTTCAATACTTCATTTTCATATAAAAGCTTTGATTTTTATGCTTTAATTGATGGGCGAGTTGGTGGTAATTTCTTCTCAAACACTTACAAATACGCCTCCGCCATGGGTACCCTGAAATCTTCACTTTATGGGCGAGATAAAGAGCATGGTGGCTGGCAGAGGACTAATTTCAAAGGAGAAACAGTTTATGATGTGTATCCTTTGGACGCAGTATTTGATGAAGGAGAGACTGCACCATTAGCGAGCGATCCCGATAAAAAAATTGATGTAGGCGGACTGACTTATAAAGAAGCACTCGACAAAGGTATCCGTCCGATGCCAGCAGGATCATACTATCTATTTAACTACGGCTGGGGGATGCCCGCTGAATTAGGAATTCAAGACAACACCTGGTTCGCACTACGCGAAGTAACAATCGGATATCGTTTACCTAAAAATGTCCTTAATAAATTTGGTGCCAATTATTTTAGAATCGGCTTAACAGCGCGCAACCTCGGATATCTTGTAAATAAGCTGACAGACGGATTGAATCCGGCTTCTATCTCCAACAATAATCCATTGACGCCGATGGATATTGGTACAGTTCCTTTTTCAAGGACATATGCTATTAACTTTACACTAAGATTCTAAAAATATATAACAATGAACAAGATTAGATATTTTATAATTGGTTTAATATCACTTTTCCTGTTTTCAAGCTGCCTAGAGGATTTTAAGGAACTGAACACAGATCCAGAATTGTTAGGCTCAGTTGATCCGAAAAATGCTTTTACTGGAGCTACAGAAAATTGGAATAATTCGCAACGGCATCACCTTACAGGAAAGTACAGTGGGGTAATGCAAATCATGCAATATATTGTTAGTAGCGGAGGTGCTTCAGCAGGGAATTATGTAAACGTCACAGGAACATCCCGTCCATCTCCATACACACCATATTATAGCGACTATTTCGGACAAATTGGATTACGACTGCGTTATTTGGTCAACACTGTAATTCCATTGAATCCAGAAAAAGAGCGCTATCAAAATGTAGCAGCTATTGCAAATATTCTGGAAACATATCAGGCATGGTTGATGTTTGATGTTTATGGGGCAGCACCGTACACCGAAGGATTAAAGCTTGCAAGTGATGGTATCGCCACACCTAGATACGATTTATACCAAAAAGATATAAATGGGAAAGAGTTATATAAAGTATTTGATGAGAAAATCAAGGCAAATATTACTATTTTGCAAAATTCAACAGACAATCAATACAGTTTAGACAAAAACGACTTCTTCTACGGTGGAGATATTAGCAAGTGGATTAAATTCGGAAACACCTTGAGGATTAAAATGGCTCAACGTCTCGAAAAAGCAGATCAAACATTTTATCAATCTGTTATCAATGAAGCCATAACGCACCCTGCTGGCATCATCTCAAATAATGAAGAATCAGCAGTTTATCACCATCCTAACGAGCACAATAATAATACAGACGATATGCAGGCATTGACAACAAACTATGTTGCATCTCGTGCTCTTGTGAATTTCTTGAAAAAATATGATGACCCCAGACTGCCCATTCTGATACGTAGAAACGGTTTTGGCGATGGCAACAACAATTCGTCGAATGATGAAGTCTTCGATTTATTAAAAAAATATTATCCCGACTACCAAACTAAATACTCTCAATGGACTGATAGATATGTAGGAATGGCGGCTAATCCTGACAGCACAAATAGCTTGTGGTCAAACAGCAATTATTTCACCATCTCATACGTTGATGATAAAGGGGTAGATCAAACCATGACTGTAAGAAATAACAGTCAGATAGAAAGTCGTTTTTATGTAAAAAATGGAGGCAAAGTCAGCAATACACTTGGCGTTCGTGAAAAAGAAGATCAAGCTTTATACGATGTATCTCAGGATAATATTACACTCTTTACCCCATTAATTACATATCCAGAAGTATGCTTTATGATGGCTGAAATTTCATTAAAAGCAGGTAAGGCAATAGGAGGAAAAGAAGCCCTTACTTGGTTCCGTAACGGTATTAGCGCTTCAATGGAACAGTATCAGACTTGGGCTGAAAAAATGGGAGTTCCATCTGCTATGAATTCTAACAGTGATAACTACAACCCCATTACGGTTGAAAAGATTGAAAGCTACCTCTCACGTACCGAATTCCAAACGGTTACTTTGGAGAAGATAGCTTCACAACAGTGGGTAAATCTCTTTATGCGCCCAGAAGAAGCATGGGCATCTTGGAAACGCACCGGGTTACCGGCTTTCAAACCTCAACCCATACCTGAAAATGGAGTCGCATTTTTGGAAGAACTTAAGACAGGAGGTGATCCGTTGTTGATTCCACGACGAGGGGTTCTTCCAACACCAAATACAGCTAACATTGAAAACTTCAATAATGCAGTTGATGAACTAAAGAAAGATCCCAACTATGGAACAGCAGTAGATAAGACTGAAGGTAGGATTTGGTGGGATAAACCTTAAAACTACTTTTATATGAATTGAGTAGGAAGAAAACAATATTGTTTTCTTCCTACTTTTGCTTTCCATACTCTCACACCACCCTAAGTGTTATTTATGTGGTAGTACTTTAAAATTCTCCATGTCCGTTTTTAGTAATTAGGGAAAAAATGTTACTTGTTTAGAGCAGACACCCATAAATAATAGTTGACAAACTAAAGTTCAGAAAACGGTTATTAAAAATCCCTTAAATAAAATTCACGTAGAATCTTTGTAATTAGCAAGTTTACAATAAGCAGTAAAATGAGATAAAACAGAAGGTAGAGGAAGAAATTAATTGAAAAGTACTGATTGATATGTTTCCCGATTTTTTTAAAGGAAATTGCATTTTTGGATTAAATAAATATGTCACAATTATAAGAAAATGTTTGTCCCTTTTAAATAATAAATATACCTTTGTCTCTCAGGTTAATACAAAACTTCTATCTAAGTTATGGAACTAAAATTCGACCATAAAGCAACGAAAGTACAGCAACTAACAGATTATATACAAGGTGCTATTTTCGAAAAAGAGCTTCAGGTAGGCGATAAGCTACCTTCAATCAACTACTTAAGCAGGAAATATTGCGTTTCACGTGATACTGTCTTTAAAGCTTTTTTAAAACTCAAGGAGATAGGGCTTATAGATTCCATTCAGGGAAAAAGTTATTTCGTCTCCAGACAATCTACAAATACTCTCCTGTTACTCGATGAATACACACCGTTTAAAGAGGCTCTCTTTAACAGTCTTGTAAATAAGCTCCCACTTACCTATAAAGTTGATTTATGGTTTCACCAGTATAATAAGAGTCTGTTCGATACCATTATCAATGAATCATATGGCCGATACAGTAAATACATTGTAATGAATTATGACAATGAAAAATTTTCCAATACTCTTGAAAAAATAGATAAAAATCGGCTGTTACTGATCGATTTTGGAAATTTCGACAAAGACGGATATTCATATGTATGTCAGGATTTTGATGAGCAGTTTTACAATGCCTTGTCTTCTGTAAAAAAAGAGTTATCAAAGTACAACAAACTGGTTTATATTTTAAATAAAAAACATAAGCACCCTCAAAGTAGTAAAATTTTCTTTTCCAAATTCTGCAAAGATTATGGCTTTGAATACGAAATATGGGACAATGCAGTGAAGGAGTTACAACAAAGTTGCTGTTATATTATTATCAAGCAAACAGATGTGGTTGATGTAATCAAACAGAGCAAACATAAGAATATGGAAATGGGAAAGGATTTCGGATTGATTGCGTATAATGAAAATCCTTTTTACGAAATTATTGGAAATGGTGTACCTTGTATTAGTATCGACTTTAATCTCTTGGGAGATTTGGCGGGAAATTTTGTTTTGAATGGAGAAAAAATAAAGCAATATCTGCCAACAATAGTCTATCGAAAAGACTCAATTTAATAAAGAATAAATCTACTGTAAATATTTGCTTAATAACCAAAAAATCAGTAAAAGGCCTGCTCGGTTTTATATTAGTCCATTCCTCTGTTATACAATTGTTTACAAGGTACTCTAAAACTTTTCCACCTAACTGTTTTAGCTTTGAGCAGCTTGTTAATTATAATGAAAACTATCACGTAAAACAAACAATTTGTTTTTGATTTTTGCAGTCAAGAACAGCCAAAGCGCGCTATCTTGTTGATTTTAACCATCTTCGCTTGTTGTAACCTATTTGTAAATACCTTTTCAAATATGTTGTATAACATCATAAATTAATTTGTATATTTTTTGTTTTACAACTATTTTTGTCATCATCTTAAAAAACAGCACAGCACTGACAGTACATAACGGCACAGATTAGTACCATGCTGTTTTACCAATCACTGTTTTCTCATTGAATTAGAGTTCAGAAATTAAACATAAATTTCTATCGAATGGATTCTTTAAAACCAAAAAAAATATACATACTATTGAATATAATCCTTCTAACTAAATGAGGTTATGAACAATACCAATTTTTGCTTCTATTTGATATTTGCATTATAAAAAAATCTATCTGTTAAATAATTATTAAATTTTCAAATTAACAAAAGAATGAAGAGGAAAAATCAACCAGGTTTTAAGGGCTTATTGACTCTTTTTTTGAGTTTTATGGCTCTTTCTATTTCAGCCCAAACCGTAACAATCAGTGGCACGGTAACCGATGATACGGGATTTGAAGTTATCGGTGCAACCATTACAATTGTGGGCAATGCAAGTTATGGTACTGTAACAGATACCGACGGTAAGTACACATTACCCAATGTACCAGCCAATGCTTCGTTACAGTTCAGCTACGTAGGTATGAAAACACAAATTATTCCTGTGAACGGCAGAACAACTATTAATGTTGTATTGGTTACGGATACCGAAATATTGGAGGAGGTTGTGGTAACAGGCTATGGAGGTGTACAAAAAGCCAAAACCATGACAGCCTCAGCTTCCAGCGTGAATGTAAGCCAATTAGCCAAACTGCCTGTCACTTCTATTTCAGAAGGTTTGGGCGGTCGCGTTACTGGCGTTATCACACAACAAAGTTCCGGAGCTCCCGGTGAAAATGTTAAGATTTGGATTCGTGGAGGCGAAAAAATTCTATACGTGATTGACGATGTTGTGATGGAATCATCTCAGGGTAATGCATTTTTTAACCGCTTACGCCCTGACGATATTGCATCGATGTCTATATTGAAGGATGCCTCAGCCACCGCAGTGTATGGACCGAGAGCAGCTAACGGAGTAGTGGTGATTGCCACCAAACGCGGACAGGAAGGTGCTCCTATTATTTCGGCAAATCAAAAAGTCTCCATAATGACCCCTTCTTATCGTGCCAAAGGGTTGAGCGCCTATGAATATGCACAAGCACGTAACGAAGTGGAATTTGCCAGTTTTCAGGAAAACCCAACATTTAACAACACCGCTTTGTCAAAGTACTATATGGGCGATTTATGGCAAAAGGGATATAACCGTGAAGATATTCGTAGTATGGTCAACGAAAAATACGGTATGACCTATACCATGGATGAAATCAACGATTTGTTTGATCCCAACAAGACCCAAGGCGGCAATATACAAGATTACTTTTCCACGTATGACCCATGGGATATGTTCAACCATACCCAGCCTATGTACCAGACCAATGTAAGCCTCCGGGGAGGAAGCGAACGATTAACCTATTACTCCAGTTTGGGATATATGGATCAACAAGGTGTCAGTAAAAACTACAAGTACAATCAAGTAAACTTTGTGCTGAATACAGATGCTTTCCTTTTGAAAGACAAAAGTCTGAAATTCACTTTCAACCTTAACGGAAACACAAGCAACCAAAAAAAGCCGGCAAGCGGAGAGGGTGTTTTCAATAATGCAATGTATGGCGACTGGATGCCCAAAAGGCCTCCTGTGTGGAGTACCGGCCTTCCCAGAAAATGGTCTGTGGATGCCCTTCTGAATACCGGATTCAATGATACAGAAGCATATCGCTTTCAGATGAACAGTGCCTTGAAATGGTTTATTCCTTGGGTAGAGGGATTATCGGCATCTACTAGCGTAAATTTCACAACTACTTACAATACAAACCGGCAGTTTAATCACGACCAGGAAAATGTATATGATAATCCCTATGCTACAAGTTTTTCAAGCTATAATCCTATTAATGCAAACATGTATCAATACTGGTACAGATACAAATTGCTGACTGGCATCTTTCAGTTGGATTACGCGCGCACCTTTGGCAAACATAATTTATCTGCCATGGTAAACTATCAGAGTCAGACACGTCATGAAAACTGGACTTCGGCAAAGAAAAGGGGTTACCCTACCACTCTTGCCCCACAGATTGATTTAGGAGCTGAAATGGTTGAAAATAAAGGAAATGCCACGGAATGGGGATCGGCATCATACATAGGACGCCTTACCTACGATTATGACAATAAATATCTGTTCCAATACAGTGCAAACTACAACGGCTCATTAAGCTACAGCCCGGAAAAACGCTGGGGATACTTTCAGGCTTTTTCTTTAGGCTGGGTTGCTTCCCAAGAATCGTGGTTTAAAAACCTGATCAATCCCAATATTGTAAACACGTTTAAGTTACGCGGAGGTTTAGGATTGGTGGGCAATGAAGTGGGCAGCCCGTTCTCTTTCCTTACACAATACACACAAAATACTAACCGTGTGTTGTTTGGTGCAAATATGAATCCGAATGTAGGATGGTATGTAAACACCATCGCCAACGACCTGCACTGGTCAAGCAGCACACAATATGGAGTTGGATTGGATTATGGTTTGTTTAGAGACCGGCTTACAGGTGCCATCGATGCATTCCTTTATATGAATAAGGGCGATGTTATGAATATGACTGATGACATGATTCGTTCTGATATATTGGGTATGCCCAACATCCCTCAGATCAATGCACCTTATGCAACTTCCCGTAAGGGAGGATTCGAAGTTTCCGTCAACTGGCAAGACAAAATTGAGAAAGTAGGATATCGCCTTGGGCTAAACTATTCTTACTGGGATGAACGCCAAACCCGCCATACTGATAAAAGTTCCGACTGGTGGTCACCAACTTTCGATAATATCGGAAAACGATGGATGCATCCTGTATATCCTCTCGGACTTGCTACGGACGGAAAGTTCGGAGACTGGAATGATATGTATAACTCCATGCTCAATGCTTCCCGAAATATGACTTTAGGAACCGTAGCGCTTGTCGACCTGAACGGAGACGGGCGGGTTAATGACTATTACACACTGAACAAGCCCGGCACAACTCCACTGACACAGTTTGGCGTAACAATGGGTGCAAACTGGAATGGATTTGATTTCGAAATTTTCTTCCAGGGCGCAACCAATGTATCGGGTGCAATGCCTTCACCTCTCCGTAGCCAGCAAAGCTACATGTGGAACTACGGACAGTATGCGTTCCAGAATGCATATACACCAAGCAACCCGGATGTAAACGCAGCATTGCCTATCCCGGTTCCTGAAGGGAATGGCTGGGGATATAGCTATATAGATATCTGGGCTTTCGACGCTTCTTACCTGAAGCTGAAAAACATCAGCCTACGCTACGATATGAAAAGAAACGTCTTGAAGAATGTTTCTTATATTCAGGGACTGGATTTGAGTTTTGTTGTGACCAACGCTCTCATGTGGACGAAGAAGTCATACCCGTTGAAAGGTTTGCAAGATCCCGAATTTATTACATCCGGAGCTTCTATCTATAATAATAACGGGACGTTGGGCAGCTATCCTACGCAGCGTTCATATACTTTAGGGGTAACAGTAACATTATAATAAATCTTAGTGAATTATGAAAAGAAATATATATAAATTTTTAATGTCCGGGGTTTTCTTATTATTATTTATGGGAATCTCCACTTCCTGCGATCCGCTGGGAATTGAACCAACTACACAGGTCGACGAGGGGCGCTTCTGGCTTAATCCTCAGTTGGCACGTTCGTATGTAAATAATTTCTATTTCTGGACACCTGCCGGGGCGGGCGACACATTCCAATCGGAGCAATGGTCGGATAACTGTCAGGGAAATGCCGAGCAGGACTGGAATACGTATCGCCAGGAGTCATTCAACAAGCGGCAGTACGACGAAAACAACGGAATAATCGGATTCTCAGCTCCCTGGTCAGATTCCTACAAAAAAGTATATAATGTAAATTTGGGTATAGAAAAGATCAACTCGTCATCGGCTTTGTCAGAAAATTTAAAAAATCAACTGCTGGCTGAATCTTATTTCTTCCGTGCTTTTGTCTATTTTGATATGATTAAGTATTGGGGTGCAGTGCCTTATGTAAGCAAAGCGCTCACGATCGACGACAATACCTATCTTCCGCAAAACAAACGAGAAGAGATTTTCGACAACATTCTTTCAGACTTGACCGAATCGGTTAAATTTTTTGATGCTTACGGAGGTACTCCCGACGTTGGCATGGTCAATAGAAATGTAGCAACAGCATATATCTCACGCGTAGCATTGTATGCCGCCAATGCTGCCGATGCTTCAGCCAAAAATCTTTATACAGATGACCCTGCTGGACTGTTCAAATTTGAAAAGAACGCACAGCATTACTATCAAATATCCTACAATGCATCCAAGAGCCTGATTGGTAAATATAGTCTTGAAAACAACTATGAAGATTTGTTCACAAGCACGTCAGCACACATGAGTAAGGAATCCATTTGGCCGGTTATGTTTAAGGAAAACCAACGCAGTGGGTTTAACCCCACAGCTAAAAACGGTCCCGATCACTATTATTACGGCGGAACAGATGCTGCATCGTTCAAATGGGAATTTCGTTCAGGTCTGTTCCCCACCCAGGATCTGGTAGATGCCTATTTGCAAAAAGACGATGCAGACGGTCAGTGGAAAAAATGGTGGGAAACATCTCAGTCAAAAGCAATGGGGTTCCACAAAAATGAAGAGGGTGAGATTGAAGGCTCAAGTGCCAATTATCGGGATATCTTCAAGAACCGCGACAAACGATTCTATGCCACAGTCACCTACGACGGGGCTTATATGGGCCCGGAACAGGAGCGCTACATGATACAGACATGGATTGACAATACCAATCCGGCAGTTACATTAAAGTACAGTTCTCTGCATTCAGGTTATCGGTTTGTGGACAGAATGGAGGTTGCACCCATTAACAGAGCTTCAGCTCAAACAATCACAGGATATTACTCAAGGAAATATTCACATTTTGACAGATTTAATAACGATGGAACATTTAACTGGGGTATCCAACGTCAAACTTGTTATTTTAATGTCCGCTATGCCGAAGTTTTGCTGAATTGTGCTGAAGCAGGTATAAAACTCGGACAATCGGATGCCAGAGGATATATCAATGAAATTCGTCGTCGGGCCGGTCTTTCGGACTATGAAGGAAACGACCTGTATGAAGAGATGAAAATGCAGCGCCGTCTGGAATTTGCTTTTGAAGCACCGGGATTCCGCTACTTTGACCTTTTACGATGGAGTGAAGCCGAAGGAAAATCTACTATAGAGGAACTAAATCAAGCATCCAGAGGAATGTGGATCTTCCGCAAAGGCATCGAAAGTGAAAAAATAGGAGAAAACGGCTATCCAGTACAACCTGGTGGTGAAGGCTATTTCACACCTCAGATTCAGACCTTCAGAATGCCCTATTCCTACTACCAACGAAAGTTTGACAACAGTAGATTTTATTTTGTTCCCTTCTCTGCAACCATACTTAAAGATTACACGCAATTGCAGCAAAATCCGGGATGGGAGAACTATAATTATAATAACTAATTAAAAAAATATAACTATGTTGATAAATAAATTACTTAAAAATTTATATACCGGGGCAGCCCTGTTGTGCGTAGTTTGGTTTTTATCAGGCTGTGAGAAAGGATTGACTTTTGAAGAAGCTCCTGAGTCCACCTATTCGCAAGTAGAAGCGAGCAGATTTGACGTGAAAGCCAGAGAACTATTTGAGAATCAAATTTATGCCGTAAATTGGGACAAATGGGTGGAAAATTACATTAACACTCAAACAATCGGAGCTTCCAATGGCAGCTGGAAGAATGGGACCGGGGCAGCAGTCACGCTCAGCAACGGAGAGGTAGTACAACCTGGAGCTACTGTAAGTGGCTCTATTAAAGAAGAGAATAATGCTGAGGCTCCAGGCGGTAAACTTTATGTGATCACCGCTTACGTGAATGATCACGCCAAATATAAGACTGCCAACAAAGGATACTTGTTCGATGGAAGTAAGTTTACGGGAGACTTTACATTGGCTAACCCAACCAACAACCGTTCAGAGTATGTTACTCTTCCGGTAAGGAAGAATGAGATCATAGGTGAACTTGTTTTAGTGAACCCCTATGACTGCATTGTGGAACCTGTAAAAGGAGCAGCGGAGCTTGGCAAACCGGGCGATTTTTCTCAACCGCAGCGCTATCTTGTGAAAAATATTGCTTACCGCCCTGCGGGTGTTCCTCAGTATACCCGCTTATACGAGGTCAGGATCGTTTTCTATCCCGGGTAACAAGTGATAAAACAATATTATTTCAAGGGGGTGGGCTAATACTCACCTCCTTTTTTGTATTCTGTCCAAAGCAGTCGAAGTAGATAGGTATTCCGGAGTAGCCGGACAAGGCATCACGAGCAACACTCGGGCAAATGACCGCGATCCGGTTGAACAGGTAGTCCAGCCCTATCAATACGCGAAGGAACAATGACCCCGAAAGGTATCCCCTTCCCGTGTAACCCCTTCAATCACGACGGAAACGGGAGCGTCTACAGGCGGGTAAAAATCAATCGACGCCCTACCCTCCCTTACTGGCAGCCGCGGTTGCCAGTACAAGACGGATCGGAGATCGGGCAGGGGCACGTCCGGTTCCTTGTTTACCCGGGGAGCGGGAGCGTACACTTCCACCGGCTGTTGATACCCCATCGGGGTAATGTAGCCGGTGTTCGTCTTCGCGTAATAGGCTCCTCCCTTCCCTCCCCTCTTGGTGGAGACCGCGACAATCATATTGTGTTTACCATTAAAATATCCCACGGCATGCGGTCCTTTTATGATATCTATTTGCCCGATGGCTTCTACCGGAAGATAATTTAAAAAAAAGTCTGCTGAGCCCGAATCGTAGACAGGAACCCCATCGAAAACAAGAAGGGGAGACCATAATCCGCCAATACCTACTAACGCCCTCAGCACCATTTGAAGGTTTGGTAATCCCGATTGCTTGATACGCTCCTCGGTAATAACCGTACCGGCTTGTTGTTCGTACTCGGTATTGTACGTTTTCCTGGGGGCACGTACCTCTACCTCTTCCAAAAAGATATCCCGCATCGTTTCTTCCCTCGCCAACTTCTCCAGCGTCCTATTCCGGTAGCCTTGCCATTGACCGGACTCGAGGTGATCCCCGTGCGGTTTCCCTGAAGCCGCCAACGGGGCCGGCACGCCTTCAAACCAGGACGGGACTTCATCCAGGACAAGGTAAACATTCTCTCTTCCCGTTGCTGTCTTCGCCGAAACCACGAAGCGGGTACCCTCGGGAATTTCAAACCCGGTAAAGACAAAACGACCGTCTTCCCGGCTCACCGCCTGTTCCAGAATACCCGTCCCGGGGGCGGCCAGCGTGACCACGCAGTTTTGCACCCCCGCTCCCTTCCGGTCCAGCACTCTCCCGGATACCCGCGCGCTTACCTCGGGCAATACGTCCGGTTCATCGTATTCACCTTGCATGGCAGGCTCAATCTCGTAACGCCTCCACCCTCGCACCCGTACCAGCAAGTCCATCGCTTCCCTTCCCACGGGAACGCCAGCGTTCCGGAAATACCACCCGGGGTCGCGAACCTCTCCTTGCAAATCGGGAGTCAGCAACAATTCCGTTTGAATGTTAATGGTCGAGTCGGGTAAAAAATCCCCCTCGCGGGTAACGGCAATGGAGGCCACCCCGTTTATCGGCCTCCCGTCCTCGTCTTGCAATACCAGTTCAATCCGGGTAGGGCCTTGACTGTCGCGGACACCGGCTTTGCCGGCTACCAGGCATTCGATTTTCTTTTCAGCCGGGAGCACGAACGCCGGCCGCTCGCTCACGATATGCCCCTTGTCAAGCAACAGGAAATGCAGCATCCCTTCCCGAAACGCGCTTTTCGGGAAAACCCGCGGTCCCCCGTCCCATGCATCCGCGTAGAGGGGAAAGCCACGCTGGAGTACCAGCAGTTGAAAACGCGACGGGGCATCCGGGGGCAACGAGTCACGTACCAGGGAAACCCGGAATGCATCCTCGCCCGCGTCCACGCGTAACGCGAAAGAACCCGTCACGGCAGGAGGCAGCGTGAACACCTTCTCCAAACCATAATTATTGATACAAACGGCCTCGTACGCTTCCCCCGGGCGAGGAGTGAAGGAAAACTCCCCCATCCCGTCGTGCATCGTGGCAAACCGCGACAGGGTATCTCTGCGGCTGTCCACAACGTATCCGGTCACTTCCCCGGCCGAGCCGTTATTATGCACCGCTTCGAAACCAAACCGGCACGGGGCACCCGCCACCCCGTGCCCCCCCTCGGGATAAAAGTTCACGGTGTACCCCGCATTATCCTCTCCGGTCCCGTGCCCCGCCCCGGTATAACCCGGCCTGCCGTAGTTTACACCGCTATATTTGTACGATAAGACCCACAGCGGGCGGGTAAAAACGGACGGTTCCTTCTGGAAGGCCGAGTAGCGGGTATATGCCCTTAATTGATACATGCCCGGTGCCAGCTCCTTGTCCAATGGCATGTCCCCCGGCATCACCCCCAGCGTGTCGCCCCTCACCTTGGCCCGGTACACCAGGGAATCCTCCTTGTACAGTTCAGCGTACGCGTAACGGCTCGCTCCCTCGGGTCGGTGCGAGATAAAGTTAACCACCTGCACGCTAAAACGCAGGGTGTCGCCCGCCACGTAAACCGGTCGGTCCGTGCGGGCGTATATCTTTTCCCGCGGGTAGAGCTGGGTCTGTTTCCACAAGCGATGCACCAGTGTGTCTGCAGAAAGTGCCTCTTGAGCAGAAATGCGGATAGTGAAAAAAAAACAACATATATAAACGAGCAATTTATTAACCATCGTTTTTATGACATTTTAAAGAAGGCGACAAGATAGCATCATGGAAATAAATCCTCTCTGGGATCCCAAAAACCATTCTCTTTGCCCATTACTACACAACTATACTCATTTGTAGCTGGATAATATTTAGCTAATAGCGTTAAACGTTCTTTAATATAATAAAATAGGGTTCCATTACCTCCTATAGTCGCTTCGTAATAATTACATTTGAGAATCAATTCCATCCAAGAATTATAAAATTGAGGTTTACTTCCCAAAGTATATAATTCTGCAACCTTTGAATTATAATCAGAATAGTGTTTACCATAGACTCCCGCATAGGCCTCTGTTACCTGTCCTCCGGAATCAATCCTATAATCGAATTGTAAAAGATAATTCCTACTATAATAAGAAAATTCTCCCTGAAATGATTCTCCACTAGATTGTGAGAATGGAATTACGTCCACAGAATCCTCAAAGATAGCATGTCGGGGTTTTAATGGATTGTTATCCTCTATGATTCCTGATTGAGTAAAAAAACAGACTCTTCATTCTTAGAACAACTGATTAAACAGAACGCTGATCCTACCAAAATTAAAACAATTGTCTTCATCCTTTTCGGAATTAAAGTTAAAAAATACACACAAACGGCAAGTTTAATTAACAGTAAAATTAAATCATTTCAAAGAACACGGCAACTTATATTAGTTAAAACTACATAACGAAAAATATTGTTATTTACTGCCTTAACCTTCTTTATCTCGAGAATACTTTTTCCTGACTTTGACGATCTAATCCTCTGATCTTTCAATTCACTGACAATTAATCATATATAAAATAATTAGCTGGCGTGACAGAGCAAGGCTTCAGTTGATCCACATCAACGGGTAAGAAAATGTTCAATATATTTATAACAATCAAATCTCCCTGTTTCGGTAAATAGAAGTAACTTTGACTTTTCTAAATAATGAATAGGATGAAATCTCTTTTACACCTTCTTATTTTCGCATTTTGTCTTTCTACTTATATAACAGCTCAAACAGATAAGTCCAATTCTTCGTATCTATTTGAGGATTTTCAGGATGCTATCATCTTTTATAAAGATGGAAGGCAGTTCGCAGTTCCTTTAAACTTCAATCTGGCAAACGGCCGATATGTTTTTATAGATAAAACCGACCAGCGGGAAAAAGAATTTTCCGATCCGAGCATGGTTGTAGCCATGCATGTAGGCAAAAGAATATTTCTTATGTCAGAGGGCAAAGCAACCGAAGTTATTCAGGCAGACCCTAAATTTCATGTATCTTATACCCCCCTGAAGAAAAAAGCGCCCGCCAAAGTCACATATGGTGGAACAACGGAGACAGCATCGGTGGACAGCTATACCGGATTGACAGGAAAAGGGATCATTAGCGGGGTTCGGGAGAATAATCGGGTTGTAGCCGACATCAGCAGAACCTACGAAGTACAATTGGGAAAAAGGAACAGAAACTTCTATAATAAAAGGAGTTTTTTGAAGATTTTCCCGAAAGACAAAAAGGCAAATCTCGAATCTTATATTGAAGAAAACGAAACAGATTTCGACTCGGTTGAACAGGTGTTTCAACTTTATCAATACGCTATAAAACAATGAGCTTTTTCAGCCGCATCCCCTGAAATAAAAAGAGAACCATATTCTGCTTCTATTATTAATGCGACTTTTTATAATAACAATACTTCGGTAATTTTTTTTAAAATAGTTCTTATAATCCACTGAATGTCAACAGATTATGGCACTTTTTGAGGATCTAACATAAATTGTTGACTGTCAGTATTATAAATGAAGTTTTAACGAAGCATTAATAGTAATAAAAAAACTTTAACTCCAAATGAATAAATATTACAGCTAAATCTTTCAACAGTAAATGTTTGTGCTGAGTTCTTTACAAACAGAATTTATACTAAAACTCTTTAATACATATTTGGAAATTTATTTTCCAAAATGTTTTCTGCTCCACAGAAAACGTGCCATCTGTCAACTATAAAAAGTTGAAGAAAGATACATCATATTGAAGTAAAATTTAAAACCGCAGGACAGTATAATAATAACATACAACTTACAACATTGGTTAATCACAAACATAATCAAAATAAAACATAACAAATAAATGTATTTATTATAAATAATATAAAACACATTGCCGAAAGTTGTACACTCAACATTGCCATTTTTTGTACATTGTAAATTTGCTAATTACAAGAAACTTCCTGATTACTTGATAACATACAAATACATATAGAACATATTATCTACATGATACCCGAAAATATGTTATGTAACATAAATGAAATATTTGTATATATTTGTTTTTAAATCTAACTTTGTGCATCAGCACAGCACAGTACGGTCAAAAATATATAGTAGATATTTAATAACAAAAAGCTATCAATAATACTACGCGCATGAACAAAATAGAAATAATCTATTACGTTGTCTACCATCTTACTAACTAAATAACAGAGCAAGCAATTGGACTTGCAAACTTAATTGAGACAAAAAGTTAAGCGACATTTTTAATTGATTC
>ENA-UOOR01002408-UOOR01002408.1-fermentation-metagenome-genome-assembly--contig:-NODE-2408-length-18902-cov-23.623176_pt1 | contig 18902 bp, 15 predicted proteins | sample MGYA00245780_ERZ724029 | MGnify/ENA primary metagenome ERZ724029 (study PRJEB28704, sample SAMN03018315) | fermentation metagenome | biome: anthropogenic terrestrial biome; feature: soil... | reverse complement strand
ATCCAGCCTGGATATGCTAACAATCTCAGGCAGGTACAGGCCGATGTCCGGGCGATAAAGGAACGCCTGGGCATGCAGTAAACTAGAATTTAATACATAGGGAGCGCGGAGGGGTCACGAATACCCCTTCTTCAGGTTGGGGATGAAGTGAACCCGGGCATCTGCTCGCCCTCACAATCGTTCCACCATCTCGGTAATTCTAAAGGATCCATCCAGAATCTCCTCTTTCAGCCTTTTTGCTAACCCCATCGCCCTTGCTCTATCCGATTGGCGGAGCTGAATGGGAATTGTCCTCTCCCCCAGGCGGATGGCCCCCAGTCTCCCCTGGAATGCCCCGCCGCTGCACTGGGAGACGCACAGGCCGCAGTTGAAGCACTTTGTTTTATCGCGCAAAACCCGACCATCCTCGATGCTTATCGCATTCATGGGACAGGCTGGCGCTGCAGTGCACCTGGTGCAGCCTTTGCACCTTTCCGGATCGAACTGTACCTCCAGGTCGACGGAATCCCAGACATCTCCGTAAGTCGACTTGCCGATCTTCTGGCGTACATTCACATCCATTATGGTGAGAGGGATGTTCCTATCCTGAAGCAGTATGCTCCTTAAGATGTATTCATTCAGCACAGGGATTGGCACCGCCCAAGAACCTATGCACTCCGGGCCGGCAGAGGTCGCAAATCCGCCCATGTACTCCGGGTCCATATGGCGCATGTCCGCCAGCCCGAGGAGGTTAGGCCTGGTGGGCATGGAGCGGGTCCCCGTCCCCATCACAAATCCCTGCGCTCCATTGATGAGAATGCGGGTTCCAATGCCTATAGTCTCCAGGTGGGGATCGTTCTTGATGGGATTGATCTGGCCGCATCCAGAGACCGTGGCTGCGGCAAAATGAGGCGGAAACTCCAGCCTGCTGAAGATGGTCTTCAGGGGGAGGCCTTTGGGATTGACGAAGGCCACATAGTTCTTGAAGGCATTGCGAGTGGAGAATATGCGGGCATAGGGGATCTCATCCAGGCAGATGTCCTTTTCCAGGAGGTCTCCATTTTCTGCCAGAACCTCCACCAGGACATCCTTTCCTTCCACCAGCTCCCTTAAAAGGTGTCCTCCCCCGTAATCCGGCTGGCGTATGCTGTGCGCGGTGCCGTAGACCATCAGATCGATGATACCCAGTCGCTCATTGGGACACGGCCCTGGATAGGCAGGAACGCCGTTGATCCTGGCGCTGCTGGCGCGGATGAATGAGCCAGGGGCTGCCAGGGGAAAGGAGAGCACAGCATAGGTGCCGCTCATTATCGCCCGGGTGGCGGTGGTGACAACATCCACATCCTTCAGGCCGATCTCTCCTTTCTCTTCTACCATCTCAGAGATCTCCTGCTGGGTGAGAACTGTTGCCTTTCCGCTCTTTATGCTCCTTTTTATGTCCTCCACAGTTCGGCTCATGGCTATCGCATTCAGCCCATCAGCATAAAGCAGCTGCGATCTATATTGAGATCATCTGAAAGCATTGCCCGCCCACATTCTGCCATAGTCTGGGTGATGATCGCGAGAGGAGATGTCGTCACCGTAAACCTCAAATCTTGGTACTCGGGCATGCTAATCATGGCCATGAATGCGGAGCGTTTCATTGAGAACGCCATTGCAGAGATCAAGCGCGACATTAAGGGTCGCGCTATTATCGGTTTATCTGGGGGCGTAGACAGCTCGGTATGCGCTATGCTTGCCCATCGGGCATTGGGTGACCGGCTGGTTCCTGTCTATGTGGACTCCGGTCTGATGAGGCAGTCCGAGTCCGATCGAATTGAGGAGCTATTCAAGGATCTGGGACTGGTGCGGGTCAATGCCCAGGACCGATTTCTAGAGGCTCTTAAAGGGGTTGTTGATCCCGAAGAGAAGAGGATGATGGTGGGTGAGACATTCATCCGGGTCTTCGAGGAAGAGGCGCGCAGGATCGGCGGCGATTGCCTCATTCAGGGCACCATCTATCCAGACAGAATCGAGTCGGATGGAGGCATCAAGGCCCATCACAATGTAGGAGGTCTCCCCAGCCGGATAGAGTTCAAGACCATAGTCGAGCCTCTGCGCGACCTTTACAAGGACGAGGTCCGCCAGGTGGCAAGGGCTCTGGGCCTCTCCCCTGAGATCAGCGAAAGGATGCCTTTTCCCGGTCCTGGGCTGTCGGTCAGGATCGTGGGAGAGGTCACTCGGGACAAGCTGGATGTGGTCAGAAAGGCGAACGCCATTGTTGAGGAGGAGGTGGAAGAGTTTTCTCCCTGGCAGGCATTTGCCGCCATCCTGGGAAAGGCAACCGGGGTCAAAGGAGACAACCGGGTTTATGGCTATGTGGTCGCCGTGCGCGCCGTCACCAGCCGCGATGCCATGACCGCAGAGGCGATGGAGCTTCCCTGGCAGGTTCTCAGGCGCATTTCTGGCCGGATCACCGGGGAGATCCCGACGGTCTCCAGGGTGGTCTACGACCTGACCCCAAAACCGCCGGGCACTATAGAGTTTGAGTAATGGCCTATTTCAGGCTCATAAGGGGATAGCACCTCTCCCGGTCGTACTCCAGCCGGGCGGAGATCACCTCCCCTTCATACTCTATCTCCACCAGGGCCCAGATCATCCTCCCTTCCAGCTCGCCGTAGCCAAAGACATTCTCTGAGAGCATATCCCGGTCTATCCTCACCTCGACCCTCCGCACATAGGGCTGAAGGGAGATACTCTCCTCTATGGCCTTCTCCAGGCTGGATGCTGTCCTCATTCCCACTGGCGAGCCCACGAACTGGTGATAGAGTGCTCCCAGCTTTATTCCTGCCTCAAAGGCTGCTATTTCCCTTTTTGTAGGCGTGAAATCACCACCGGACTTAACAGATACATGATTATCAGAGCGCCCAACAGGATGGCGGTGTAAATGGTATTGCTTTGAAAAAAGACCGCCCAGGCGGCAGCAATGGTGAAGAGGCCCAATATAGACAGGACTCTCTTGTCCCTTATCTTGGGATATGGTATGCTGCTTATCATGAGCAAAGCCAAAATGAGCATGAGTGTAACGGTAAGCCCAGGCCGCCCCAATAGGACGCTGGCTGATAGAGCCATGCCTGCAGCAGGAATGGGCAGGCCCTCGAAGAGCTGATCGCTCTTGTTTGAGATATTGAACCTGGCCAGGCGGAGGGCTCCACAGATGACAAAGAAGATCGCTGCCGGCCAGATCTGGAAGGGGAGGCTGAAGGCCTGAACAACAAGAAAGGCCGGCGCTGCACCAAAGGACACCAGGTCTGCCAGGGAGTCCAGGTTAGCCCCCAGGGGACCGGATCCCTTCTTTCTGGCTACAAATCCGTCCAGGCCATCTGCTGTCGCTGCTAATATTATGAGAACGACTGCGATCTTTAAAAAATCCAGAGATTGCGATTCGCAGATGATGAGGATGGCAGCAAATCCCAGAGCGATGTTCAACATGGTGAACAGGTCTGGCGGCCGGAGGGCGCGCAGGATATTCATGAAGTGACCCCTGATGACCCAGAAGAGACTAGAACTCCTGATGAACCTGATGCCACTGGAACTCCTGGCAGCTCCGAGTTGCACTTGATGGCAAGAACCGTCTTCCCGGCCCGGACGCTATCTCCAATGGCCACTTGTAGCTTATATCCCCTGGGAATGGTGGTTTCCACCCGCGAGCCAAAGCGGATCATGCCTATCCTCTCCCCCCGGAGGACGTGATCTCCGGGTTTGACATAACAGATGATCTCTCTTACAAAGGTCCCGGTGATCTGGCACAGCTGAATCTCTCCGTCCTCGGTATCGATTCTAATTCTGTTTTGCTGGTTTTGGCACGAGCGGTTTAGAAAGGCTGGGAGGTGAGTGCCTTTCCTTTGCTCGACGCTCATTATCGTCCCATCTAAAGGCGACCGGTTAACGTGCACATCGCCGAAGCCCATGAATACGGTGACCTTCTCAGGGGTAGCCTGAATGATCCTTCCGTCTGCTGGAGAGAGCATACCCTCGCTTTGCGGCAGACGGTCTGGGTCCCGGTGAAAGAATATCATGAATAGCAAACCCATAAAAGCGGCAGCCGATATGTACCAGTTCCCGGCAGCGGCCAGGGCAGCGGTCAGGATAATGGGCACCGATATCCAGCCGCGGGAGTCTTTTGCCAGCTTCAAGCGGCATCTCCTCTGGGGTGTCTTATGTCCGCTGCCAGCTCATCTATGATCGAGAGGAGCTCGGGGAGGAGCAGGAATATCATATAGGATATCAGCAAGAGAGCAGCAACAGATCCTATCTTGGCGATCAAATTATGGGCAACCTCAAAGCTTGCGCCTCCAAACCAGCTCCAGCCGTAGGCCATGATCACGAATCCATTTCTCACTAGGTTCAGGATATAGATGGAGATGATGGAGACCGCAAGAGCTGCCGCCCTGCGGCCGATTGGTGCTCGGACGGATATGATGAGTCCTGAAAAGAGGGCGATGCTTTCAATGGCTGTGCAGGCGAGGATGATCTCCACCGACCTGCCGTTCAGAGTCATGATATTCCAACTGGGCATGACCACCGGAACAGATAGAGCCTGAAGGGCGTGCACAGTCATGAGGGTGGTAAACCCTATCAGTGCCTCTCTCAGGGGCTCGATCTCGGCGAATGGAAAATAGACCATTCCGCATACTGCAGCGGCATAGCTCGCCCAGAGCTGGGCTTTGGAGGGGCCGTTCCTTCGAGTCATTATCCAGGCCATGTAAAAGCACATGAGACCGGCAGCAGCGAAGAGGATGGCATTGAAGTAGTCATTGATGGCCATATAGTGTCCAGGCTGATTCAGCCAGAATACGCCAAATAGGAGCCATCCGGACAGGGCGATGAGGCTCTTTTTGGTCAGGGATGATACAAGCAGCAGAAGCAAGCTGATCCAGAGCAGATAAGAAGCCAGCCAGTCCAACATCATTCACCTAAGAAGTACCACAGGTTTATTTAGCATTATCTACTTACACCGCGATGATATGAACTTGGTGGGGGCTGGATTCACACCATTTATGGGTTTGGTTGATCATGGATCGAAATGCTTTTATTTTATTTTCTGCAGCGAGCGTGCTTCTCCTGGCCGTGGCCGGAGCGCAGATAGCCGAAGCAGGGTCATCTGATGCCGTCGGAAAGATAGATACTGATCTGGCAGAGATGCTCGATGGTGCGGGGGAGGAAAGGATACCTGTGATTGTGATGCTGAAGGGCACCGAGGCTCCGGATTTTGGCGGCTTTGATGTCAAGTACAGCTACCAGCTCATCTCCGGCCTGGCTGGAGAGGCAAGCGGCACTACCATCCGAGAGATGGCAGAGAGCGATAGAGTATCCGCTATCTATTTCGATGATCCTGCGAAGATATCGGCACCAGGCGAGGATACTGCATCTGATAATACGTCTATTTATGATGGCCGTTATGGCAATGCCTCCTGGTCAGGTCAAGAGGACGGCAACCTGTCAGATCAATACCCGTCAGATGGTTACATCTCTCCTGCCCGGATCATCAAAGCAGACAAGCTATGGGAGATGGGGATCGATGGCCGGGGGGTAAACGTTGCGGTGATCGATTCAGGCATCGACAAGAATCATCCCGATCTGATCGGCAAGGTGATCGCTGAGAAGAACTTCCTGGCCAATGAGATCACAGCAGACGATCTTTTGGGTCATGGCACAATGATCGCCGGGATCATCGCCGGCTCAGGTGCCAGCTCGGGCGGTAGATATGTGGGAATTGCCCCCGGGGCGAGCCTGATCAATGTCAAGGTGATCGACCAGAATGGCGACGGCAGGGTATCGGATATCATCGCCGGCATTGAGTGGGCTATCTACAATGGCGCTGACGTTCTGAGCCTCAGCCTGGGAGGGATAAACCTGGGCGAGACCAATCCCCCCATAACCATGGCCGCAGATAATGCCGCGGATCAGGGTGTGGTGGTATGTGTGGCTGCGGGAAACCGCAACAGCACTGAGAACGAGAATCAGCTGTCGGGAGCATCGTCCAGCCAGCTTCGAGGCTCTCCGGTCGAGCTCTCCCAGACGGAAGAGAGCAGCGGCAAGGACGTCTATTTCCTGTTTGTGCCCATCGTCTTCGCCCTGCCTCCGGGGCTGATCGACTCTCCAGGCGACGGGGTGAATGTCATCACCCTGGGTTCAACCGATGCTGCGGGGCATATGGCCAGCTTCTCCGGCTCCGGACCGACCAGGGACGACAGGATCAAGCCGGATGTCGTCGCTCCGGGAATGGATATCATCTCCACAGTGCCTGCTGGCCTTGAGGGGCCGAAGTATGTTGATACTTATTATGCCCGGGAATCGGGGACAAGCCTCTCCACTCCCATTGCCGCAGGTCTCGCTGCCCTTCTCTTGCAGGAGAGGAGCAACCTAACTCCCGCTGGGATCAAGGGGGCGATGACCAGGGGAGCGGCCAAGCTCAACAACACCCATGGGGTGGCTTATGAGTCATACTATCAGGGAACGGGCCTCCTTGATGCTCTCCATTCCTACCAGCTCCTGGAAGAACTGGGAGACGGGATGAGCGGCGTCGTGCCTGACCTGTGGAAGCCAGGTCGGTGGGCATATCTGCCCTCAGGAGAAGGGGTTTATGTGGGCCTGGATACAGGAGCAGACCGGCCGCAGAAGAAGGTCTATGCCCTTGCTCCTGGAGACCGCGACTGGAATACCAGGTTCGTGTTCTTCAGCAACCGGGAGAGAGATGGGATTTCCCTCTCCGCTCAGGGGGAGATAGCAGATTGGGTCAGCCTGCAGGCCCTTCCTGAGCATATATCATCCAACAGTCAGCATGTCTTTGCCGCATCCATCCAGGTGCCGGAAGATGCGGATCCTGGAGATTATTCCGGGTCGCTTGATATCACCGACTCCGGAGAGACGGTCCTTGAGATACCGGTCAGCCTGACGGTGGCAGAGCCCCTATCCATCTCCCAGGGGAGGGGAGGGAATTCCGGAAGCCTGACCGGGAACCAGTGGGATTACTATTATCTGGATTTGCCGGTGGGATCGAGGGGGATTGAGGTCAGGCTGGACTGGAACTCCGAATCGGATTCCATTGATGCTGATCGAACTGACTCCAACTCAACGGCTTTTAGCTCCACCAACGCCAGCTCCACGGACCTTGGCTCCAGCCTGGACCTGTTCCTGATATCCCCCACCAGCGAGTACTATGCTGGAGGGCCGGAGGGCAGCTCCAAGAGGGTAGCCATCGAGAGCCCGCCTTCGGGAAGGTGGCTTGTGGCCGTGTATAGCGAGAATGCATCCGTTAATGCCAGCTATACCCTTCAGGTAGAGCAGGAGATGATCGAGCCCACTCCCAAGCGGTGGCACATAGACTCCGCCAACCCGGGAATGAATGCCAGCATCGAAATCCTGCTGGAGAATAGAGGTCTGGCGATGGAGAATCTGAGCTATGCGGCAGTTATCGAGAACGAAAGCCTGGTGGAGTATGAGGACAGAGTGGGATTGAAGCAGATCTGGAACCAGACGGTGAATGTAACCGATGAGACCATAAGGCTCTCTGCAGAGCTTGCCACCATTGACGGCAGCGGATACAGCGAGGTGGCCCTGGTCTTTGAGGATCCCGATGGAATGGCAAGCGAGGAGCATGCGGATCTTGGTTCGGGATATCTCGGTCCGGTGGAGGTCTCCAATCCTCAGGCTGGCAGGTGGGCGATCAACGTCTATGGGTATAATGTCCCCGAAACCGGCCAGCCCTTCAGGCTCACTGTCAAACAATACAAAGAGGAGCCCTGGAGCTGGATCAGCATCAGCGGCCCTGACCGGCTGGAGGCAGGCAGCAACCAAACCCTCCGGGCCAGCCTCGCCTTGCCCCAGATTCCTGCCCAACACCAGCTGCAGGGATACATAAAGATCTGGGCTAACAACAGCAGCATCCAGATCCCGGTGAGCGTCTCGCTGGCCGGATCAGGGCTTGTCGGCCTGAGCTCGGAAGAGGTGCTGGACGAGGATAACGACGGCAGGCATGACCAGCTGGTTTTGGGATTCGGGGTGAATGTCACCATTCCAGGAAATTTCAGGCTGAATGGGGTGGTGAACGATTGCCTTGGGAATAGGATCGATGTGATAGATCAGAGCCAGAGGCTGGATGAGGATGGAGATATCCATGTCAACATCAGCGGCACCGATATCTGGAGAGCGGCCAAGTGCGGCCCCATCAGAATCGAGAACCTGGTCCTCTACGATAATACTGGCAACTACCTTGATCGCTATGAAGAGGATATCCGCATAGATCGTGATCCCAAAGAGTTCCAGGCGCCTCCTGCCTACATCAGCGGATTTGTCAATCAGACCACTGTGGAGGTCATAGCCGTTGGGGTCAACCTATCGGTGACAAAGCCTGGAACCTATCGGATCGATGGGTTCATCCTGGATGATTCCGGGGAGGAGATCGGATACGAGAAGGTTGAAGAACGCCTTAATCCGGGCAACCACACCCTAAGCCTCGAGTTCAGTCCCTCAGATTTTATTATCCAGGAGGAGGTCTCCCGGGTTCGGCTGGTTGATCTGGTTTTGACCTCTGACGGGGAGGAGCTGGAGAATAGAGACCTGGCCTGGACCTCAGAGGAGATGGACCCCCTAGCATTTAGAGCGGTGCCTGGGTCTGGGGAGGCCATGGCATCTCAGGAGTCGGTGGTCCCAGCAGGCTCTGACTCTGATCTTCCCTTCCCGGCAGCAGAGGGAGCGGTATTGAGACGGGAAAATGGTACGGTGGTCATATCCTGATCCTTTAAAATGTCTCTTTTTCATGTAACAAGGGAGTCGGACATACCGCTGGTGGGATGTCTGTACTTCGGAGTGGTGGATCGGGGGAGCAATCTCCTGCAGATAAGGCCGAGCTGCGGCTGCAACTTAAGCTGCCCCTTCTGCTCGGTTGATGCCGGTCCCAGCTCGAGGTCAAGGGTGACAGACTATCAAGTGGACCTGGACTATCTGATGGAGGCGGTTCGGGAGATAGCCCCCTTCAAGGGACCCGGGGTGGAGTGCCATATCGACTCCCCTGGGGAGCCTATGCTCTATCCGGATATCGTAGAGCTGGTAGGGAGGCTGAAGGGGATAGGAGAGGTCAGTGTCGTCTCCATGCAGAGCAATGGCACTCGTCTGGATGAGGAGATGATCAGATCTTTAGAGGAGGCGGGGCTGGACAGGATCAACCTCTCCATGCACGCTTTAGATCCGGAGCTGGCGGCGTATCTGGCGGGAAGGCCGGGATTTGATGTCCAGGGGCTTATAGAGACAGCAGAAAATATTGCCAAAAGCAGAATCGATCTATTGATCGCGCCGGTGTACATTCCGGGAATAAACGACCAAGAGATTCCAAAATTGATCGATTTTGCCATTAGATCAGGAGCGGGAAAGAGGTGGCCGCCCCTTGGGATTCAGAAGTTCGAGCACTACCGGCTGGGCCGATCGCCGCGGGGCGTTCGTGCGGAGAACTGGTGGCACTTTTATAACCGCAGCATGCCGCAGTGGGAGAAGGAGTTCTCTCTGCCCCTGAGGCTCAAGGCGCAGGATTTCGAAATTGAGAAGCGGCCCATGATCCCCACGGTCTTCAAGAGAAATGAGAAGACAAAAGTGGAGATAAGAGCTCCCGGTTGGGTAGAGGGCGAGCAGCTTGGAGTGGCAAAAAATCGGGTGGTATCGGTGGTGGACTGCCCGAAAAAAGAGGGGAGCGTGCGGGTGAAGATAGTATCCAATAAGCACAATATCTATGTGGCTGTGCCAGCTTGAGGATGGACATTTTCAGCTTTGCAGCACGCAAAATTGCTTTAAGGCGAATGCTCCTCGATCTCCTCCTCCAGATCTTTCAGATATCTTCTCAGCACCTCATTTCTCCTGCTGGCCATCTCTTTTCCTCTCCTGGTATGCATTCGGGATTCCAGCCTGAGGAGCTTTCTGTAAAAATGATCCAGATTCCATTTGCCGTCATCCGGCTCACGTCTCTTGCAGAAAGGATCCTGGGGGCTGTAGAATGCCCGGTTTATAGATCCGCCGGTCATAAAGGCTCGGGCTATGCCGACAGCGCCCATGGCATCCAGCCGGTCGGCATCCTGAAGTATTTTTCCCTCCAGGGTTTGGGGGTCGATTCCCTGGGAGAAGCGGTGCACCTCGATCGCATAGAGCACCTTCGCTTTTTTCTCTTCAGGCAGATCGATTTTCTCCAGAAACTGGCACACTGCCTCCCGTCGCCTGACATCTTGATCCTGCTTTGCCTCTAATGAGCCAAGAGAATGCTTAGATCCCTCTTTAGCATCATGCAGTAGAGCTGCCAGGAGAAGAACAGGCATGTCCGCCCCCTCGGCCAGGCCGATCACTTTGGCATTATGATAAACCCTTAAGATATGAGAAAAGTCGTGCGCCGGGTCCGCATCCTTATACAGCCTCTCGACATCTTCCAGCAGTGATTGGGTGAAGATTTCTTCCTCAAAGCACATCGATCTCGGGCTGCTTTCCAGCCTTAAATAATCTATCGATGGATCTTCATCGAATAGAAGCTCAGCCCAGCAACTTGATAAGAGAAAACATCATAGTGGGGAAAAAGAGGTGCCCGACCTGCCCAGCAGTATCGTTTCCGCCTTCGAGCTGACCGTCGCCATGAGGCATATCATCTATCGAAAGAGAGGAACCCTCCTCTCTGTAGCAGCCATAGCCCTGGCAGTATCCATCTCTCTCGTCTCCATATTCATGATGGACGGCTTTAGGGATATGCTCTTCGATGTGATCATCGAGGACCTTCCTCATGTCACCGTCACCCCCAAAGAAGGCGACGATTACATCTACCTCTATCACAGCCTCGCTGATCGCATTTGGGACATCCCAGGGGTAGTGGCTGTATCCGCCAGCCTGGGCACCAGTGCTACATTCACATATAAGGAAAATGTGGAGAATGTAGCCATGTCAGGGGTTGATCCGGAGGACTTTGAAAGCATATACCATCTTGAGGAATATATGATCAAAGGGGACCTTATCTCCGTCCAGAGCGGCAAAAAGGTGATCTTGGGCAAAAAGCTCTCTGAACGGCTGAAGGTCAAGATGGGCCAGACGATCTATGCCAGCTTTCCCGATGCCAGGGGCACCAGCCTGATGGTTTCAGGCATCTTCGATCCGCCCGTTGGCTGGCCAGAAGACCTGGCCATCGTCTCCCTGGAAACCGCCAGGAGCTTTCTGAATGAAGGGGATGTGGCATCTAATGTTGATATAAGGCTTGAGGATATCTACCAGGCAGATGCCGCTGCCAGATCTCTGCAGGATTACGGATACAAGGCGGATAGCTGGCAGAAGCTCTACCCGGAGATCCTGGAGACCCTGGCCATAGAGACCTTCGAGAACAATCTGATAATGCTATTGATCCTGATCATCGCCTCCTTTGGAGTGGGAAGCGTCATGTACCTGCTGGTAAACGAGAAGACCAGCGAGATCGGCATGCTGATGGCCATGGGCGCGAAAAGGCAGAGCATAATGAATATATTCCTGATCGAGAGCGGCCTCTTGGGGCTGATGGGCGGAGCGGTGGGTGCAGTCCTGGGCCTGGCCCTTTCCCTTTATCTCGGTAATCTGGAGTTCTCAATGGAAGCCCCCGGCGGTCAGAAGATCACCTTGCCGGTGGTGATCAGCCTGGAAAGCTTCCTGGTGATAATAATTGCTGCAATTGCATTGAGCATCATCGCAGGCTCCTATCCCGCTTACAAAGCATCGAGGCTTGATCCCACCCAGGCCATAAACGCATGAAGAGATATTGAAGGAAAAAAATGATGTACGAGTTTTCCATCGCCCAAAGACATATCCTGAGAAATCCCAGGATGGCCCTGTTCACAGTTGCCGCGGTGACGCTGGCGGTGGCGATCATCGTTCTTTTCATGGGAATCATGAGTGGTTTTCAAGAGGAGATCATTACCACGACGGTGGAGAACAATCCTCACATCTACATCCAGCCAAAGGAGGATGAGAACTATATCTATCTGTACAGAACCGTCTCTAATATTCTATGGGCATATCCAGGAGTAGAGGCGGTCTCGGCGAGGCTGGCAGGAAAAGGAGCCGCCAAATACAAAGACGAGGTTAGAGCAATCAGCTTCCTTGGTGTCAATCCAGAGGACGAGGACCGGATGATGGATGTCAGAAGCGACATCATCTCCGGAGATTTTCAGGATTTGGAGCGCCGGAAGTATGCTGCCTTCATTGGAACCGGCCTGGCAGAGAAGCTGAAGATAGATCTCGAGGACGACTTCACCCTGACGAGAGGAAACATATCCCTCCGAATAAAGGTTGCAGGCCTTTTTGAGACAGGCACTGCAGCAGACGATTCCCTGATATATATTCCTCTGATGCTGGCTCAGGATCTGATAGAAATGGGGGACGTGGTCTCAGAGGTCGACGCCAAGGTGGCTGATATCTATCAGGTCTCACTCATCACTGCCGACCTCAACCGGCGATTTGCATACGATTCAAAATCCTGGCAGGACATGAATGCCGATATCCTTAATCTCATTGAGACCCAGAGAGTCTTCGCCTGGATATTTTATCTTCTGATCTTCGCCATAGCCGGTTTTGGAATAGCCAATACCATGATCATGATAGTCTCCCGCCGGACGCGGGAGATCGGCATTCTCATGGCTATGGGCGCCACTCGCCGGTCCATCCTCAAGGTATTTATCCTGGAGAGCCTGATCCTGGCCCCACCTTCTGCTCTGATGGGCGGGATTCTCGCTTATCTCTCAGCTCAGCTGATAATGTCCTATGAGATCGAGCTCCCCTCGGAGATCTACATGATATCTAAAATGACCATCTCCATGAAGCCGGAGTTCTTCGTCTGGGCGGTTGGCATTGCTCTCACTGTCAACTTCGTGGCCGGGCTCTATCCCGCCTGGAAGGCCTCCCGTATGGATCCAGTGGTGGCGATCGGCAGCGCATAATGAGCCTGGCACTTCCTCTTCATAAGGCAAAGCGCAGCTTCCTGCAGCTCGTCCACCATATCAGCAGGGACGTATGCTCTCGGTGTCTGGGAACGGGCGATGCAGGCGAGCACTGGCGAAGAGATGCATTCCAAAAGGCTCTTCACCCTCTTCAGCCTCTTCTCGATGGCTCTTTTTGCCAATTCCCTCTCATCGGTTGTACATAGTCCATCCAGGTCAAAGCCGATAACCACTGGCAAACAGATTTCATCCAGATCGCCTTCAAATGCACGAATTCCAATGCTCTGAGGGGCAGGAACCAGCTTTCCATTCTGCTTTCTCAATCTCGTACTTGCACCATCCCATTCTATGAGGTCGATTTTCTTTCCACCGGCAAAAGAGGATCTTATTCTTGTTTTTGGCGCATCCAAGAACTCCCCCCCAAAAACCCTTCCGTAGGCGTCTATTTTCTCCTTTCTCGGGTCAAAATGGTATAGAGATCCTAAGATTCCATAGTGAAAGGCGGGGCAGGTGAAGTTCCCCTCGTTCAGCCTTCTCTTAGCGTATTCATATATCTCTGGCATCATCCTATCAAAATAGTCGAATATGTTACTTCCTTCCTTCGCCGGCAGCCGTGGGCAGTCAGAGAACATGTCATGGTGCCTGTCAATCCGGACCACAACTAAAGGCATCTTATGCTTGCAGTATTCTCTGATCCAATAGAGAAGGACCTCATTATGAGAGTCGATTATTACTGTCTGCATGATGCATCTCCCGACAGGTCAGGATAAGCTATAACTATAACGATTAAACCTTTAATTAATCTAATCTACATAAAGTTATCTGTATTGTATCGAGTATAAGATAGGAAGTTCGAATCAGGGGAGCAATGGTTCATCGATAAGGGAAAAATGGATCTAGTTGAAGCGAAAATCAGCCATTCATGAATAATAATGATGAGGATCTTTCATCCTTTCTTATGGATTTTGGATTCACAGAGGATGAGCTTTTTGCGGTCACATATGAGCTGGACTCCTATCGGTCGATTCCTGGGACAACTGTGAAAAGGTACCTGAATAGGATACTTCAGAACATCACAGAGGAGGATCGGGAGGCATTCTTGAAGGGAATTATGGTCGGGGTGGTGATCCGAAAGGCGGCGGATTCAATGGTGGAACCGGAGCTTACCGAGGAGGAGATTAGGGTGGCAAAGGAGATCGAAAGGCATAGATTCTCCGATTAAGTCCGCGCAAGAGGCGCTTGCACACAAAAGGGAAAAATAAAAATTTAATAAAAAAAATATCTGATCATCGCATATTCGCCGCACAAACCGCTTTCTTCCGCCGCCCGTTGGGGCCGGCCCGACTGGCCACAGGGACTGGCTCTGTCTCTGGCATGAGCCTTGCTCTCATGAATCGGCCGGTATGGCTCTCCATCACTTCAGCCACCTGTTCCGGAGTGCCGGTGGCCACAACCCGGCCGCCAGCGTTCCCTCCTTCCGGCCCCATATCGATGATGTAGTCTGCGGATTTTATCACATCCAGGTTATGCTCTATCACCACTACGGTGTTCCCCTTGGATACCAGGTCGTCCAGGACATGGATTAATTTCTTCACATCATCGAAGTGCAGTCCGGTGGTAGGCTCATCTAAAAGGTAAATCGTCCTGCCCGTCCCCTTTTTGGCCAGCTCCCGCGTGAGCTTTATCCTCTGAGCCTCGCCGCCGGAGAGGGTGGTCGAGCTCTGGCCCAGCTTGATGTAGCCCAGCCCCACTCCTAGAAGGGTGTCCAGCTTGCTTCTTATGGCCGGAATGTTCTCGAAGTGCTCCCTTGCTTCCTCCACCGTCATATCCAGGGCTTCAGAAATGGACTTTCCCTTGTACTTGACCTCCAGGGTCTCCTGGTTGTAGCGGCTCCCTTTACATTCTTCGCACTCGATATAGACATCGGGCAGGAAGTTCATCTCGATCTTGATCAGGCCATCACCGTGGCAGCTCTCGCACCGGCCGCCCTGTACATTGAATGAGAAGCGACCGCTCTTGTAGCCACGAACCCTCGCCTCCTTGGTCTGGGCATATGCCTGGCGAATGGGATCGAAGACCTTGGTGTAGGTGGCGGGATTGGATCGGGGAGTCCTGCCGATGGGGCTCTGGTCGATGACGATCACCTTGTCTATCTCAGTGTCGAAGCGAATCCCATCATGCTCTCCCGGAGTCTCGTTTGAGTGGTAGATCCTCTTCATCAGCGCCCGGTATAGTGTATCGTAGATCAGGGTGGACTTGCCCGATCCCGAAACGCCGGTGACCACAGTCAGTACCCCTAGGGGAATGTCGACATCGATATCCTTGAGGTTGTTCTCCCGGCAGCCCATGAGATGGATGAACTTGTTGTTCTTCCTCCTCTTTGCCGGAACCTCGATCCTCTTTTTGCCGGAGAGGTACTGGCCGGTCAGCGATTTTGGGTTGGCCTCGATCTCTTCAGGAGTGCCCTCGGCCACCACATAGCCACCGTGAATTCCTGCTCCTGGGCCGATATCCAGCACATGATCGGCACTGCGAATGGTATCCTCGTCATGCTCGACCACAATCAGGGTGTTTCCCAGGTCTCTGAGCTTTTTCAGGGTCTCTATCAACCGAGAGTTGTCCCTCTGGTGCAGGCCTATGGAGGGCTCGTCCAGTACATAGAGGACGCCGGTAAGGTTCGAGCCTATCTGGGTAGCCAGACGAATGCGTTGCGCCTCCCCTCCGGAGAGGCTGCCTGCGTTTCTGGAGAGGGTCAGGTATCCCAGGCCCACGTGCTCTAAAAATCCCAGGCGGGAGCGGATCTCCTTCAGAACCTGGCGGGCGATCTCTCCCTCCTTGACCGAGAGCTTCTCCTCTAAATTCATGAAGAACTCATTGCATTCGCTCACCGAGAGGTTGGCCACATCAACAATAGATAAGTCCTGGATCCGGACCGCTAAGACCTTCTCTTTCAGCCTTTTTCCCTCGCAGGCCGGGCAGGGAAGGACCCGCATAAACTTCTCCAGCTCTTCCCGGCGGTACTCGGAGGCGGTCTGGCTGTAGAGGCGGATGCTCTGCGGTATCAGCCCCTCCCACTGGGAGTTATGCGACCAGTAAACGTCCCCATTTTTCATGCTCATATTCATCCGGATCTTCTCCTTCGAGCCGTACATCAGGGCATCGTACTGCTCAGGGGTGAGATCCTTGATGGGGGTGAAGATGTCAAAGCTGAAATGCTTGGCCACTGCCGCCAGGTGCTGGCCCCGCCAGCCATCGATGATATTACGGTAGAGGGCTACCGCTCCATCGGCGATGCATCGATCCCTGTCCGGTATGATCAGCTCGGGATCGAACTCCATTCTGAAACCCAGGCCGTTGCAGGACTCGCAGGCTCCAAAGGGGCTGTTGAAGGAGAACATCCGCGGCTGAAGCTCCTCGAAGACCAGGCCGCAGACGGGACAGGCCATCCTGGCGGAGTAGACCCGCTCCTCTCCGTTCTCATGCAGGACATAGACCAGGCCTTCCGTCTTTTTCAGGGCTTTTTCTATCGCCTCCACCAGCCGGGACTTGTCATCTCTTGGGTCCAGCCGGTCGATGACCACATCGATATCATGCTTCTTGTAGCGGTCGAGCTCTATCTCCTCGTCCGTCCTCTGGATCTGGCCGTTCAGCCTCACCCGGGCATAGCCCTCGGCGTTCAGGTCCTTGAGAAGCTGGCCATAGGTTCCTTTCTTCTGGCGGATGACTGGGGCGAGGATGGTGATCATTCCTCCGTCCTCCCCTTTCATCTCTTTAGTCCCCTCAGTTCCCTCAGGCTCCTTGCCTTTGATCTCCTCCAGGATGCTGACGGCGATCCTCTCCGGCGACTGAGACTCGATGCGGGTTCCGTGCTCCGGGCAGTGGGGGATGCCTATTCTGGCAAAGAGCAGGCGGAGGTAGTCGTAGATCTCGGTCACCGTTCCCACAGTGCTGCGTGGGTTTTTGGAGGTAGTCTTCTGTTCGATGGAGATGGCGGGGGAGAGGCCGTCGATGGAGTCCACTTCGGGCTTGTCCATCTGGCCTAAGAACTGGCGGGCGTAGGCGGAGAGCGATTCCACATAGCGGCGCTGGCCCTCGGCGTAGATGGTATCGAAGGCCAGGGTGGATTTGCCCGAGCCGGAGACGCCGGTGATGACGATCAGGCTGTCACGGGGAAGCAGGACGTCGATGTTTTTCAGGTTGTGCTCGCGGGCGCCTTTTATTACAATTGATTTCATATTTATTTCATCTATTTTAGCCAATCTTGCTGGCGATAGCAGTTCCATATCCGGCAAGAGCCCCATAGCGATATGCGGTGTACTTGGCTGGAACATTCAACCGGATGGTGTCAAGCGATATGGCATATAGCTCAGCACCGCTCTCTGGCAAGATGTCCAGGATAATGCTGTTGCCTGATGCGGTTCCGCTGGCCAGGGCCACCTGGGTGGTGCTGCCGGAGGCGATGCTCCCCCGGCCAAAGAGCCTGTTTCCGGATTGATGCAGGTCCAGAGAGATGGTGTATCCTTCGGAGAGCTGCAAGGCCCATTTTCCTGATATGCCAGTTAAGCTGGCAGCAGGGGTAGTGGCTTGGGCTGGGGTCTGAGTCACAGGGGTGCTGGAGAAGGTCTTTGCCACCGGGGTGTTGGATGCGCTGTATCTTCCCATTGTGGTCTTGCCGACGCTCGAGCCCAGAAGAGAGACCGGTTTGGATGTCTGAACGCTGCCGGCTGCAGAAGACGTGCCGCTGCCGACCTTCATCGTGAAAATGGGGTCGGTAAAGTACTTGCCAGCGTCGCCGCTATAGCTTCCCACATATCCGCCCTCCAGATAATCCTGAGCAGCGGAAGGCAGGGCCAATAATGACAGAAGGGCCAGAATGCCGAGTATCCTTATCATATCTAACTCACTGCGGTCAATGGCGTTCGTCAATTAACTTAAAGATAACCGTCGAATAATGAGGATGACATCCGGAGGTGGATGGGTAGCAGAAGGCGGCTCGCGTCCATCTGGAGGGCAGGGAGGGCTGTGAAGGGGAGAGGAGACTGGTGGTGGATGTGACCCTGCTTGCGGATAAATGGGGCGAAGCATCTTGATTTTCTGGGCAAGATTGTATCCAAGCCTCCCCGGCGTTGAGGGGGCCCAGGGCATTAGCGCGGGAGGCCCGAAGGGCTGACTCGCGGCGTGCACTAAAAAAAAGTCTGTGTAGATCAATTTTAGCCTTTATAACATCCTGGAATTGAGAACTTAATTATGCTGAAATTCGAGATCTTTCGATCCCCCTCAAAGCAGTTCAGACTTTTCATCCACGCTCGCCCAGAGAATCTTTCCTTTAATATATCGCAATCTAAAACCATCGACGGCTCATTCCGATCCCTTTGGCTTTGAGGTGCCTCTTTGCCTGTAGCCCGAAGGGCCGACTCGCGGCGTCCACTGAAAAGCAGCTTGCTAGAATTAATCTTGACCTTGATCCTGCTTGGTTTCAAGAGATCAACTATCCAATGAGAAAACTCCAGACAATTAGTCCATAAATCGATTCATACGGTTATTTGGGCTTCCCGGCTTTAGAGGAGGGCAGGCGGATCGCTCAGATCCAAAAACAGCAAAAAGCATTACTGCATCTAGCGGCAGGAATTTGTAAAAAGCAGCCTGCTGCATATCAATAATGGTCGCAATACGGCTCTTGAGCCCATCTCACGATATAAGCCGCCCATAAACCTGGGCAGCACAATTGGCCTGAGCTTTCACAAGAATGATCCAGCCGCCTCTTCATCCGATCTCGCCTTTCAGCTAATCTTCCATTTTATTTCAAATTTTATAGGCTAATTATAATTTGTAATAACGAAAAGTCTTAAGTATAAGCTATAGTTTAACACGAATCAGATATCGATGCGGATTTAGGACAACGAACGTGGTCCCGCGATCTGATTGCAAATAAATGGAGGAATAGAAGTGAGTAAAAGA
>ENA-UOOR01002406-UOOR01002406.1-fermentation-metagenome-genome-assembly--contig:-NODE-2406-length-18921-cov-8.923195_pt1 | contig 18921 bp, 13 predicted proteins | sample MGYA00245780_ERZ724029 | MGnify/ENA primary metagenome ERZ724029 (study PRJEB28704, sample SAMN03018315) | fermentation metagenome | biome: anthropogenic terrestrial biome; feature: soil; material... | reverse complement strand
TTTGCAGCCATTGCTGCATGACTCATATAGTAAATTTTTAACGGACTATTGATTAAAAATTAGTATTTTATATATTATTAACATGACTTAAGCATTAATGGATTGAATAATTAATAAATTTGCAGAGTTATTATGTAGGACATATAAAATATATACCATATAATGGAAAATGTTAAGGGAAAACTTGAAATCAAAAAAGGGACTACCACTCTTGTTGATTTGACAGAAGAGGCAATACTCAATTATATTAAAGAGAGTCATTTAAAGCCGGGTGATGAATTCATGTTTGATGAAAGTCAACTGTCAGAGCAATTGAATGTAAGTAGAAATGTTGTTAGAGAAGCACTCAGCAGGTTGCACTCATTTGGAATAATCAACAGCCGAAAAAGGAAAGGGATTTTTTTACAAGAACCCGATATGAAAAAAAACTTTAGTCGGATTATTGATCCAAAGCTATTGAGTAAAGAGAGATATCTGGATCTGCTTGACTTAAGATATATTTTAGAGATCGGTATAATACCCTCTTTGTTTGAAAATTTACAGGAGCAAGACATCAGAGATCTGTATGAGGTGCTTCCGTTGCATATGATTGAGAACAAGGATGTTAGGTTGTCGACAGAAGACGAGATTAAATTTCACACTCTTATTTATAGAATTGTGGGTAATCAGACGCTGATCGATTTAATGCAGATCATTATATCGATGCGTTTCAGACTTTATGATAGTTCAGAGTTTGCAATTTTTAATCAAAAGATGAATAGTAATAATCTAAAGGCCACTCATTTTGATATCATTAAGGCAATTGAGAGTCGAGATAGTGACCGGTATGAAAATGTAATTAAAAGGCATTTATTGCCTTATCATATGTATATTAAAGAGAGAAGACAAGTTTTGTAGATTAGTTAAACCCCTGAGATCTCCCAAAAAGAGTTAAACCTGTGAATCGATTTTTATCCCTTTTATTATTATCCTTTATACTAACTAACTCATATGCAATTAATGGAAATCAATTGTGTGTAGAAGAGATTGCACTAAATTATCTATACGAAACGGTTAATGATACCATTTTTTGGAATAAGATTCATGCGATCGAGTTTTTGATAGATTTAGGATTTAATGAAAACATAGACGTGATATTGGAAGAATTGGAGTGCAATTATGAAAATATTCCTCAAAAAAGAATCGGATGTTGGAGATGCAGGGTAATGAACGAACAGAATACCGATAAAAAAAACAGATATATTGAGAAAATCTTTCAAGTCTATACAAACCCAAATAGCCCTGATATGATACATGCAATTGAAAGTCTTGCAAAGTTGTCGGTATCCTTGAAAAACATCCCTCGGCCGGCACTTTATGATTCTGCAAAAAATAACATCTGCAATGCTTACCTGAACTGGTCCTCCATTTATCCAGATTCTCCAGTCTCATGTATAGACTATTCAGCTTTATTCAAAACACTTCAATCCGATAATTCAGATTACAGAAGAATAATGGCATACGGGTTGAAATTTTTAGGTGAAATGGAGAGTAAGCCATGGCAAAATGTTGCTGAGAGAGCAATAAATCAACTTGCAGAATATCCTTTTTCAACTTATTTGTTAAGTGGAGCACTAAGTACATGTCCCGAAAAAGAACGAAAAAGTCGTTATACAGATCTTATCAAGCAAAAATTGAAAATTCTGGCAAAAGGGAATGAATCCATTAATCAATACGAGGCTTATGTTGCCTTGGGAAATTTTGCAGATCAGGAAGATTTCAACTTCATCAAAAAGGAGTTTCTGAAATTATATTCATGTAAGAATGGAGCAGAATTTGACAGGAACAAAAAGGATGTTTTGTCCGCCATATCCTATGCTTTATTAAAAACATCAGGCCATAAAAATAAATAACAAATATGAGTTTTTCAATCATAGACTGGATTATTGTAATAGCATACCTTTTACTTATGTTATTAATTGGATATTTATCTTCACGAAATAACAAAACCGCTGAAGATTATATTCTTGGAGGCAAAACAATGAAACCTTTTATGATCGGCATTTCATTGTTTGCCACCCTCTTCAGTACATTAAGCTATCTGTCATATCCGGGTGAAATGATTAAGTATGGGCCAGTTTTTTTAGCGGGTATCCTCGCATTGCCTCTAGCAAACTGGATTGTTGGAAAATTCTTAATTCCAAAGTTTATGCAAATGAACGTAAAAAGTGCATATGAAATTTTAGAGATTCAACTGGGAACTAATACAAGAAAACTTGCTGTATTTTTCTTCCTGTGCTTACGTTTTTTATGGATGACAACCATTATATATGCAACTGTTGATATTGCAATGGTCCCCATATTAAATATTGACCGTTCACTCGTTCCATATATAAGCATTGCCTTGTCAATATTGACGGTTATTTATACCACCATGGGTGGGATTAAGGCTGTAGTTAGAACCGATGTTGCTCAATCCTTTATCATGTTTTTTGGACTCATTATAACAATTATTTTTGTAATAAGCCAGCTAAGTCAAGATCAATCTCTTTTTAATCCTTCACTATATGCTCACTGGGGGGGCTTTGATTGGGGGATTCACCCTACTAAAAGGATGACAGTGGGAAATATTATTATATTGATATTAATCATACAGGTGTGTACAGCGGGTTCTGATCAAATGGCAATACAAAGGTATTTATCCACAAAAAGTTCAAAAGATGCTTCAGCCTCATACAATATATCACTTTGGGGTGGTGGACTTATTAAAATACTGCTGGCTATGGCAGGGATATGTGTAATGGCTTTTTTCTTTTACAATCCTGAAATTATAGAAAATGGTGGAACCATATACGATCATGCAGATTCGCTATTTCCATTGTACATAAGGGTTGGGCTTCCACCAGGATTGACGGGATTAATTACAGCTGCCTTATTAGCTGCTGCTATGTCAAGTTTATCTTCTGGTTTGAACTCAAGTTCTACAGTAATCTTGGAAGATATCCTTAAGAAAAGAAAGAAAAAAGGAAAACAAGAGCCATCTGATGATAAAAGTGATTTAAAATTAATCAAAAAAATCTCATTTATACTCGGAATTTTGGTAGCTCTATCAACATTTTTTCTACCGTATATTACGGGGAACCTATTCGATATAATTCAAAAAGTGGTTAATCTGGTAGTTGCTCCTCTATTTGTCCTGTTCTTTATGGCCTTGTTTGTGCCTTATGCTACTGACAGATCTTCTGTTTTAGCAGGATTATTTTCTTTAGCAATTGCAATTCTTATTGCCTTTTTTGAGTTGTTTGGTATTTCATCGTTGTGGGTTACCACCCTTTCACTCGTAGGAGGTATTACTCTCGGAGTACTTTTAAGTTTCATTAACAACAGGTTAATTATAAAAAGAAACTATGGAGAAAAAGTGTGACAATTTTAATATAAACTATATATAAGCAGTTAACCTATTTATAATCGGACATTAGTGATATTGAAAAACGAATAGAATAAAGAAATAAGTAATAAACCATTAAAACAAGTATGCCTATGGAAATAATTGAATTGAAAAACAGCTCTCATCTTCAACTTTTTATGACGTGAAAGATAAAGAAAAACAAATAAAAAAAGCCGAACGAAATTAGGAGTAACGTCCGGCCAATTAATTCAATTAATTAATAATTAAAATCATACAAAGATATGCATAAAAACTCAATTACAGGGGGAAAAACAGAGAATAATCCACACCATGTATTGACAATATTAGGAATATCACTACTACAGCTGTTTGGAGGTGCATTCTTTTCTCACGCTGCCGACAGACAATTTCAAGATACTCGATATATTGCAAGTCAATTCGCAACAACAATGCAGGAAACACACGAGGAATTTGTGAAAATTCGTGACAATAAAGAAATTGTACAACAGCAAATTACGATCAAGGGAAAGGTAACCAGCGAGGATGGTGAACCATTGCCAGGTGTGACCATCATGTTGGTTGGAAGTACCCGAGGAGTTGTAACGGATTTAGACGGAACGTATTCTATAATGGTTTCTTACGGAGACAAATTACTGGTTTCCTTTTTAGGAATGGAAGATAAAATTGTAACCGTGGGCGATGACAAGGAAGTAAACATTATATTGGAAGAAAAAGGCAAAGAACTCGATGAGGTAACTGTGGTTGCTTTTGCCAAACAGAAAAAAGAAAGTGTTGTTTCATCAATATCTACAATTAAACCCGGTGAACTTCAAATCCCAAGTAGTAATCTAACCACTTCTTTTGCTGGTCGTTTGGCTGGTGTTATTTCCTATCAACGAAGCGGTGAGCCGGGGGAAGATAACGCCTCCTTTTTTATCAGAGGTGTCACAACATTTGGAGCAGGTAAAAAAGATCCATTAATCTTGATAGATGGTGTGGAGCTGACAACAGACGATCTTGCAAGGTTAAATACGGATGACATTGAAAGCTTTTCTATATTAAAAGATGCCAGTGCCACCGCTTTATATGGAGCCAGGGGCGCAAACGGTGTCATTATGGTTAAAACAAAAGAAGGAGAGGAAGGAAAAGCTAAACTATCAATCAGGATAGAGAATTCTTTATCTGCACCTGTGAGTAGTGTCGGTCTAGTGAAAGATCCACAACTGTTTATGAATATGCACAACGAGGCAATCAAAACACGTGACCCGTTGGGAGCGCTCATCTATTCAAATGAAAAAATAGCCAATACAGGAACTGGGAATCCCTACGTATATCCATTTAACGATTGGCAGGAGATGCTGTTTAAAGATTATACCAATAATCAGCGAATAAATTTGAACATTAGTGGTGGAGGGAAAATTTCTCGTTATTATATTGCTGCATCCATGAATCAAGATAATGGTATTTTGAAAGTGGATAAAAAGAATAATTTTAACAATAATATTGATTTAAAGAAATATTTGCTACGTGGGAATATGAATATAAATGTAACACCCACCACTGAGATTATTTTTAGGTTACATGGAACTTTCGATGATTACACTGGTCCAATTAGCGGGGGAACAGCAGTCTATAATTCGGTAATGAAAACAAATCCAGTTCTATTCCCCGCTTATTTTGAGCCAGATATTGCGAATAAATACACCAAACATATCCTTTTTGGAAACTATGGCACCGGTAATTATATAAATCCATATGCAGATATGGTCAAAGGCTATAAAGAATACAATAAAACACTAGTATTGGCTCAATTAGAACTAAAACAAAACCTTGACTTTTTATTAAAGGGATTGTCTATGAGAGGAATGTTTAATACAACCCGTTATTCCTATTTTGATGTGTCTCGTTATTATAGTCCCTATTATTATACAATTGATTCCTATAATAAAACTACCGATGAGTACTTCTTGATACCGTTGAATGAAGCTTCTGGAACAGAATACTTGACTTATAGTGAAGGAGAGAAGAGCGTTTATAGCACCACTTATTTTGAAAGTGCGTTGCAATATGGAACGTCTATTCAGGAACTACATAACCTGAATTCTCTTTTAGTGTTGACATCATATGAGAAACGTGTAGGAAATTCGGGGAGCCTTCAATTGTCATTACCCTATCGGAACATAGGATTAGCTGGTCGATTGACGTATGATTATGACAAACGTTATTTTTTGGAGTGGAATTTCGGATATAATGGTTCTGAACGATTTGATGTAGCACATCGCTTCGGTTTCTTCCCCTCGATAGCTGCCGGCTATTTGCTTTCCAATGAAGCTTTCTTCGAGCCCTTGAAAGGAATTATGCCTAAGTTGAAATTGAAAGCTACATACGGACTGGTTGGAAATGACGAGATTGGAGACGATGCCGATCGCTTCTTTTATTTGTCAGAGGTGAATATGAATAATGCTAACCGGGGATATACGTTTGGATATGAACGAGGATACACTAAGACAGGAGTTTCTATTTCACGCTATGCCGACCCTCAAATTTCATGGGAAAAGTCATATAAACAAAACTATGGAATTGAATTGTCCTTATTTGATAAACTGGAGATTCAAGGTGATTATTTCAGGGAACACAGAACAAATATTTTGCAAACAAGATCGTATATTCCTGCGACAATGGGATTGCAAGCTACTCCACAAGCCAATATCGGAGAAGCACTTGGAAATGGTTTTGAAATATCATTGAACTATAAGCAATTTTTCAATAATGATTTTTGGGCAACAAGTATGGCTAATTTTACCTATGCAACAGCAAAATATTTAGTATATGAAGAACCATCTTATGAAGATACTCCATGGACCAGGAGAGAAGGGCAGAAAATTGGACAATCATGGGGACTAATCGCTGAACGATTATTTATTGATGATTATGATGTAGCAAATTCCCCGATTCAGGAATTTGGCGATTATAGTGCCGGTGACATCAAGTACAAGGATATCAATAACGATGGTATAATTAATTCATATGACCAAGTGCCAATCGGTTTTCCAATAACTCCTGAAATTATCTATGGATTTGGTTCATCTTTAGGTTATAAGAATTTTGATTTCTCATTCTTTTTCCAAGGATCTGGACGTTCTTCGTTCTTTATATCGCCGGCATCCATCACTCCTTTTGTAAACAACCAAGCACTGCTGAAGATGATCGCAGACGACTACTGGTCCGAAGATAACCGTAATGCGTATGCTTTCTGGCCTCGGTTATCCGATTACACTATAACAAACAATAACCAACTAAGCACGCACTGGCTCCGGAATGGTTCTTTTTTAAGGCTTAAAACAGCTGAACTGGGATATACATTTCCTAAAGGATGGACAAGTAAGTTATTTCTTGAGAATGCTCGTATTTATCTTAGTGGGTCTAATCTCTTTGTCCTTAGTACTTTTAAGGATTGGGATGTTGAAATGGCTGGGAACGGTTTAGGATACCCACTTCAACATGTAGTTAATGTAGGTCTGAATATAAACTTTTAAACGGATACAAATGAAAATAATTAAATTATACGTTCTATTGTTGTTTCCATTTTTGTTAACAACAAATTGCAGCGATTACTTAGATGTCGTGCCTGATAATATAGCAACAATCGATAATGCATTTACCAATAGATACAATGCGGAGAAGTTCTTATTCACTTGCTATTCTTATTTACCAAATCATACCAACTTAAGCACTAACCCTGCTTTTTTTGGAGGATATGAGATGTGGATGTTGAACGACGAACCTACATGGCCTAATGTGCAGGGAAGTGGAAACCAATTTGCTTATTTTATGGCGAGGGACGGTCAAACAGCTAATTCACCGTATATCAACACATGGGAAGGATTAAGAGGAGGTGTTGATCTTTGGACAGCTATCCGTGATTGCAATATTTTTCTTGAAAATATTGATTTACCGCAAGATGTTGAAGATGATGAGAGGAATCGCTGGATCGCGGAAGTGAAATTTCTAAAAGCATATTATCATTTTTTTCTTTTTAGTCAATATGGTCCCATTCCAATCGTAGACAATAATTTGCCAGTTTCTGCCAATGTGGATGAAGTGGCTGTTTACCGAAATACAGTTGATGAAGTAGTTGACTATATTGTCAATTTGTTGGATGAAGCAGCAGCAGTATTGCCATCAACTATCGAAAATGTTACTGAAGAACTGGGGCGGATTACAAAACCCGTTGCCCTTGCTGTAAAAGCAAAACTCCTTACAACGGTAGCCAGTCCTTTATTTAATGGAAACAGTAATTATATAAATGTAATCGACAATAGAGGGATACATTTGTTCCCTCAGGAATATGATGCTGGTAAATGGACAAAGGCAGCAGCAGCAATTAAAGAAGCCATTGACGTCGCAGAAGAAAATGGTGCGGGGCTTTACTATTATACGGGTGCGTATATTTTATCAGAATCAACAAAAGCCAAACTTAACATCCGTGGTGCTGTTACCGAACGATGGAATTCCGAAATTATATGGGGAAGCAGTCAATCCACCGGCGCATTGCAAAGAGGTTTAGCTCATAGGCCTGACGGATTGACTTCGACAAGCTCTTATGTTGCTAGTGTCGGCAATCCGACAATTCGTACCGTGGAACGTTTTTATACCAAGAATGGGGTCCCAATTGATGAAGACACTTCATGGGATTACGATGGACGTTATGATGTGAGGAAAGCAACAGCAGAAGAGAAATTTTTGATTAAGGAAGGATTCACTACCGCAAAACTAAATTTTGACCGCGAAATACGTTATTATGCATCCCTCTTTTTTGACGGCTCCATGATCTATGGAAACGGAGTAAATTCTGAAAATACGTATTCATCCATCAATTATATGTCTATGAAAGCAGGATTGATTGGAGGACGTTATACTACGAATAATTATTCTGCTACTGGTTATGGAGTTAAAAAATTGATACATCCAAATTCTGTAGTTGCTAGCACGACCTTTTCAGCATATAATTATACTTTCCCTATTATTCGTTTGGCTGATTTGTATTTGCTTTATGCAGAAGTTTTAAATGAAATAAAAAGTGCCCCAGATGCTGATGTTTATTATTATGTTGATAAAGTAAGGGAACGCGCCTCTTTAAATGGGGTTGTAGAAAGTTGGTTGACTTACTCCAATAATCCTACTAAACCTTTCACTCAGGCAGGTATGCGTGAAATTATTCATCAGGAGCGTATGATAGAGTTGGCATTTGAAGGACAAAGTTATTGGGATTTGCTGCGTTGGAAAAAGGCGCAACAAGAGTTTTCAAAACCGATCCAAGGATGGAATGTGACAGGAAAAGAAGTAGAGGATTATTATCAGATTCAAACAATTTTCACACCACCCACATTTAACATTAAAAACTATTTTTATCCTATCAGGAATTATGAACTTAGCGTTAATAAAAATTTAGTACAGAATTATGGATGGTAAATACACAGAAATCAAAAAAAATGGTGACATGAAAAAGAAAGTTATCTTAATATACGGATTTTTAATTGGATTGCTTCTGGGGTGCAACGAAAAACTTGTCGACTGGCAACCAGGAACGGATACTGTTGCCCCAAGAGTCGTTACGAATATTCAGGTTGAGAATTTACCGGGAGCAGCGAAAATTACGTACAGTTTACCTGATGATGAGGATCTCATTTCTGTTGAAGCAGTATACACAATCAATGGGAAACAACAAAGAACTTCTGCTTCGGTATATACAAACACATTGATAGTTAATGGGTTTGGATCAACAGATGAACAGACAATCCAATTATATTGTGTTGACAGGAGTCGTAATTATTCACAAGCAGTAGAAGCGCAAATCAAACCTTTGACTCCTCCCATCATTTCCATATTTGAATCAATAAAAATGAATGCAACTTTTGGAGGAGTAGCGTTAAAATGGGATAATCCCACCAATGCAGATGTTTCAGTTTGGTTATTGGCCGAAGATTCTACAGGTGTCGTCAAAGAAGCGGAAACAGTGTATACCAGCGCCACTTTAGGTCAATTTAAACTAAGAGGATTTGATGCTGTGGAAAGATTATTTGGCGTGTATGTTCGTGATCGATGGAATAATCTTTCCGATACATTGTATACTGCACTTACTCCATTTTTTGAAGAAAAGATCGATTCCAGACCCTTTAAAAGCCTGAGGCTTCCACGTGATGAAAATACGTCAGCTCTTGCTAATCTATTTGACGGTAGTATATCAAATGGCATGTTCACCCCTAATGATGTGTCACTTTCACCTGTTTTCTTTACGATTGATTTGGGACAAACCGTTGTACTCAGCCGTTATAAGCTATGGCATCGGAGTAGTGTGCAATATATAAATGCTAGTCCCAAAATATGGAAAATCTATGGAACTACTAATCCGAACTTGACTATAACAGATCCAGATTATTGGGTAAACGGTTATCAAAAAGATTGGATATTATTGAGTGATGTGAATAATATTTCTATGTATAAACCATCTGGAGATCCTGTAAACATTACCGCTGAAGATAAAGCAGCAGCGACAGCCGGATTTGATTTGGAATGCACGAGCGAGGCTATTCCTGTTCGTTATATCCGTTTTGAGATAACGGAAAATTGGGCAGTTCCGGTCCGAACAGTTATCGGGGAACTGGAATTTTATGGAGCACTTGTAAAATAAATATCTAATAGATAAAAAATAGATTATGAAAATACAATACTTTTTATACAGCATACTATTTAGTTTCTTATTTTATGCTTGCGATGGAATGTACGATAATATTGATCCTTATTACGATAGAGGAGAAATGAATTATTTAGCAAAAGTAGATACTGTTTTTACCAAGGCAGGAAAAAATAGAGTTCAATTCACATGGTTGGTCAATCCAGATCCTAGAATAAGAGAATTGTATGTGAACTGGAATGCCGGTGTTAATGAGACAACTATACCCATAAATTTTGATCAATTGGGTGAGGATAGATACTATTCTGTAATCCTCGAATCTGTGGAAGAAGGTAGCCATATCTTCAACCTCCATCACAAAGGGAACGGACATATGTCTGTTGCAACTGAAGTTGAAGCTACCTCTTATGGGGAACTGTATCAAGCAAACATAGAACCACGTTCAATCCGCTCTATCACTTTGCAGGACAATAAAGCCACAATAATATGGCGATCTGTTGTTGAAAATTGTAAAGTAAGAATTACCTACACTAATGTTGCAGGCATGATTTCTGAACGATTGGTAATTCCAACCGAAACAAACACGGTAATCGAAGATGTTAAACCTAAGAGTTCTTTTAGTTATGTGAGTACATACCTACCAGAAGAGGACGCTATTGATAGCTTCTCTGTAACATCTGAAACTTTATATTTTCCAGAATAAAGAATAGTGTCCTAAATGAGGTAAAATAAATTCAATAAACACTAGTGAAATGAAAAAAAAGAATTACGTTAAAAACCGTTTTGAAATAATGGAGATTTTCACAAACAAAATAATCGTGTTAATTATTTTCATCGTTTTTCCTTTCATGGCAGACGCCAAGCAGAATCCGAATGAAAAAAAAGAAGAGTGCGTTCAGTTGAAATATAGAACAAAATATGAAAAAGTACTGAAAGCATCTGAAGATTTGGACCGATGGTCTTACCTTGCTTTCCCATCCGTGCTGCAAATCGACCCTTCCACGATATTGATTTCATATAAGCGCGGTGAAGCACACGGTGGAGACCCAGGCGCTAAACTGGAAATTATGAGATATGATGTAATAAAGGAAAAAGTGCTTGATACAAAAGTAATTGGCGATATTGATGGATTAATTTTTCAAATGGGAGAATGGGTGAAGTTTCCAAATGGTGATATTGTTAATTACGTTGACATGCAGAAAATAGTACCTACTTCTAACTATAGAAAGAATCACCGGATAGGAGTTTATTATTCTCGATCAAAGGATAATGGCAAAAACTTTGGGCCAATGCAAAAGATGGAACCGGTAAACGGGATTGAATACGGATATGTTTTTGAAGACATAGTTGTTGGTTCACAAGTTTATATGTTAGTGATGACTTTTCCTGAACTGCAAGGAAAAATCGGGGAAGAAGGGTGGAAATATGGAGAAGTTCACGTAATCAAATCAAATGATAATGGGAAATCCTGGGAGTTCGTTCGAAACTTAAGCATTGAATTTGGAGATATAGATATAAATGAAAGTTCTTTCATTAAATATGGTGAAGGTTTTATTGTAACAACTCGCGGATATGACGGTCAGCAATGTGTATTTCAAACTGACAACAAATTTAAACTGGTAAAGCAAGTCAATTTAACTGAAAATTACGATTGTGTTCAAAGTATAATTGGACGTCCGAGACTTTTTCTCAAAAATGGAGCAATGTATTTGTTGGGAAGAGACTATACAAATCCCTACAGTCTTAATTTATATAAGATTGATCCTAAAACCCTGCATCTGGAAACATATGTTACTTTGGATCAGCGTCCAGGAGATGCATATTATGCTGAAGTTTTTTTTACTAAAAAAAATGGTAAAACATTTTTTAACACCATCACTTATGTAAAATCAGTTAGTAATTTGCCTGATATTGTTAGATTAGAATTTCCATGGGAAGAAATTGACGGAATCAAAAGATGAATGATAACAATACAGCAATTTTTATCCTGTTGAAAATTGAATTGCTGTTCACTTCGTTTTGACGATATAACATAAGTTTCGAAAAAATGGTTTTTTACATCAGCAGCAGGTGATCTTGGTTGATGATGACCAGATGTAAATTATAATTAACAAATAATACACCAAATTCATCTACAAGATTCCTGTGACGTGCTATTAATCAGATTTATTAAATAAAAAAATGGAGAGTATTTTTATAGAAGCAGAACATTTTGACAATATTGGTGGCTGGGTAGTAGATCAACAGAGTATTGTGTCTATGGGTTCGCCCTATCTGATGGCCCATGGTTTAGGAATACCTGTAAGAGATGCAAAAACCATTATTACCATCAAATCTTCGGGCATGTATAAAGTTTGGGTCCGAACCAGAAACTGGGTTGCTAGTTGGAATAATAATCACTCTCCGGGGAAATTTCAGGTGCTTATAAACCAAAAGGCGTTAGCTACAACTTTTGGTACTGAGGATGCAGCTTGGCATTGGCAGGACGGAGGCGAGATACAACTGGAGGGCGGCAATATCGAAATCGCCCTCCATGATCTGACAGGATTCAATGGTAGATGCGATGCAATCTTTATCACAGATGAACAAACATTTGTGCCTCCAAACGACTACTCATCTTTGAGATTATTTCGCAAAAAATTTAGCAGGTCTCCAATTAAAGAATATGGCAATTTCGATCTCGTTGTTGTAGGAGGAGGTATTGCAGGAATCTCAACCGCTATTTCAGCTGCAAGAAACGGTTGTAAGGTTGCGTTGGTACATGACAGAGAAGTACTGGGTGGCAATAATAGTTCAGAAGTGCGCGTCGGACTGTCGGGACTCATTTACCAAGAACCCTACCCTAAATTAGGAAGATTGGTTGATGAATTTGGACCCATAGGACATTGGACGTTATGGGAAGCTAAGAAAGATCCGACATCAGAAAGAAGCAAAAGAATCTTTGAAATCATAGAAAAGTATCCGGAAAAAAAGATTCACAATGGTGGACCTGCATCAAACTATGAAGATGCTTTAAAGTTGCAGACTCTGAAAGCTGAAAAAAATATATCCTTGTTCTTGCAGACTCACGTGGTTGATGTAACAAAAGATGGTGATCGTATTACCGCTGTCAGAGGAGTAAATTGTCGATACGACGAAGAATATATCTTTAAAGGCACTTACTTTGCCGATTGTTCCGGTGATGCTAACTTGGGATTTCTGGCAGGAGCAGATTACAGGGTTGGTAGAGAAAGTAAAGAGATGACAGATGAGCCGTCTGCTCCTGATGAAGAGGATAATTTGGTTATGGGTACTTCTTGTCAATGGTATGCTACTGCACAAGAACAAGAGACATCTTTTCCAGACTGCCCCTGGGCTGTGCAATTTAACGAAAAAACATGTAAACATAAAATCAAAGGGGATTGGAACTGGGAAACTGGCTTTTTTAAAGACCAGGTTCTGGATGTAGAAAACATCAGGGATTACGCACTGAGGGTAATTTTCGGTAACTGGTCGTTTATTAAAAACAACAGCAAAAGGAGTGAAAGATATAAATATTATTCGTTAAACTGGATTGCCTATATCGCAGGTAAAAGGGAATCGAGAAGGTTATTAGGGGATGTGATCTTAACCGAAACAGATATCATCAACCATATCTATTATCCTGATGCTTCGTTTACCACTACCTGGAGTATAGATTTGCATTATCCTATCTACTTTGATAACTTTGACGAAGAACCATTTTTGTCAAGAGCTGTACAACATCAGATATCGCCATATGCTGTACCTTATCGCTGCCTTTACTCCCGGAACATTACTAACCTATTTATGGCTGGCCGAAATATCAGTGTCACTCACATAGCATTGGGAACAGTAAGGGTGATGAGAACAATATCTATGATGGGAGAAGTAGTTGGTTTAGCGACATCTATATGCAAAGAAAGGAATATTCAACCTCGTGAAATCTATCACAAGTATTTAAAGTATTTATTAGAAAAATTATCAGAAGGTAACAAATCACATAAAATATAATTTCATGATACAATTTACAAAAATAAGAGGTTTAATTGCACCTGTTTTTACAGCCTTTAAACAAGATGGAGAAATTAACAAGGATATAATACCAGCTTACGCGGATAAATTAAAGAAAAAGAAGCTAAAGGGAGCTTTTATTCTCGGTTCTTCAGGGGAAGGAATGCTACTAAGTGTAGAAGAAAGGAAATCAATTATGAATACATGGGCAAAAGAACGTTCGGAAACGTTTAAACTTATTGTTCATGTCGGTGCAAACTCATACAAGGACTCACAGGTTTTGGCAAAGTATGCTGAAGATATGGGAGTGGATGCATTATCAGTCATGGGACCTACGTTTCTCCAACCCAAAACGGTCAAAGATCTTGTATCATATATAAAAATAATCACAGATGTAGTCCCAGGCGTTCCATTTTATTATTATCATATTCCAGTTCGAACAGGCATTAATTTCAATATGATAGATCTGCTAAGAGAGGCCAAAAATGAAATACCCAATCTTGTCGGGATTAAGTATACCAATAGCAATTTCATGGATATGCAGCAATGTATACTCTTCGATAATATGCGATTTGATGTTCTACATGGATCTGATGAAACATTACTGTTGGGATTAACTCTCGGTATTAAAGGCGGTATTGGTACAACCTACAATTTGATCCCAGAGTTGTATTATGAAATGATAGATGCATTCAATAATAATGATGTAGATTTGGCAAGACAACTTCAGTCCAAGTCTGTAAGATTAATGAACATCATAAGCAGACATGGAGGGGGTATTGTTGCTGGAAAATATCTTATGAAGATTGCAAATATGGATTGTGGACCATGTCGTCTTCCATTAAGAACGATTAGTAATGACGAAGCGAAAGAAATGATAGAAGAGCTAAAAACAAATGAACTATTTGACTTGATTCAAAACTCTTTTAAAGTTTGAATTTTGTCAGACTATTAACAATGCGTATTCTTTCGGTCTTGATTAGCTAATAAGGGTAAACCATCTTAACTATCCGAAAGAATTCTGCACATGTATGAATAACAAAATAAAGATTATTTCTAAATGAGATGTAATTTGCTAATTATATTGTTGATATTCTTAATTTTGAATTCTCAAATGTATTCTCAGGTTAATCATCGCTACGTTGATAAGTTGAACGCTTCAATTCATCCGGCTGAAAAAATTACTTATAAAAAAGTAGATAATAAGGAATTGAAGTTGCATATTCTAACACCTGAGGAGAAAAGCAATAAGATATTAAAACCATGCATTATAGGGATACATGGAGGAGGTTGGACAGGAGGAGATCCTACGATGGTTTATGCAATACTACAAGAGTTCGTTAAAGAGGGATGGATCGGTATTTCCATTGAGTACAGGCTTTTAAATCTCTCCAAAAACCACACAGTCTCCGATTGTGTTAAAGATGTAAAAACTGCCATTCGCTATGTAAAAGAACATGCGAGTGAGATGGGAATCGACTCAGAACAGATTACCCTAAGTGGTTTATCAGCTGGCGGTCATCTGGCTTTAGGCGCACTGTTATTTGATACTCTCAATGAAAAATCCGATAACCTAGTAATTTCTACACAACCACGGTATGTGATCCTTTATTATCCGGTAGTTGACACTTCCATAAAAGGGTACGGAAATAAGAAGATTGGGGATGAGTGGTTAAAATTATCACCCTTGCATAACATCAAGAAAAATTTACCTCCTGTTCTTATTTTTCACGGTATGAAAGATAATGTGGTGCCAATTGAGGGTGTCATAAATTTTCAAAAAAAGATGGTCACTTTAGGGAATTCCTGTGATTTGATTATTCATGGAGAGGGTATTCATGGATATTTTTTATACTCAAAATCAAAGTTTAATGATGTTATTAATCAGACATTTAGTTTTCTAAATAGATTCGAGTAGCGACACAAAAGAGGCTATCTCATGGTGTAGTGTGCCTAGATAGTTTCTGTCCAACTTATGGGGGTGCACTTCAAAATAAACCATGGGATAACCTTTTTGATAAATTAATTATTTTTGTCCTATAAACCCTGTAAAGCGTATTTAGAACTAGTCTTTTTTAGCATCGACCATCAATAATCTGCACTGTTTTTCGGTTCGAAATAGGCTTGCGGATGCAGGCAGGTCGGGCAGTTTTTCGGCGGTTTTTTGCCGGTAAACACATATCCGCAGTGGCGGCAGTACCATTCGATCTCTTTCTCGCGGGCAAAAACAGTTCCGTCCTGCACTCTTTGCAGCAGTTTCAGGTATTTTTCCTCGTGAATTGCTTCCGCTTTGGCAATCATCCGGTACATGGTGGCAATTTCCTTGAATCCTTCCTCTTCGGCCACTTCGGCAAAGTGAGGATAGAGGTCTGTCCACTCTTCGTTCTCTCCTTCGGCGGCAGCTTTAAGATTTTCCGCAGTAGTGCCGATCATTCCTGCAGGATAGGCTGCCGTAATTTCAAGCATTCCTCCTTCAAGGTATTTAAACATACGTTTTGCGTGTACCATCTCCTGATCTGCGGTTTCCAGAAAAATAGCCGCAATTTGTTCGTATCCTTCTTCCTTGGCTTGTTTTGCGAAGAATGTGTAGCGCATTCTTGCCTGGGATTCGCCTGCAAATGATTTTAACAGGTTCTGCTCTGTTTGGGTTCCTTTTACACTTTTCATAATAAGTTGTTTTGTAGAATTTTAAAAAAAAAATTAACTCTCGCAAAGATATGAAATTTAAGAACGATTCAGAGTCCAGATAAATTTACGAACAGAAATTTAAACCATTTCTAAATAGTCACCGGGTGTCCGGAAAGTTTGTAGGTTGAAAGTCAGGCGAATTCGCTCAACTCCAGCCAGCGATAGGTCTTTTCGTCAATCAGGCTGACGACTTGCGATATGCGGTTTGACGCCGTAATTAACTCTTCCGTCGAGAGATTCCCCGATGAGAGTTGTTGTGATAATTGTTCTTTTTCCGATTCAAGGCGTTGTATTTCTGCCTCCAGCCCCTCAAATTCCTGTTTTTCCCTGAACGTGAGTTTGGTTTTCTCTGCCTGGAAAGGTTTTTCTGCAGTTTTAACCGGCCTTGACGGTTTTGTTTCTTCTGCAATCCGTTTGTCTTCTATCGATTTCCATTCGCGGTATTGTGTGTAGTTTCCCGGGAAATCCCGGATCACGGCGTCTCCATGAAAACAGAGCAGGTGATCCACCACCTTGTCCATAAAATAGCGGTCGTGGGAAATAACGATCAGGCAACCTTTGAATCCGATGAGGTATTCTTCCAGGATATTGAGCGTAACGATATCGAGGTCATTCGTCGGCTCGTCGAGGATCAGGAAGTTTGGGTTTTTGATAAGCACGGTGCAGAGGTACAACCGGCGTTTTTCGCCACCGCTCAGCTTGTAGACGAAATCGTGTTGCTTGGCAGGAGCAAAGAGAAAATGCTGCAGGAACTGCGATGCCGTGAGCCTGTTTCCGTTGCCCAGATCGATGACTTCGGCTATTCTCTGAACAGCGTCAATCACCTTTGTCTGCTCATCAAACTGCAAGCCATCCTGACTGTAATAACCGAAATTCACCGTTTCTCCGATATCGAAACTTCCCGAATCGGGTGGCTCGATCCCCAACAGCATTTTTATGAACGTCGATTTGCCGGTACCGTTGTTACCAATGATTCCCATTTTTTCATACCGCGTGAAAATGTAGTTGAAGTCGTCGGTAATCTTGATATTGCCAAAACTTTTGGTGATGCGGTTGGCTTCAAATATCTTTTTTCCGATGTAGGACCCTTTTGCCGACAGTTTTATGTTGTTTCCTTGCCTGCGTTGGTTGACCTTTTCTGCCAGTTCGTAAAACGCATCGATACGCGATTTTGCTTTGGTAGCCCGGGCCTGCGGTTGGCGGCGCATCCAGTCGAGCTCTTTTCGGTAGATGTTTTGTGCACTGTCCGCTTCAGCATTCTGCACGGCGATGCGTTCACCGCGTTTTTCCAGGTAATAGGCATAATTGCCTTTGTAGGGGTAGATCTGGCGATCATCAATCTCGATGATCTGCGTGCACACCCTGTCGAGGAAGTAGCGGTCGTGCGTGACCATCAACAGACTGATGCTCGAGCGGGAAAGGTAGTCTTCCAGCCATTCCACCATATCCAGATCAAGGTGGTTGGTCGGCTCGTCCAGCATGATCAGTTCCGGTTCCGAGATAAGGGTGTTTGCCAGTGCTATCCGCTTGATTTGGCCGCCGGAAAGTTCACCGATTTTCTGATCGAGCTGAAAGATCTTCAGCTGGCTGAGAATCTGCCGGATGCGCTGTTCGTAGTCCCAGGCTTTGAGTAAATCCATTTTTGCTAAAATATCATCCAACTCCTGATGGTTGCCCGACGCCATGATCTCTTCGTAACGTGCAATCACTTTCACTGCTTCGTTTCCGGTCTGAAAACAAGCTTCCAGGACCGTGAGTCCGGGATCAAACCGAGGCGATTGCTCCAGGTAGGCAAACCGGATATCGTTTCGAAAAACAACCCGACCGCTATCGCTGGGCTCTTTCCCCGCAATGATGTTCAGCAATGAGGTCTTCCCCGTACCGTTCCCGGCTATCAAGCCGATTTTATCGCCTTCGGCAATGCCAAAAGAGATATTGCGAAAAAGAACCAGATCGCCGAAGCTCTTGGTTAGCGTATCGATTTGCAATAAAGGGTTTGCCATAATAGAGAAAATTATGCCTTTGGCGCTTGTCATGTATAGGTAGACAATGCGTCGTGTGCGAAAAACGCAGCTACAAAAGTACAAAACTATTTAGGATTTTCATCTGTCCGCGATCGGTAAACTCAAAACCTCCACTG
>ENA-UOOR01002405-UOOR01002405.1-fermentation-metagenome-genome-assembly--contig:-NODE-2405-length-18928-cov-6.862343_pt1 | contig 18928 bp, 16 predicted proteins | sample MGYA00245780_ERZ724029 | MGnify/ENA primary metagenome ERZ724029 (study PRJEB28704, sample SAMN03018315) | fermentation metagenome | biome: anthropogenic terrestrial biome; feature: soil; material... | reverse complement strand
CAGGCGTCAGGAGGAAACGACCGAGCGTCAATAGGTCGAGGGCCAGGCGTCAGGAGGAAACGACCGAGCGTCAATAGGTCGAGGGCCAGGCGTCAGGACTAATGGACCAGCGCCAGCGGCGGGAACGGAGCCGAAGGGCCCTTCGACTTCGGCCTGCCCCGAGCCTGCCGAGGGGCTCGGGCTGACCGGGTATCGCTCGAAGGATTCTTCGACACATCTTCAGTCGAAAGCCGAGTGAGCCGGCGCCCAATCGCCGGCCCACTCAAGGCGTCGAGGCGGCTACTTGCCGAAGAGGTTCTTCAGGCCCTTCTTCGCCTCCTCTTCGGCCTTCTTCTTCGCCTCTTCTTTCCTGCGCTCGGCCTCGGCGCGGGCCCTCGCCTCGGCTTCGGCCTTGAGCCGGTCGGCCTCGGCCTTCGCCTTGGCCTCGGCCTCCTTCTTCAGACGGTCGGCTTCGGCGCGAGCCTTGGCTTCGGTTTCGGCCTTGAGCCGCTCGGCCTCGGCGCGCGCCTTGGCCTCAGCCTCCTCCTTGCTCGAAACGCCGAGGACCTGCTTCGCCTTGTCGCCGAGCAGCTTCTCGGCCACTTCGCCCGCTTTGCCCGCGAGGCAGCGCTGCGCGAGCGAGAGCGCTATCGACGCGCCGTTCGGCGTGAAGGAGGGCTCGTCGACCGTGCCGCCGATGGCGACCGGGATCTTCAGCTCCTCGTTCGACTGGCACTTGCCGGCCGTCAGCTTGTTCACCACCGCGGGCGCCATGAAGTAGTCGCCCTGCAGGAAGAGCTTGCCGGCGATGCCGATGGCGCCGGTGAGCACGACCTTGCTGCCGTCGAGGGTGAGCGTCATCGGCTTCTTGAGCGTGAAGCGGCCGTCGCGCACCTCGAAGTCGGCCGCCATGTTGCGGATGGCGTTCTCGGACTGGATCGGCTTGAGGCTCAGCCCCGGCACCTTCTCGAGCGCGCTGAAGTCGCCGACGACCGCCTGGGTGAGGCTCGCGCGCGCGAACTTGCCCTCGTTGAGCGCCACGGCGACCTTGCCGAGCAGCTTCTCCTCGAGCTCGGCGGTCTCGAAACCCTCGCCGGCCAGCTCGACCGCGAGGTCTGCCTTGCCGTGCAGCGTGTCGGGGTACTTGGTCTTCGCCGACAGCGCCTGGTTCACGTCGAGGCCCTTGATCGAGAGGTTCGCGCGGAAGGGCATGCGGCCCTTCCAGATCTCGGCCTCGGTGCCCTTGGCGGTCACCGTGCCGCCGAAGACGCCGAAGGTGCAGTCCTCGAGGCGCAGCTTGCCGTCGGCCAGCCGCACGTCGCCGCGGAAGTCGCGCAGCTCGGTCTCGGAGACGACGATGCGCTTCAGATCGAAGGTGCCGGTGAAGCGGTAGTCCTTGAGCGACGGGTCGTCCTGCGCCGGGGGCTTCGCCGCCTGCTCCTGCTTGGCGGGCTCGGCCGGCTTCTGCTCGGAGGCGCCGTCGCCCAGCAGCGCGTCGAGATCGAGGTTGGTCGAGCTCAAGCGCAGCTCGGCCTGCGGCGCGAGGAGGTTGGTCACGCGGATCTGCCCGCGCAGATCGCTCTCTCCGAAGCGCGCGTTGATGGGGTCGATGGCCACGGTCATCGACTCGAGCTGGTTTGGGTTGCCGCTCACCGCCAGCTTGGCGTCGACAAAGCCCTTCTTCGCCTGAGCGGCGGGGATGGCGGTGACCGTCTTGGCGAACCGCTCGAGGTCGAGCTTCGCCATCTCGACCCGCAGATCGGTGTCGCCCTTGGCGAGGTCGAAGCCGCCCTTGGCACCGAGCTTCAGCTCGGCGAGCTGCACGTCGAGATTGCGCACGTCGATGCGATCGCCGGCGCGGTCGACCGTGACCTTCACGAGCAGCGGCGTCGCGGCCTTCTTGCTGACGAGCTCGGGCATCTCGATGACCGCCTTGTCGGCGTCGAGCAGCAGGCTCGCCTTCAGGTCCTTCTCCGGGTTGCCCTTGGCCGTCACCTCGAAGCGCAGATCGCCGTCGAGCCGGGTGCCGGGGATGTCGAGCTTCACGTCGAGCAGCGCGAGCTGCAGCGCCGCGTCGAGGTTGGCCGCGGTGCCCTTCAGGTGGCCGGCGAGCGAGCCGTTGCCCGAGGCCTTCGCGCCCGAAGCGGCCAGCGCCGTGTTCGCCGCCGGCAGCAGGCGCGCCAGCCTGTCGAAGCTGAAGGGCTTGGCGCCCAGCTTCAGGTCGAGGGCCGGGCTCGAGAAGTCCTTCACCGTGCCCGAGAGCTGCAGGTCGAGCTCGTCGAGCCGCAGCGCGAGCCCGCGCAAGGTCGCGTCCGTGGCGGTGAAGTCGCCGTCGACGCTGACGCCCATCGGCGTGCCCTTCGGCTTGAGGAGCGTGTCGGGGATCAGCAGGTCGAGGGCCGCCATGTCGACGTTGGCGCGCACGGTCTGCTTGTTCGCGTCGCCGCTCGCCTTGACGTCGAGCGCGATGGGGCCCTCGAGCCGCGCGCCCGGCGGCAGGCTCGCCTTTGCGGCGGGGTAGTAGGAGAGCAGGACGCTCGGATCGAGCGAGGTCGAGCGGACGGTGAAGTTCTTGAACTTCGGCCTGCCGCCCAGATCCTCGAGCGCGCCGGCCATCGCCAGCTTCACCGCGCCGACCTGCACGTCGAGCTTCTCGATCTTCGCGCCGAGCCTCTCGAGGTCGGCCTCGAGCTTGGAGTCGACGCGCAGCTCGAACTTCGCGCCGCCGCCGAGCTGCAGGTTGGCGATCGACAGGAAGCCGTTGATCGAGATGGGCTTGCCCGGGTCGATGGCGCCGACGGTCCAGTCGGCCGAGGCGAGCGCGGAGTCGATGCGCGCCGGCACTGCCGGGCCGAGGTAGGGCGCGATGCGCGAGAGGTCGACCTTGTCGAGCCGCAGCTTGACACCGCCGATCTTCGGCAGGCCTTCGACCGCGAGATCCGGGGGAAGCGGGCCGACCGAGGTCTCGAAGGCGAAGTTGGGCGCGTCGGCGAAGACCGCGGCCTCGACCTTCACCCGGATCGGATCGGACAGGCGCACGTCGTTGAGGCGGACGCCCAGCTTGCGCACGAAGCTCTCGGCCGGCTGGCCGGTCGCCGTCGCGTGGTCGACGAGGCGGATCTGTGCGTCGGCGAGGCGCAGCTCGTTGATCGAGACCTTCTCGAGCCAGGCCTGGACCTCCGGCGACATCGGCTCGGAGGGCTTCTCCTCCTTCGGCTCATCTTGAGCGGGCTCGGCTGCGGCGAGCTTGTCGAGGATGTCCTGGTAGGAGAGCGAGCCGTCCTTGTAGCGGATGAAGTTGATCGCGAGCCCGTCGAGGTAGGCCGCGTCGATGACCACCTCGTCGCCGCCGGAGAGGATGGCGCGCCAGATGGCGATGTCGAAGCCGATCGACCCGACGCGCAGCAGCGGGCGATCGTCCTCGGCGCGGCCTTCGGCCGGGGCGATCTCGATGCTGGAGACCGTGCCGCCCAAGGTGGGGAAGAAGCGCGTGGAGATCTCGCCGACCGAGACCTTGCGGCCGAGCTTCGCCTCTATCTCGGGCTTGGCCTTGGCCACCTGCTCGTTGAGGACCTTGTCGAGATCGATGAGCAGATACGCCAGGGCGCTTCCGCCGACGAGCAGCAGCGCGATGACACCAATGATGATGCCCGCGATCTTGAGGGCGCGCTTCATGGTGCGCCTCCTTATGGTGGCCTTGGAGTGACCAGGGTCTCGGTTGTTGTGACCCGCTGAGTGGGGGTCGCCGCCAGGCTGAACAGCGCCTGTCGATGGGACGAGAGCCTAGCTGCAGGGCGCGGCGCTGCCAACGATTTCAAGGACTTCGGCCGGGTTACGAGCAGGCGGGGGGGCGGGAGGCCGACCTTCGTGTCGGCCGAGTGCTCGATTCCTGGCCCGGGCGCATTGCGATGCGCCCCTGCCGACCTGCGGCTTGCTCGCACGAACGCAGGGGGTTGGGGACCTACTCGGCAGAGTTTGACCAGATTGGCAAGAATCTGCGGCCTGAAGTCTGACGACCGGGGCCTGCCGGCCGCCCCGATCTCCCGGATTCCTCTTGGTTCCGGCTCGGCCGGCTTGGGGACCTACTCGGCAGAGTTTGACCAGATTGGCAAGAATCTGCGGCCTGAAGTCTGACGACCGGGGCCTGCCGGCCGCCCCCGATCTCCCGGAGTCGTCTTGGTTCCGGCTCGGCCGGCTTGGGCGTTCGGCCTAATGCGTCGGCTCACCCCGGCTCGTACCCGCGGACCATCAGCGACGCGAACATCCCCGAGATCGCGCCCATGGTCGCAGCCACATCGGGCTTGCAGACGACCGTGCAGCTCGCGGCGAACAGTCCGAGGACTTGGCCGGTGAGCACCATCAACAGCGCGCCGCCGGCGGCGCCGATGACGAGGCGGACGAGCAGCTTCTTGGCCTTCAGGATCATCGAGCTCCAGCCTCCTTGCTCAGTTTGAGCCAGGGCGGAGCGAAACGATGCGACCGGGGGCGGGCGAGAGAGCGAGCGCTCATAAAGGGAAAGGGCGCGCCGAAGCGCGCCCCTTCTCGAACAGGCGGTCATCGATCGATCAGGCGGTGAGCTGCTCCATCAGCGCCTCGTCGATCTCGAAGTTCGCGTAGACGTTCTGGACGTCGTCGTTGTCCTCGAGCAGGTCCATCAGCTTGAGCATCTTGGGCGCCTTCTCGGCGTCGAGCTTGACGGTGTTCTGCGGCAGGAAGGTGGCCTTGGCTTCGCTGGGCTTGAAGCCCTTCTTCTCGAGCGCGTCGGCGACCTTGTGGACGTCGTTCGCCTCGGTGTGGATCTCGAAGCCGTCCTCGCCGTTGTTGATGACATCGAGCGCGCCCGCCTCGAGCGCGGCCTCCATCAGCGTGTCCTCGTCGGCCTGGTCGATGGAGATGACGCCCTTGCGGTCGAACATCCAGCCGACCGAGCCCGACTCGCCCATGTTGCCGCCGCCCTTGGAGAAGGTCGAACGCACCTCGCCGGCGGTGCGGTTGCGGTTGTCGGTCATGCACTCGACGAGCACCGCGACGCCGCCGGGGCCGTAGCCTTCGTAGGTGACCTCTTCGTAGCTGATGCCCTCGAGCTCGCCGGTGCCTTTCTTGATGGCGCGCGTGATGGTGTCCGAGGGCATGTTGGCGTCGCGGGCCGCGGCCAGCGCCGAGCGCAGCCGGGCATTGCCGTCAGGGTCGGCTCCGCCGAGTCGCGCGGCGACGGTGATCTCCTTGATGATTTTCGTGAAGAGCTTGCCCTTGGAGGCGCCCATCGCCTCCTTCTTGCGCTTGATCTTGGTCCATCTGTTGTGGCCGGACATCGACACCTCCTCGGCTTCGAAACTGGCTCCGCGTCCCTCTGGCGAAAGGGACGGAGACTGCTACCACGCCGCCCGCAGGGCGTACAAGCGGACAGGCTGTCCCGAGCGCCCTTCGTCACGAGGGGCGCGCGATGAGCGGGCTGAGCACGTGATCCAAGGAAGAACAGAGCGCAACCCGCGCAGAATCCGGACCTTCTGACCTGCCGCGGAAGCTGTTCTCGGAGGCCATTTCCGCAAGCGACCGCTCCCCTTCGAGAGTGGTCGCCGCCGCTCTGCGAACGGGCCACGAGGCAGAAAGCAAGCACACGCGATCGCCCCTCTCCGGCCCGCGCAACCTGGCCCGCGACGAGCGCGGTCATCGGCGGGCCGTCAGGGAGGGCAGGGGGCGGGCCAACGGCGGGCGAGCCGACTCCAAACCTCCCAGTCGAGACATCAGGTCCCAGGAGCGCCCTCAGAGAGCGCGCGGTGCCGTCCGAACGCCGGCGTTCCCGACGTCCCTGCCGACGAGACGTTGACGGTCCCTTCTGCCGTCGGTCGACACGACGGCCGGCCTCGCGACGCTTCGCCGCGGTGGGCGCGCGCCTCGTGCGTGCTATATAGCCGACGCCTCGCGGCCAGCCTCGCGATGGCCCAACAGCCGAGAGCATCGACCATGACCGTTCGAGTCCGTATCGCCCCCAGCCCGACCGGCGACCCGCATGTCGGGACCGCCTACATCGCCCTGTTCAACTACGTCTTTGCCCGCAAGAACGGCGGCCAGTTCATCCTGCGCATCGAGGACACCGACCGGACCCGCTCGACGCTCGAGTCCGAGGCGGCCATCCTGCGCGCGCTGCGCTGGGTCGGGCTGGAATGGGACGAGGGCCCGGACAAGGGCGGGCCGCACGGCCCCTACCGGCAGAGCGAGCGCGCCGAGATCTACAGGCAGCACGCGCAGATGCTCATCGACAAGGGCGCGGCCTACCGCTGCTTCTGCACCGCCGAGCGCCTGGCCGAGCTGCGCAAGAGGCAGATGGCCGAGAAGAAGAACCTCGGCTACGACGGCCTGTGTCGCGACCTCTCGCGCGAGGAGTCGGACAAGCGCGCGGCGGCGGGCGAGCCGTTCGTGGTGCGCCTGGCCATGCCGCGTGAGGGCGACACTGTCTTCCCCGACCGGCTGCGCGGCGAGATCAAGTTCGCCAACGCCGGGGTCGACGATCAGGTGCTGCTCAAGTCGGACGGCTTTCCGACCTACCACCTCGCCAACGTCGTCGACGACCACCTGATGGGCATCACGCACGTCATCCGCGCCGAGGAGTGGATCAGCTCGACGCCCAAGCACGTGGTGCTCTACCAGGCCTTCGGCTGGCAGGCGCCCGAGTTCGTCCACATGCCGCTGCTGCGCAACAAGGACAAGTCAAAGATCAGCAAGCGCAAGAACCCGGTCTCGCTCGACTACTACCGCGACGCGGGAATCCTGCCCGAGGCGCTGCGCAATTTCCTGGCGCTGATGGGCTGGTCGATCGCCGCCGACCGGGAGAAGTTCACCCTGCAGGAGATGATCGAGGCGTTCGACATCGATCGCGTCTCGACCGGCGAGCCGGTCTTCGATCTCGTCAAGCTCATCGACCTCAACGGCCAGTACATCCGCGAGATGAGCGAGGACGAGCTGGTCGAGCGGCTGCTAAGCTGGCGGCTGTCGAAGGAGTCGTTTCGCAAAGTGATGCCGTTGGTGCGCGAGCGGATGAAGACGCTCTCGGACTTCATCGCGCTCGGCGACTTCTTCTTCACCGGCGACCTGGACCACAAGCCGTTCGCGGCGGCGATGGTCTCCAAGGGCCGCACGCCAAGCGAGACCGGCAAGATCCTGCAGGAGTACATCGAGAAGGTCGACGAGCCGTGGAAGGAGGCGCGCCGGGTGCCGTTCGAAGACAAGGCGCTCGAGGAGTTTTCGCGCACCTTCGCCGAGGAGAAGGGCTGGAAGGTCAAGGAGCTCTTCATGGCGCTGCGGCTGGCGGTGACCGGCAAGAGCGCGACCCCGCCGCTGTTTGCCACGATGGAGGTGCTCGGCCGCGAGCTGACGCGCAAGCGAGTGCGCGACGCGGCTGAGACGCTGAAGGCGTTGCCTCCGCCCAAGGCCTGAAGAGCAGCCTGAGTTGGGAGGCTTCAGTTCTGAGTCGTGAGCTCTCGGTCTCGCGAGGCTCCGGTGAAGTGAGACCTGGCCTCGCGACTCACAACTCAAAACGCACAACTGAGAACTCGAAATGCTCCTCCTCGGCATTGACACCGCGACGCTCACCCTGTCGGTCGCTCTCGTGGAGCGGCTGGCGGGCGAGGACCGCCTGCTCGAGCGCGTGGTCGAGCCGCCGCCCAAGCCTCATTCCTCGCTGCTGCCCGGCGTCATCGGCGAGATGCTCGCGCGCCGCGGCGCCCGGCCCTCCGAGCTTGGGGCGATCGTCGTCGGCCTCGGGCCTGGCTCGTTCACCGGGTTGCGCATCGGGCTGGCGACCGCGAAGGGAATCTCCTACGCAGGCGGCATTCCGCTGGCCGGCGCCTCGTCGCTGGCAGCGATGGCGCTGGCGGCCGCTTCGAGCATGCAGGACGGCACTCTGCTCGTGCCCGCGCTCGATGCGCGCAAGGGCGAGGTCTATTGCGGCTTCTATCGAGTTGCGGGCGAGTCGGTCGTCGCCGAGGGGCCGGAGCTGGCGATCGGTCCGGAGAAGCTGATGGAGCTGCTCGCCGAAAAGCCCGGCGCGCGCGTCTTCGGGCTGGGGCGCGAGGCCTACGCGCCGCTCCAGGAGCTGCCGGCGCCGGGGACCTCGGTGCGCACGCCGGATGCCTTCGCGCTCGTGCGTCTGGTGCGGGAGCTGCCCGGGTACTCGAAGGGGTCGACCTTCGGCCTCGAACCTCACTACGTGCGCCCGAGCGATTCGGAGTGGACGCTCAAGCAGAAGAAGAAATAGAACGAACGCAACTTCAGCTTTGCCGGGCGGGGATTGTTGGAGACGACCGATGAACTTCGGGAATCGCCAGGTCGACCTCGAACGCTTGCGGCGCGAACACCGCGCGCTCGACGAGCAGATCATCGCCCTCGAAGGCCGCCGCTGGCTCAGTGTCGCGGAAGAGGACGAGATCAAGCGGCTCAAACGGCGCAAGCTGCAGATGAAGGATCAAATCGCCACGCTCGCCGATCGCGAGCGGGCGGCGCGGCCGTAGGGAAGGGCAGGCCGCTGGCGGAAGCCGAAGCCTGTGGGCGATTTCTGGATGGGCGCAGTGCTATGCGCCCCTCACCTGCCGTCGGGCACTCGGCGAAGCCCTGGCTCGGTTCGTCGACCGGGCTTGCGGCGCCCGCCCGCTTAGAGCTGGAAGCGGTCCGTCACCCCTGCCGTGCGGTCGAGGATGGTCGCCCAGCCGACGAGGTCGTCGACCTTGCCCTGTACCGCCTGCGCGGTCTTGCCCAGGATGGCCAGCGACCCCGAGCAGGCGTACAGCCGCACCTTGCCGCTCTCTCTCGCGGCCTCGATGAGCTGACGGAGGGTCGGAAAGCCGCGCTCGACGAACTCCTCCTCCAAGTCCTCGTGGCCGGGGAAGACGGGCGTGTCGAGGTCGTCGCGGATGAGCCTGTCGAGCGCCCACCAGAAGAAGAAGACATCCGCCTCGCGGCCGGCGGAAGCGGCCGAGACGGCTATCGATAGTCCTTGCTGGACACGGTCATAGTCGCCGCTGTGGAGGAAGACCGCGACGCGGTCCATCGCCGACCTCGCTTTCCGGACAGGCCGCGCACGATAACACGCGTTCTCTGCGTCAAGCCTCACTGTGTGAGCCACCTCACAGTCAGTGTGTGCGGCGATAGGTCACTATCCGCGCTGCCTCGCGGTGTTGCGGCGACGAGGGGGACGCCGCAGCCCCGAGGCGTTCTTGTTCCTGGCCCGGGCCTCAGCGGTCGCGAACCCGCTCTCGTCGCAGTCGCCCCGAGCCCGCGCGGCGGCTCGCGCTGACGCCGCTGATCCGCGGGACTGGTCGCCTTGACGGTCCAGGGGGGGGGTGCTACGAGAGGCGTTCCCCAAAACCCCGAGAGTGGAACGGCTAACTCGGCGTATCTTGAGACAAATTCCCATGCTCGACCAGACGACCCGGCGCAAGGACTCTCACCTGGACCTGTGCGCAAAGGGAGAGGTCGAGCCCGCCGGCAGCGACGCGCTGTTTGACGACGTCCACCTGATCCACGAGAGCCTGCCGGAGCTGTGCGAGGCCGACCTCGACCTGTCGTGCAGCTTCCTCGGCAAGCGGCTGCGCCTGCCGCTTCTTATCACCGCGATGACCGGCGGCACCGAGCGCGGGCGAGAGCTGAACCTCGGCCTCGCGCGCCTTGCCGACGAGTTGGGGATCGGCTTCGGAGTTGGCAGTCAGCGCGCCATGCTCGAGCGCCCGGAGACGGCGAGCAGCTACCAAGTCCGCAGCGTCGCGCCCCGCGTCGCGCTGGTCGGCAACCTCGGGCTCTGGCAGGCGCGCGAGTTGGGGACCGAGGCGGTCGGCCGCCTGATGGACGCCATCGAGGCCGACGGCCTCGCCGTCCACCTCAACGTCGCGCAGGAGCTCGTCCAGCCGGAGGGCGATCGAGACTTTCGTGGCGGCCTCGAGACCATCGCCCGGCTCGCCGCCGCCCTCGGCGATCGGCTGGTCATCAAGGAGACCGGCTGCGGCCTCTCGCCGAGCGTGGCCCAGCGGCTCGTCGACGCGGGGGTTCGCAACCTCGACGTCTCGGGCGTGGGGGGAACGAGCTGGCTCCAGGTCGAGGCGCTGCGGAGCACGGGCATCGAGCGCGCGCGGGGCGAGCTGTTCGCGGGCTGGGGCATCCCGACGGCGCTGAGCGTCAGCTCGGTCGCCAAGCGCGTCGGTGAGCGGGCGACGATCATCGCCTCGGGCGGAATCCGGGATGGCCTGAGGGCGGCCAAGGCGCTCGCGCTGGGCGCGAGCCTCGTCGGGGTCGCGCTGCCGGTGCTCCGGGCCTGGGAGTCGGGAGGCGAGGCTGCGGCGCGCGCCTGGCTCGAGGAGCTCGCGCGCGGCCTGAGGCTGGCGATGGCGTTGACCGGGGCGCGCACCGTCGCCGAGTTGCGCCGCCGGCCCCTGGTGACGAGCGAGCGCTTCCGAAGCTGGACCTCGGCTTTGGCCGCAGCCTCCGCCCCGGGCGTCACCCGATGAGGAGCGGAGGAGCGATGTCCGAGGCGCCTTGCTCGTCGCGTTTGCCGGGCTTCTACAAGCTGAGCGTGGAGGAGCGAGTCGCGGAGATCTCCAGGCTGTGCGGCCTCACCGCGCAGGAGAGCGAGTCGCTGCTCTCCGGGGCCGGGTTGAAGGTGGAGCTCGCCGACCGCCTGGTCGAGAACTGCATCGGCGTCCTCGGCCTGCCGATGGGACTCGGCCTCAACTTCCAGATCAACGGGCGCGACTACCTCGTTCCGATGGTGGTCGAGGAGCCGTCGGTCATCGCCGCGGTCTCCTTCGCGGCCAAGCTCGTGCGCGAGTGCGGCGGCTTCAGCGCCTCGGCCGACGAGTCGCTGATGGTGGCGCAGGTGCAGGTGGCCGGCGTCCCGGAGCTCGAGCGGGCGAAGGCGCAGGTGCTCGCGCACCGCGAGGAGATTTTGGCGCTCGCCGACTCCTTCCACCCCGCGATGGCCAAGCGCGGCGGCGGCGCGCGCGAGGTCGAGGTGCGCATCCTCGAGGCGCCCGAAGGCCCGCGGGGCGAGCCGCTCTTCGTCGTCCACGTCCTCGTCGACGCGCAGGACGCGATGGGCGCCAACCTCGTCAACACCGTCGCCGAGGGCGTCGCCCCGCTGATCGAGAAGCTGACCGGCGGCAAGGTGTTCCTGCGCATCCTCTCGAACCTCGCCGACCGGCGCCTGGCGCGCGCCGAGTGCTGCATCCGGCCGGCGAAGCTGGCGCAACCCGAGCTGCCGGGAGAGCAGGTCGCCGAGGGCATCGTCCAGGCCTGGCGCTTCGCTGCGGCCGATCCGTATCGGGCGGCCACGCACAACAAAGGCGTCATGAACGGCATCGACGCGGTCGCGCTCGCCACGGGCAACGACTGGCGGGCGATCGAGGCCGGCGCGCACGCCTTCGCCTGTCGCGGCGGGCGCTACGGCGCGCTGACGACCTGGCAGATGGAGGGGGGCGAGCTCCTCGGTCGCATCGAGCTGCCGCTCGCCGTGGCCACCGTCGGCGGCCCGACCAAGGTGCATCCGCACGTCAGGCTGGCCTTCAAGCTCCTCGGGGTGAGCCGGGCCCGGGAGCTCGCGCAGGTGATGGCCGCCGTCGGGCTCGCGCAGAACCTGGCGGCCGTCCGTGCGCTCGGAACGGTGGGAATCCAGCGTGGGCACATGGCGCTGCATGCGCGGTGTGTCGCGGTCGAGGCTGGCGCTCGGGGCGAGCAGGTCGACAGGGTCGTCGAGATGCTGGTGAAGTCCGGCGAGGTGAAGGTAGAGAAGGCCCGTCAGGTGTTGGAGGAGTTGCGGAAGACGGAGGCAGCGACGCGCGAGCGGTTGGGATGATGATGCGATCTGAGGGTGCGACCGGAGGAGGTCCCGCCGAGGCCACCTGCGGCATGGACGGGCGAGAGTTGGGAGCGCCGCCGTCGCGGCGGCGGCGTTGGGCGTCGGGCTCGGGGCTTGGCACGCGCACGGCGCACAGCGATAGAGGCCAGCGACCCGAGCCCCGGTCAGCCCGAGCGAAGTCGAGGGCCCTTCGACTCGCGCTCCCGCCGCGCTCGGGTCGGGAGCTACGCTCAGGGTGACCGGTGCGGGCTTCGCTGGCCGAGAGATCCGGGAGCGAGCCGTCGCAGGCATCCGCGGTGAGGGGAAGAACGAGAGGAGTCTGAAGTGGCGCTCGCAAAAGCATTTGCCCCTGGGAAGGTGATCCTCCTCGGAGAACACGCCGTCGTGTACGGCCATCCGGCGCTCGCCGGACCGCTCGAGCAGGGTGTGACGGTGACGCTCGAGCCGCGCGAGGCAGGCGGCGTGAGCATCAAGGGCCATGAAGGGCTCTCGGCCATTGTTCACGCGGTGCGCAAGTGCGCTCATGCCTTCCACCTCACCAACATCGAGGTCGAGATCACCGGGGACCTGCCGCAGTCGGTCGGCCTCGGCAGCAGTGCAGCCGTCTCGGTCGCGCTCGTGCGGGCTTTCGCTTCAGCGGCGCAGATCAACATGCGGCCCCAAGGCCTGCTCGACCGCGCGATGGAGCTTGAGCTCGAGTTCCACGGCGCGGCCTCGGGCATCGATCACAACGTCGCCTTCGACCGCAAGCTCATCCGCTTCATCAAAGCCAAGCGCGGCCAGCCGGTCATCCTGCCGAAGAACGTCGAGGCGGTGGTCTGGGTCGTCGAGCCCCGCGGCTCGACCCGCGAGCGCGTCATGGCGCTGGGCAGCCTCAAGGAGTCGAATCCGGAGCGCTGCGAGCGCATCTTCGCCTCCATCGGCGAGCTGTCGGACCGTGCCGTCGAGGCCTTGGAAGAGGGCGACCTGCGCGCCGTAGGACAGGCGATGGACACCAACCATCGACTGCTCCAGGAGCTTGGCCTCTCGACGCAGGGGCTCGACCGCGCGTGTGCGCGGCTACGCTCGATGGGCGCGTACGGAGCCAAGCTCACCGGGGCCGGCGGAGGCGGGGCGATCGTCGCCCTGTTCGAAGACGCCGACCCCATCGTCGCGACTCTCGGTGCCGAGGGCCACCGCGCCTTCGTCGCCCGCTGGGAGGCCACCCCGTGAAAGCGACCGCGATCGCCCATCCGAACATCGCCCTCATCAAGTACTGGGGAAAGCGCGACCTCGAGCGCATCCTGCCGCACAACGGCAGCCTGTCGATGACCCTGAGCGGCTTGTCGGCGACTACCACCGTCGAGTTCAGCGAGCGCGACGACGACGCGGCGCAGATAGACGGGCGCAGGCTCGACGGCGCGGAGCTGGGGCGCATCACCCGGGTGCTCGATCTCGTCCGAGCGCGCGCCGGCCTGAAGCTCAAGGCGCGGGTCGTCTCCAAGACCGACTTCCCGAAGGCCGCGGGGCTCGCCTCGAGCGCGGCGGGTGGCGCCGCGGTGGCCGCGGCGGCCGCGTGGGCCGCGGGCCTGGAGCTCGAGCCCAAGGACCTCTCCATCCTCGCGCGGTACGGATCGGGTTCGGCCTGCCGCTCGGTCGAAGGCGGCTTCTGCGAGTGGCTCAAGGGCGAAGCGGCCGACGGCTCGGACTCCTACGCGGTGCAGATAGCCAACGAGGAGTACTGGCCCGAGCTGCGGATGGTCGTCGTCATCTGCGCCGACGAGGTGAAGGAGATCTCCTCGCGCGACGCGATGCAGCGCAGCGTCGAGACCTCGCCGTACTACCAAGCCTGGGTGAAGTGCGCGACCGAGAACCTCGAGTCCGCGCGCAAGGCGCTGCTCGACAAGAACCTTGCCGAGCTCGGCGCCATCAGCGAGTCGAACGCGTGGCGGATGCACGCCTCGGCGATGGCGGCCAACCCGCCGATCATCTTCGCGCGGTCGATCACCTTCGCGGTCATCGAGGCGGTCGCGGCGCTGCGAGCCGGGGGCGTGCCTGCCTACTTCACGCTCGACGCAGGGCCCAACCCCGTCGTGCTCTGCCAGGCGAGCGGAGCGCCGCGGGTCGAGATGCGGCTCAGCTCGCTGCCCGGCGTGCAGCGAGTCGTCGTCGCCTCGCCCGGGGACGGCGTCAAGAAGCTCGATAGGCACCTGTTCTAGGAAACGGATGGAGGAGGAAGCTCCAGCTTCGTCACCCTTCGCGCCGATGCGGCAAGTGCGCCGGTGCTCAGGGGATCGCTGGGGTAGACAGCCATCGCGGCCGACCCCATGACCGAGAGCAGCTCCATCCGCGTTCGCGTCCCTGGCAAGGCGATCCTCGCCGGCGAATACGCCGTCCTCGCCGGAATCCCGGCCATCGTCTTGGCCGTGAGGCGCTATCTCGAATGCGCCGCGACGCCTTCCGCCTATCTGGAGGTCGAAGGCATCGGCTTTCGTTGGCGTGAAGGCCAGCCCGAGACGAAGGCGCTTCGCTTCGCGCGGATTGCAGCGCAGACAGCGCGCCGCTACCTCGAGGGCAAAGGCGAGCATCCCGATCCGCTGCGGCTCGTCCTTTCCGACAACCTTCGAGCCCCGACAGGACAGAAGCTCGGTCTAGGCGGGAGCGCGTGTGCCAGCGTCGCCGTTACGGCTGCGGTCGTGGCCTCTGCGCGCGCGCAACTCGACCGGCAGCTCGTTTTCAAGCTCGCGGCCATCGCCCACGGTGCGGCGCAGGGACGGCCCGGCAGCGCAATCGACGTCGCCGCTGCGACCTATGGTGGCACCCTCTGGACGCGTCGATTCGAGGTTCACCCCTTTCTGCCGCTGCTCGAGGGGCCTCCGCGCGCTCTTGCGGATCTCGTCGATCGCGTGCCCGCGCCCGAAATCGAGAAGCTCCCCGAGCCACCGGGGCTGACCCTCGTATTCTCGGGACAGTCGGCATCGACGCCGCGACTGCTCGGAGTGATCGAGCGTTACCGCGAGAAGGATCCGAAGGGCTTTGGTGCGTTCATGGCGCGCTCCGCCGAGGCGAGCGACCGGCTGCGGCGGACGCTGCTCGCCGGCGAGATCGACGAAGCGATGACGGCCCTCGCGGATGCCGGCGCGCTTCTCGAGCGGCTTGGCGAGGACGCCGCGGCGCCCATCGTGACCGAGATGCATCGGCAGATCGCCGCTCGGGTGCGCGGGCATGGCGTAGCAGCCAAGGTCAGCGGAGCCGGAGGCGGGGACTGCTCGATCGCGATCGGACCGGAGGAGTCGATGGCGCGGCTGCGCCGGGAGCTGGAGGGCGCGGGGATGGTTGTACTTGCGCCTGGGGTCGACGCGGACGGGGTTCAGGTCGAGCGGTAAGCGTCGCGGAGGCGGGGACCTGGATGTCGTCCATGCGCGGGCGCGCGAGCAACCGTGCCCGACGCGGAACTTCGCTGCGCGGCCCGGGGATCGTTTTGCTTTCCTACTGGTGGGCGCTCGACCGTCCGCTGCCTCGTCGGCCTAAGGCTCCGCATCGTCCGGCCTTGGACAGCCTGGGCAATGGTCGGTGCGAAGCTTCGGCTGACCGGCTACCGCTCGAAGCGACCCTTCGACACCTCCCTTGCTTCGAGCTGCTTGCGCACGTACTCGCCGATTCGCGGTATCGGCTCGGCGAACTCGACCCCAAGGTCGCGCACCTCGCCGATCCGCCGCCACCAGCGCACGCGGCCGGTCGGCTCGAAGCGTTGAAAGCGCCCGAGTCGCAGCGTGAAGCGGACCGTCGCGTTCGCGGGGACGGGCGCCGAGCATCGAAGCTGCGCGCCGCCGGCCGAAACCCACAGAAGCAGAGCTTCGAGGTCTTGCTCGGCACCCGTGCGAGCGCGCCAGCGGCCGCTCACCTTTACGCTGACCGCCAGGCGAGGCCAGCGGCGGCGATTGCGAGGATCGTTCGGGTCGCTCGCCATGTCAGTGAGCTCTCTCGAGGTGGTCGGCGCCCGCATTGAGCAGGGCTGCGATGCCGCGCCTGGCGATGGTGACGACCTTGCGGCGCGAGGCGGAGGGCGAGTCCGTATAGAGGCGCGAGACCTTGTGATCGAGCTCGCTCGCGCCCCACACCAGAACAAGCTGTGCCCACTCCAGATCGGCCTTGGCCTTGTCTTGAGTTCGGCGCTCGGTGCCATCGATGAGCCGAAGCTGCCAGCCGTCAGGCTTCAGGTGCTCGAGCTCATCGCGCACGCTCGGTGAGCCGCCAACGACCACAACGCGTGAGATGCCTCGATGGTCGCAGGCGGCCGCGAGCCGGCGCATCGCCTTGCGGTTGTCGGAGCCGCCGCAGTACTCGCAGGCGCGCGGCTCGATCACCGCGAGCAGCTCGCTCCCCGGCTTCTGGCGCCGAAGCGCGCTGCGGCAGACCTCGTCGGCGCAGGCGCGGGCGAAGGTCGCGTCGAGCAGCGCGCGGACCTTGGGGAGTTTCTCCTCGCTGATGCGGGTCTTGCGCGCGTGCGTCAGGCCCGCCTTCTCAAGGGCGCTGCGCGCCGCCCGCTGAGCGGACTGTTCACCGAAGCCAAGCTCGCCGAGGACCTGGGTGATCTCCGGATCAGGAGCGCGCCTTGCCATCCTTCCCCCCGGTGAACGGCAACTGCGCCTGAATTGGAAGAAGCCCGAGCGCCGCGCGCACCGGCGCGTAGCTTCGCCGGTGAATCGGGCAGACGCCCAGACGCTCGAGAGCCTCGAAGTGCTCGGCGGTCGGATACCCCTTGTGCTGGGCAAAGCCGTAGCCGGGATAGACCGAGTCAAATTCGGTGAGCTTCCGATCGCGGGCAGTCTTGGCGAGGATGCTCGCGGCCGCGATGGTCAACGAGAGCGCGTCGCCGTGGACGATGCCACGCTGCGGGATGTCGACCTCGGGCACCTTGCGCGCGTCGACGAGCAGGAAGTCGGGCTTGACCGACAGGCCGACGACCGCCCGGTGCATGGCGAGCAGGGATGCGTGGTAAGGGTTGAGCGCATCAATCTCGGCGGGCTCGGCGGAGCCCAAACTCCAAGCGATGGCCGCTTCCTTGATCTGCTTTTCGAGCGCCTCGCGCTGGGCCGCGTCGAGCTTCTTTGAGTCGTCGATCCCGCGGGGCCGGAAGTCGTGCGGGAGGATGCACGCTGCGGCGACGACCGGACCGGCGAGAGGCGCGACACCCGCTTCGTCGACGCCGGCGATCGCCTGGTAGCCGGTGGACCAGAGCTCGCGCTCGTGCTCGAGGAGATGTCGCAGGCGTTGACCTTCTGCCCGGTTCTCGCGCTGACGGGTGGCGAGGCGCTTGGCCAGGTCCTGAGCGCCGCGGCGCGGATCGGCCTGCAAGGATTCGAGCAGACCCGAGGGCAGGGCGGCGCCCTCGTCGAGGTAGCGCTTTCGCAGGTCGGCGAGCGGCAGGCTGGCGGCGTCCTTTCCCATAGGCGCAGACGATAGCCGAGCGGTCCGTATCGAGGAAGCGCGGCGGGCCACGAGAGCTCACCCGTCCGGCGTGGAGTCCGATCCACGCGCCGCCGGAGAAAGGAAACTGTCGCCTGCCACATGAGGTTCTTTTCGACCGTCGAAAAGAACGGAATGCCAGACTGCACCCGAGTTGGACACTTGGCGAGGGCGACTAGAAACACGACCCGTGTGATCTCGTCGGGATGGCCATCGCGGGCGCATTTCTAGCCGCAAAAGCCTGGGTACACGAACTGGCCGCCAATGGATTGACGCATCGTAGCTGGGACACGCAGACTGCCTAGGCATGTGCCTGCGCGAGACGAACGACGACACGCTTACGCCGGAAGACCTCGCATTCGGGTACAAGCAGCTTATGCGGGTTGTGGAGTGCTGGCGGACGATGAAGTCCGGCCTGCGCATGTGCCCGGTCTTCCACTGGGCGCCGCACCGCATCGAAGCGCACATCAAGCTCTGCGTGCTCGCGCTGCTCTCTTCCTCGAGCGCATCGCGGAGACCCGCGCCGGCGACACCTGGCGCAACCTGGTCGCGCAACTCGACACCATCAAGGTGGTCGAGTACACGCACGGCGAGGCTCGCGTCCGGCAGACCACCGAGCTGCGCCCGGGGCTCCTGGGTCTACTCAAGACAATCGGCGTCGCCATGCCTCCCCGCCTGCACGCCGTCGAAGCCAGTATTAGGAGTTACGCGACGAAGTGCCCGTGATCACGGAGAACTCTCGCTCTTTCGCATGCCTAGCCGTGTCAAAGTCGGCTGCAGCGGGCGCTTCTTTTCGACTGTCGAAAAGATGGAGCCACGCGTCTGCTGGTGGCGGCGAAGATCGCCACCGCGTGGCGGAGAAGTGCGCTCCGGCCGGTTGTGAGTCGAAGGGGGCCGCGGGGCTAGGGCACCGAGCGAGGCAGGCTGAGAAGTTGCGGAGGGCTCGCTCGGCGGGATGTTGTCTGGAGAGGGCCTCGAGGACCGTCTAGCGGCCGTGATGTCGATTGAGCAGCAGCAGGCGCCAGCAGATCGCGACAGCACGCATGGCCAGCGCGGTGAACTCACGCTAGAAGTGCTGAAGGAAAGATGCCAAGCTGGCGCATATGAGTTGTGACGACCGGCGCCCCAAGAAGGATGTCGTCTTCCTCCACAGTCCCTCCGAGGACGGCAAAGGCATTCGCGTCATTCGGGCCCGAGAGGATGCTCTGGAGTGCGCGGAGATACGACCGGTTGTCGAAGGCGAGCCCCTCAAGGGCGACCTCGTGCGCCTGAAGCGGCGCCAAGAGCATTCACGGCTGTTTGACGTCGAGACGGTGTTCTCGCAGGAACCGCCACGCCAGGCCACGCTCAAAGGTCCTGCAAGGGTCTCGACTCACTCGTTCCGCGAGGGCTGGGATACGGTGTTCGCCGGGGCTCGCAAGAAGGAGTTGCTCAACTAGCGGGTACGCGGGCGGTCAGGCGTGCGGGTTGCTTGTGCCAGCGTTTCGGCGTGAGTCAGCCGTCGAGAGGCACGGTCAATCGCACGGAAGGACGGGTCAGTGAATGGCAACAAGCCGCCTCTCGACCCGCTGTTGACATGGCCCGCGCGAGCAAGGGAAAAGCCGCCCGTCTGTTGAGCAGTAGACAGGCAGGGCGGGCCTTCCGGGAGGAAACCTTGGAGGC
>ENA-UOOR01002403-UOOR01002403.1-fermentation-metagenome-genome-assembly--contig:-NODE-2403-length-18934-cov-3.956407_pt1 | contig 18934 bp, 12 predicted proteins | sample MGYA00245780_ERZ724029 | MGnify/ENA primary metagenome ERZ724029 (study PRJEB28704, sample SAMN03018315) | fermentation metagenome | biome: anthropogenic terrestrial biome; feature: soil; material... | reverse complement strand
TGACAGGCTGCTTATTTGCAGCGCCGTATACTGAGAATTTACCAAAACAATAAATCCGCCCGTTACTTGAAAGCCTACGTTCGGAACTCACCAATAGGCCTTTTCTTTTAATAAGTCGGTTAACCGTCTGCTCCACATCTTCAAAAGACAGGGGTTTCAACAAATAATCTAAATCATTGACCCGGAAGGCATTCAAAGCATATTGATCATATGCGGTTACAAAGATGATTTCAATATCACTGCCAATTGCCAGAATATTACCAGCAAGTTCCAGACCGTTTGTCTCGGGCATTTCAATATCCAGGAAAGCAACATCCGGCTTTACGTTTTTTAGGCCGGCTAAAGTATCCGCTGCACTAAGAAAGCTGTCAATGACAGTTACTTGACCGGTTCTTTCAAGCAATATTTTTAGAATGTTGATCGCCGGCTCCTCATTATCCACGATAATGGCTTTTAACATAATGCACTACTCCCCCACACAAAAATATATTCTATAACTATAATTGGCTATATTAAAGGTCAATCAGCTATTTTTTACCGGTATATTGAACGATATTGTTGTTCCCCGGCCTTCCGCGCTTGAAATATCTAAAGCCGAACCGTAAAAACTTAACAGCCTGCGGTTGATATTCGTCAAACCGACGCCGTTGCTTTCATGGTTTAGCTCCATCAAGTCTTTCAAGGTAGGAGCAGCAATACCGATACCATTGTCTATGACTTGAACGTTAATCCGGTCTTCGCGAAGGGTTAGGTTTATAGTAACCTTTCCTCCCTGGTTTCTTTTCATTAAACCGTGCCGGATGGAATTTTCGACAATTGGCTGGATTACGAGAGGAAGAATGCTATATTTTAAGACAGAGGGATCAATATTGTATTCCACCTCAAGCCGTTTGCCGAACCTGGCTTGTTCTATGGCCACATAAGCCTTAATAAGTCTAAGTTCTTTTTCAATCGCGATAAAGGAAGAAGTGCTGGAGAAATCAAAGCTGCTCCTTAAAAAAACGCCTAATTCCGAAAGCAGCTCCCCGGCCTTTGCAGGATTGGTATAACAAAAAGAACTGATGGTATTCAAAGCATTGAATAGAAAGTGGGGCCTGATTTGGGCCTGCAAGAAAGCCGTTTCCTTTTCAAGCAGCAAATCCATGGATTTTTTCAACTGAACAAGTGTATTGACCCGGCATTTTAGCTCCCCTATCTCAAAGGGCTTCTCAATGAAATCATTAGCTCCCGCCATAAAGCCAGCCTCCAAGTCTTCAGGAAGTGCTTTGGCTGTAAGCAAAAGCACAGGAAGCTCCAGAGGGGAATAAACTTCCCTGATTTTTCGGCAAGCTTCATAACCGCTCATACCAGGCATCATAACGTCAAGAATGCACAGATCGTATTTCAAAGCCCCTTTAAGAAGATATAGCGCAGATTCCGCATTCCCAGCAATAGTAACATTGTATTTGCAGACAGTCAATATATTCATCAGGGCTTTTAAATTGGAGTATTCATCATCAACGGCAAGAATAGAAAACTTGCCTCCCACATTGACCGTGTGCGGCAGGTTTCCAATGGTTAAAGGTTGAGGTAAACTATACTCCTCATGTTCGTCGGGTAATTCTTCCAAAAGTTTATTGTCTTTAACGAGGGGTATCGAGAAAGTAAAGCAAGCCCCTTGTCCCGGTTCTGACTGTGCAAAGATCCGTCCTTGATGAAGCTCAACGAGTTGTTTGGTTATTGCCAAGCCGAGGCCTGTACCACCTGAACCGGTTGATTGTTCCTCAACCTGCTCATAGGAAGTAAAAATATCTTTTAGCTTGCTTTCAGGGATGCCAATGCCTGTATCCCTTATTTCAATCCAAAGGAACTCCCCATCCTGGCGGCAGTCGGTGGAAATGCTTCCTTCTGCTGTAAATTTGATGCTGTTGTCCAGTAAATTGGTGATAATCTGCTTTAGCCTGTTTTCATCCGCCAGAACCATGTATTCATTCGGCGGTATTTTATTTTCAAGGGTAATAGGCCTTCCTTTGATCAGATAACGGAAGATCTCCACCGTAGATTCCACTACTTGGTGCACGTCCAGGCAGATGATATTTAATTTAATATCCATGACCTTCAATTTTGAATAGTCTAAAATATCATAGACCAGTGTCGAAAGTCTTTTCCCTATACTTAAAATCAACTGAATATCTTCGGCTTGCGCCGTATTTAAGCTGCCGCCTGCACCATTAAGAAGAGACTGGGAGATATTAATAACTCCATTTAATGGGGTTTTAAGCTCATGGGAGGTCTTAGCCAGAAAATCATCTTTAAGCTTATCTAAAACAGATAGCTTTTCACTGAGCATTTCAATAGTTTTATATGAATTTTCATATTTCTCAGACATGTAGAGCGAAAAAGATAATACAAAAATAGGTTGAAATACTGGAATAAAAATATTTGATTCCCACAGCAGTACAATATTCAAAAGGCTTGTCAATGAGAGAATAGCCGAACTTATAATAGCGATATAAAGGTAATATCTGCCTTCAATTTTTGTATGAATATGCTTGAAAATAATTTGAAGTAATAAAGAAATTGCATAGATATTACTAACTATGATAATTATATAAGAATAACTCCGCAAATAGAAATCGGTAAATAATATCAACAATAAATATGTTAAACCTATTGCGTCAATTAAAATATTTGCTCTTCTGGAAAAAGACGCTTTAATGGAAAAATATACAAACCTTATTAAAGAATAAGCACATAGCATATATGAAACAGCCGAGACTTTTGCTGAAAAATCGAATGATACGGTTGGAAAGAAATAATCAAAAATTGCTTCCGAGCGAAAACCTTCATGGATAGCTGAAAGAAAGCAATATACGGCAATAAATATCATACCACGGTTGTTTTTTCTCTGAAGGCCTATTCCAAAAAAATAAAGGGATATAAAAAACATACCGAATATCAGAGCTGTATCAAGAAAGAGGTTATATATCCGTAAAGCTTTAGCAGATTGTTGACTGCCGAAGTGTATTTCATAACAAATTCCACTTTTAGTATATGTATAATTGGCTACCTGAACGAGCAGTTCAACTTCAGCCTTGTCTGTGCTAAAGTAGCCGGTATCTGCGTAACATTTGTGTTTGGTTGTTTCAAATGACTCTCCTGGATTGCCGCATACCAAGATTTGCTGATTATCTGCAAAGATTCTGGCGGATGAACATATACATGTTATTTTTATTCCATAATTGCCGCCACCATTAGGAAGTAATATTTTAAGACGATATGTAGCAGTTCCGTAGGAAGGTAATCTTTCCCCTTCAAATTTATATTGGCTCCATTCTGACGGAACCTTTTGAATAGTCCGTCCTAAAGGCTTATAGCTTTTAAAGTCATCGGGGTAGAGAAGTTGCCCAAAATAAAACTCCCACTCTCCATTTAAAGGAATGGTTCCAGCTTTATCTGTATTCCAATTTCTTAGATCCATAATTCCATTCAGGGCTTTAGGGGTTTTTGATGTCATCATGCAGATACTTGGTACTGTAATGCTTACGGCCATTATTAGAAGCATTATATAAAAAAAGAACTTTTGCACTTTTGTATTCCCCAAAATGCTATCCCCTAAAATTCACATGCTATTAGTACATTTTACCACGACATGCTACATTTTGGCAGACCATGCGCCAATACTCTGCATAAATGTACAGAAAATGTTCAGAACGCAAAGATATAATTATAAAAGTGCAGAATTTGTTAAAACAATTCAATTTTATTGATACTTTTAGGCTGCTATATGAATTTTTGAAGGTGGAAAGAATGAACAACACTTTTCGGAGTTTTGTATGGAAAGATATTGGCGATATTGAACGAGGAAGGCCTACTCTGGGGGGAGAAATGCCTGTCGCCGTCTACAGGATGCACATATATTCCCTTCGCAATGTACTTGAGAAAAACTACGGTAAGGATGCCACAAAACATATACTGGTAGAAGCTGGCTGGGCAGCGGGGAGAGAGTTCTGCAAAAATGTGCTGGACCTCAACCTGCCGCCTGAGAGCTTTTTCAGTTTACTTAAACAAAAAATGGCTGAACTGGGAATAGGGATACTTGAGGTCGAACATGCGGATTTTGAGAATATGATTTTTATTCTGACAGTATCTGAAGACCTTGACTGTTCAGGACTGCCGGCAACCGGCGAAACAGTATGCAATTATGATGAAGGCCTGATTATGGGTATCCTGGAAGCATATACAAGCAGGCAGTTTACCGTCAAGGAAGTAAATTGCTGGTCAACGGGGGATTGGACATGCAGGTTCCATGTGCTTGGCATCGGAATGATGATGTAAAAATATATAAAACCATGAATAGATTAGAAAGATTAGCAATCAAAGGGGAGAATGTTAATGAAAATCAATAGTTTATCAAGCAAGATGTCGTTATTAATGACGGGATTTGTTGCGATTTTTATCGTTGCAGCTTTTATCATTATCTCTACAACTGTTGGAAGTGTTATAAGCCAGAATGTTGAGAATGAATTAAAAAACAAGTCGTCTGTACTAAGCAATGATATAGAAAGTTTGAAGCAAAAGGCTCTAAACGCAACAGAATGGTTTGAGGGTTCAGCCAGGCTGGTAAGCGCCGTCGAAAGCCAGGATCGTCAAGGAGCCCTGGATCTTGGCAAAGTGGCACTTAAATCCTTCGGAGTTGATTATTTTGTTATTACCGACAGGGAAGGAAAAGTATTTATCCGAGCCCATGAGCCAGACAAATATGGCGACAGTATTGCCAATCAGGTAAATATTCAAAAGGCTTTACAGGGGGAAAAGTCGGTAGGAATTGAAGAAGGAGCGATGGTAAAATATTCAATCCGTGCTGGCACTCCGCTGAAAGATAAAGACGGCCATATTATCGGGGCCGTGTCCTTGGGATATGTCCTTTCCAACAACGAGTATGTGGATAAACAAAAAAAGATTTTCAATTGTGATGTGACAATATTTTCAGGTGATGAGAGAATAGCTACAACGATTGAAGATAAAAATGGGGATCGTATAATCGGGTCGAAAATGGAAAACCAGAGCATTATTGACACGGTATTAAAGAATGGAAAACCCTATTATGGAGAAGCAGCGATAAATGGTTTTAAGTATTTTACAGTTTATACGCCGGTTATTGATGTTACCGGAAAAAACACCGGTATGCTCTTTGTTGGTCAAAAACTTGATATCGTTGCGGAACTGACTAAAAAACTGATTACCAATCAGGGTGCTGTCATGGCTGTTTTAGGTATTCTTGCCGGCTTATGCGTTATAATGATGTTCCGGCTTATGGTTATCAGAAAGGTTCGGGCCATTACCGGAATGCTGAAGGAGATTGCTGAAGGAAATGGGGATTTGACCAAGAGAGTGGCTGTTTCATCTAAAGACGAGATCGGAGAGATGACAAGCTATTTCAACTTATTTATTGGGAGTACTCATGAAATGGTAAAGAAAATTATTTCGGAAACGGAAAAGGTCAATGCGGCAATCATAGTTTCCCATAAAAATATAACTGCTCTCACTGGTGATCTGGAGGACACCGCAGCTACAGTGCAACAATTGTCGGCGGGAATGGAAGAAACCGCCACTTCTACGGAGCAGATTACTGTAACTTCCAATGAGATTGAGGACGCAGTAGAAACTGTTGCGGTGAAAGCTCAGGAAGGAGCCCTATCTGCCGATGAAATCAGCAAAAAAGCAGTTTCCCTAAAGGACAGTTCGTTTATGCTTCAGGCGGAGGCTGGCAAGACCCTATTATCTATCAAAAAAACCATGGATGAAGCCTTGGAAAAAACTAAAGAAGTAAATAGAATAAAGACTCTTGCTGATGCAATTATGCAAATATCCTCGCAGACAAACCTGTTAGCTTTGAATGCGGCTATTGAATCAGCAAGAGCTGGTGAAGCCGGGAGAGGATTTTCCGTCGTTGCCGAAGAAATACGAAAACTGGCGGAAAGCTCTAAAAATTCAGTGAATGAGATTCAGGGCATACTAAGTGTTATCTTTGAAGCAGTTGATAACCTCGCCGATAGTGCCAGACAGACACTGGAATATATCGAAACTAAAGTGGTTGAGAGTTATAAGGAATCCGCCCTTGTTGGTGACAACTACAACGAAGATGCTCACTATATTAATGATTGGGCAATGGAATTAAGTGCTACTTCAGAGGAGCTTCTCGCCTCAATAAAAACAGTGTCGGAAGGGATTACTGAAATATCAAAAGCTACAGAGGCCGGTTCCGAGGGAACGAGTCATATTGCCGATAAAGTTTTAAAAATAAAGAATCGCGCCAATGAAATCAAAATGGAGACAGATGGTGTTAAAGAAAGTGCGGATAATTTGCAAGAATTAGTTATGAAATTTAAAGTATAATATTTTGTTTAGTAAATACCAACCAGTTCACATTTGAGCCATCTATAATATGTGATTGGTTTTTGAAGGGATGTTTTATGGGACATGTACCTTTGTTATTTTCATTGCTGTTTTTTACTTCATCTGCTGTCTACTTGTTTTTCGGGATATATATTATTAATATGAACCTAAAAGCAAGTTTGAACAAATTGTTCCTGATAGTTTGTTGTTCTTTATGCCTATGGTCCTTTGGGTTCTCTATAGCCAACTCTGCTGCAAATATGGAAACATGTTTGTTCTGGAGGAGGATTTCCGCTATTGGTTGGGCATCCATATACAGCTTACTGTTACATTTTTTATTATTACTTACCAGTGAAAAGTGTACCCTGAAGCGATGGCGTTTTTGTTTGCTATTGTATCTTCCTGCCGTTATCAATATGTATGTCTTTTCTATTTCCAAGGAGATGACAGCAATTCAGTATAATCTGGTAAAGATGGATTATGGCTGGGTTAATATAGCGGTGAATAATGGATGGGATTTGTTTTTTTACATTTATTATGCTGGATATGTGCTTGCCTGTCTGGCAATTGTTTGGCGTTGGAAACGAAAATCATCCGATGAAAGTGCCCGTAAACAGGCCAACCTCATCTTTATTTCGATTCTCGCCGCTTTACTGCTTGGAAGCTTGACGGATGTGGTTTTGAGTTCAAGTTTGACAAGCCCTTTGCCGCAAATGGCACCCATATTTACTCTCATACCAATTGCGGCTATACACTATTCTATAAAACGTTATAGCTTGATGCGAGAAGTAATTGAAAATAAAGATGAGTTAATACTAAATAACGAAACCCGTGCAAAATTGCATTACTATTTGTCCATTGCATTTTTAACTGGGGGGTTGCTAACTTTATTATCCCGTTTTTTACCACATTTAATAAATGGTGAGGAAAATTTTAAATCCACCCTATATGCCAGCGGATTATTGTTTATATTTGGATTTGCAATTCTGATATTTAGATTGATAAAAGCCGAGAATATAAAGAACGTGCTGATAATGATAATAACCCTTTCCAGTATCCCAATAATTACCCTTAGATTTGTAGAATATGCCAGTATAACTGTCTGGGCCTTCCCAATTATTTTAACGATTGTTTCCCTTGTATTCAATACACGAACTCCATTAATTTTGGTAACAGCCATGGCTATTATTACCCAAATAATAGTTTGGATATATGCACCTGCAGGAGCAATACAGATGGATAAATTTGATTATATCCTAAGAATCGGCATATTTGTTATTGCGTTCTGGATAGGATCGGTTGTAAACAATATCTATCTAAAGAGACTAAAGGAAAATATCTATCAAATTGATTTCCAGAAGATGATTTCGGAAATTTCTTTTGACTTTGTGAGTGTCAATCAGGCAAGCATTGATGAAAAGATCAATAATATGCTGAATAAAATGGGCCGGTTTTTTTATGTGGATCGAACTTATGTATTTTTGATTAATCACCAGGACAGCACTATGGCCTACACCCATGAGTGGTGCAATGAAGGAATAGAGCCTGAAGTAGGAACCATTCAAGACATACCCCTCGACGTGTTCCCCTGGTGGATGGAACAGTTGAAGAGTAATAAACTAGTTTACATAGAGGATGTGAGCAAACTGCCGGATGAGGCCGGCGCGGAGAAAGCCCAGCTAACCCGGCAAGACATTAAATCCATAGTAGCAATTCCCATCGAAGGAAACGGAGAGCTCCTGGGCTATATTGGATTCGATTCCGTGGCATCATTCAGGAAATGGTCCAACTATCATATTAAGCTGCTTAAAATCCTGGCTAATCTTCTGGCTGATGGATTAATAAAGACTAAGGCTGAAAAAGAGATCGAATTAATGGCCTATTACGACCACTTGACGGGTCTTCCTAACCGTACCCTGTTTTGGGACAGGCTCAATCAGGCCATTCACCTAGCCAAGCGGACCGAGAGATTTGTCGGTGTCATGTTCATGGACCTGGATGGCTTTAAGATGGTGAATGACACCATGGGGCACAGCGGCGGGGATGAATTTCTCATTATGATCAACAACATCCCCGATGCTAAAGATATCGTCAAGATCGCCGATAGCATCATGAAATTGTTTGAAAAACCATTTAATTTAAATGAACAGGAGTTCTTTATTACCGGCAGTGCAGGCGTTGCCGTTTATCCGGTGGATGGTGAGGATGCGGGAACATTAATTAAAAATGCTGATATCGCAATGTATAGGGCAAAGTCCAAGGGTAAAAGCCAATATGCATTATGCACTGAGGATATGAAGGAGGAAGTGAAGAAAAATATGATACTGTCCAACAGCCTGTATCGAGCCCAGGAGCGAAATGAGCTGGTTGTTTATTATCAGCCGCAGGTCAGGCTGCATACGGGTCAGGTAATAGGGATAGAGGCCTTATTGCGCTGGAAACATCCGGAAATGGGCATGATATTCCCCAGCGTTTTTATACCGCTGGCGGAAAAGAACGGGCTAATCAACAGTATCGGCGAGTGGGTACTCAGAACGGCGAGCAGCCAAAATAAAAAGTGGCAGGATATGGGGCTGCCACATCTGCGCATGGCGGTTAATCTATCGATCAGCCAATTTAATAATCCCCGTATTGTTGATAATGTGGATAGTATTCTTAAGGAAACGGGCTTGAGCCCCGAATATCTTGAATTGGAAATTACAGAAAGCATCGCCATTAAAGAAGCAAACTATACGATAGGCATTTTAAACAAACTGAAAAAACTGGGTGTATCTATTTCTATTGACGATTTTGGGACAGAATACTCGTCCCTCAGCCGATTGAAAATACTTCCCATCGACCGGATTAAGATTGATATGCAGTTTGTACAGGGTATCGAAGGCAACGAAAAGGACCAGGCTATCACCAAGATTATAATTAACTTAGCTAAGAGTCTGGGGCTTGAGGTTCTGGCCGAAGGCGTAGAAACAGCGCCGCAGTTGGAATTTCTCAATCAGAAAATGTGCGACGATGTGCAAGGATACTACTATTATAAGCCCATGCCCGCCGAAGAAATTGAGAAATTATTGAAGTCCAATGCAAGCAAAAAAGCTGAATAATAGAAGCCATCACCTTTGTGCAAGGTATAAAGTAATTTGCGAAGCGGGCGAAAGCTTTGTCCCTTCCAATCTTTACCCCAATATGCAGGATGTTGCCGAAAATATAATCGCAGCGGTGAAAAAGGTTAACAGTCAATGCTCCCCCGAAGTATGATTGGTGCATAAACTTAGGAGAATATTGAAATCGATAGGAGGTGCGAAGATGGATGCGTTTATTGCAAGACAGCCTATTTTTGATAAAAGCATGAAAATTTACGGGTATGAACTATTATACAGGCAGAGTGGGGATAACTTTTTCACCGGGATTGATGACGATCAGGCCACAGCCGAATTGATTTACAATGCTTTTCTTGTCATGGGGCTTCAAGACTTGACGGATGGAGCCAACGCCTTTATTAATTTCTCCAAAGAGTTGATTGACAGTGATGTCCCTTTTTTACTGCCGAAGCAGAACATCATTGTGGAGGTTCTCGAACGGGAGAAAGTAACCTCTGCTACAGTAGAGGCCTGCAAAAGGATTAAAGCGGTGGGATATAGGCTGGCTCTTGATGACTTTGTTTTTGATCAAAACAATCTGCCTTTAATTGACATGGCCGATATTATCAAAATAGAATTTCCGGCAGTAAACCGCCATGAACAATACAATCTTATTAAAAGATATGGAACGAAAATAAAGTTTTTAGCGGAAAAAATTGAAACCAGAGAAGAGTATCAGCAGGCAGCCGGAATGGGATATGAGCTGTTTCAAGGATATTTTTTCAGTAAACCGGCTATTGTCAGATCCAAGGAGGTCGTAACGCTTAACGCCAACCTTTTTAGTATTCTGGAAGAGCTGAGCTCTCCCGAGCCAAGCTATACTGTTATTGCCGATATTTTTGAAAGAGACCTGGGACTTTCGTATAAGCTGTTGAAGCTTGCCAATTCAGTTTATATAGGGGCAAGGAATAGGATTAAATCAATCCCCCACGCCTTATCCTATATCGGTATTAATGAAATGTACCAGTGGATTTCACTGATGATGCTGAAGGATATGCAGAATGTGGAAAATGCTGAACTGGTTAAACAATCGCTGATCAGAGGCAAGCTTATGGAACTCCTCTCCCCTGAGCTACGCTTAGAAGGAGAGAGTTCGGAGTTCTATTTTACGGGGATATTTTCTTCCATTGATGTTTTATTAAATAGCCCAATGCAGCAGATTTTAAAAGGCCTTCCCTTGCCTATCAATGTAAAAAATGCCCTCTTAGGTATAGACAATGAGCAGCGAAAGCTGTTAAAATTTGTTATAAACTGGGAAAAAGCTCACTGGGAAAAAGCTGAGGACCAATATCCAATGACCAGTAAGTTTATGGAGTTATATATGGAAGCATTGAAATGGGCAAAAAAACTGAATTATTGATAGGATTGTTACAGGGGATGCCGGCTAATTTCGCAAGTAAAAATGGATGCTCAAGGCGGTTATCCGTTGAACATCCACTATTACGCAGAATGGAGGGCAACAGCGGGACTCATATATTTACGGAAATCCTTGTAAATAAAGGGTTTTCGGCATTTTACAGATAAATGAGGATTGCGGCGCTAAGACATTTTATGAATCACGCCTTCTCTTAAAGAAAAACACAAAGAATAACCCAATTACAAGTAGAATTGTGTAGCCCCCAATGAACAGCCATGCATTTATGTCGAATTCCGACGCTGTAGCCGATTGCTGATCTCCGAAGCCTGCCTTTTGTCCGGGGGCAAAATTGTTTTCTCCGCCCTGTGCGTTTCGTGGAGGTTGTCCACCCATACCACCAAAGCCGCCCTGCACAGGGCGGTCAGCGCCTCCCATGCCGCCGCCTTGGCTGCCGAGCGCGGAAAGGTTTATACTGGAAGCATCTATAAGCTTACTCGAATCCGCGCTTTGTCCCTCACTTGTGGAGGGTATTGTACCATCAAGCTGTCCTTCAATACTTTCTGCGCGGAGTAAGCCAAGTTTCTTGAGTTCATCAACCGCTGTGTTGTAAGCATCGTAGTCGTAAAATGCGGTCGGGTCAGCTTCGACGTGGGAGGAGATCAAGACGTACAGTGAATCTATCGTCTGTTCAAATAAACCGCTGTTAAAGTAATCATCAACAATTTGCTGCAGATAGCTGTGATACAACTCCATGTATTCCGGTACCTCAAGCAATTTTCCAAGCAGCGGCCTGTCCTCAAGGCTCACGCCCGACACGGGAGTGTCAATCGGGAAATTGACAACAGATGAGGCGTTGCCGGACTGAAAACCGCCAAACGCCAGATTGTAATCCCATGGCAGAATGGTGAGCTGCCCGTCGTCCTCATACAGATAGTAGTTGTGTCCCATGTTGGAGACATAGCTGTCGAGGTTTACGACCACGGTGTGCGCGGCAAAATATTTAAGAACCATCTCTATATCAACCGTGTTTTCGAGGTCCTCGCCCTTTGAGAGCTTTTCAAGCGCTTCTATCACACGCTTATGATCGCTTTCTGTTGTGTCAAAAACAGAATTGTCAAAGATTGCGGAGTAGCTTGAGGATGCATCATCAATATATTGCAGCGATACGCCGCTTGAGGCCATACCGCCGCCCCCGCCGCGATTATCCCTGATGTTTTGCTGATTTCCCCCGTTAGGCGCAGGCGCTTGAGGTTGTGTTTGCATCAAATTTAGCGGGTCGTCCTGCGGCTGTTCTGTGTTCTTGCCGGCGTTTTGCATTCCTTCAATAAAGCCGTTCATTTGGCCGTTGCCCCGCATGCCCGTACTCTCCGGCTTATAGAGATCACCGTGATTTTTACCGTAAACCCGCTCCGTATAGCTGTCCTCAAGACACTCTACCGCGAGGTAGAACCCCCAATTTTCTCCATTAACCGATATATCCGCGAAAGTGTATAAGGGCGCTGCAACACCGACATAGTCCATAATGTCGTAGGACAGGTATTCCTTCATATATGTCGCGTCGCCCTGCATGTTGTTGACAGCAAGCTTATCGAGTCCCAGCCACGTCTGCTCGGCGATGTAGTGGTCAAATTCAATTTTGAAGCTGAAGCGGTCGGTTGTATCATCCTGTGCTACCGTGCTGAGGCTGGAGTTGCCCTTCGGGCGGATACCAACATTTTTGATTTTTTTGCCATTAATGATAACTGTTGCGGAAATGTATTCCTCCGTTGTCGCATTTTCAAGCATATTTGCCCATTCTTTTTCATCAGCAGCGATTTGTATATCCATAATTTCAGTCTTATCCATAGCCGAAGCATATGCCGGTTCAGCTGCACTGGTAATGGAGGCGAATACAGAAGGATTCATATACGCGAATACTGTGGCAAGTACGGCGGCCACCATGAGAAGCACCGCAACCGCCCCAATCCATTTGTGTTTAATCATGGCGATTTCACCCCCTTATGACATGTAGTCGCCATTGTAGCTGACAAGCGCTGCGCTTTTCACGCCGGGAATCGCCTTGATTGCCCCGACAAACTTTGTGGAGCTTTCTTTCAGGCGAACCTCAAGGGTAAACTCCATGCCGGAATCGGAAATAGTCTTTGATTTTACCGAATGTTTTTTTACGCTCTGTGCAATCTGCTTCAATATTTCATCCTCCTGATTTTCTCCTTCGCTGCTGATGACGAGAATATAAGGGGAGTCCACATTCTTTTTGTTTACAAAGAGCACGAGAATAACGCCAATAAATACCGAGCCGAGTATTGCGAGAGGCAGAAGTCCCGCCCCAAGAACGATGCCTGACGCAATTGACCAAAACAGAAACGCGATGTCAAGTGGTTCCTTTATGGCCGTTCTAAAACGGACGATGGACAATGCGCCGACCATACCGAGGGACAGAATGATGTTGGAGGTCACCGCGAGAATAATAAGTGTGGTAATCAGCGTCATGGCAACAAGCGATATGCCAAAGCCTGCCGAGTACATGACGCCTGTATAGGTCTTTTTATAGACGAAGAAAATAAACAGACCAACTACGAAAGCAAGCCCCATGGCAATGGCCATATCGAGGGCCGAAAAACTGGTGATATTTTCAAGAAAGCTTGACTTGAATAAATCGTTAAAATTCATAATAATTCTCCTTTTATCCGTAAATGCGGCAAGCCGCATATTTTGAAAATGTTCCGGTGTGACGGGTGTTTGTTTGAATCAGATCGCGCAGGAGGTCGGGCAGAAAGTTGTCGTATTTCACTTCCAACAAAAGCACTCCCGGCTCACCGACGCTTAAAGTTGGAATGTCATTGTCAAAAAGTCCTGTGGAATAAAGTCCCGTGCGTATATCCGAATCAAAGGTTACGCGGACATTGCCGTATGGAAAGATATACGCCTCACGCCGGTAGTCCACAATCGTCCGGGGTTTTAGCCTTTGAAACCGAAGCTTACTATAAAATTCTACAATCAGAGATTCGTCAGACTCGGCCATCCACGAGACGTCCCCTGCCAAAATCCGCTGTGTCTGCTCACGGGTGAGTTTGGCTGACTGCTTATTGCATAGCCCGTTTACTTTGCTCTTTTTTTCCAGGCGAATGAAAGCATCGTCGATATTATAGAGGCGAATACGAAACTTCTCCCGGTTGGGCAGTCCAACTATTTTTTCTCTGAGGGCCTTGTCATCATCATTATCAAAATAGAGGCTGCGGATATGGTAGCACCCATCCGCTCCGGCATTGGAGTCCGTCCTTAAAACCGCTCTCACACGCTGCCGGAGCGAGTGGTAATCCAGCAGATTAATGGTGTGCTTGTATTCATGCCTGTATACCAGTTCATTCATGTGTATCAGCTCCTTCATGGCTACATGCTACAGGGGTAAGCTTAATCCAAGCTTAATGGTCATGTTAAGGTTTTGTGAACGCCGGCTGGATGAATTAAGCTTCAATTAAGCAATGACAGATAAGATGTTATTGAAAGTGGTATAATTCCATTATTAAGGGAGCTGAGCTCATGCGGATCCTGATTGTTGAAGATGAAAAGCGCCTTGCGGAAACGCTGGCTGATATTATAACTGAAAACAAAAATATGGCGGATATCTGTAACGATGGCAATTGTGGGCTGGATAGCGCGCTGACGGGAATTTACGATGCCATTATTTTAGATGTTATGCTGCCCGGCATGAATGGTTTTGAGATTATCCGTGCTATGCGGAAAAATGGAATAAAAACGCCGGTGCTTATGCTGACGGCTAGAACCGAGCTGACAGACCGCGTCAAGGGCCTTGATCTGGGTGCAGATTATTATTTGACCAAGCCCTTCGAAACGGCCGAACTGCTTGCCTGCCTCCGGGCCATTATGCGGCGGGGAGAAGAAATCAAACCGGAACAGCCTGCGTTTGGGGATATTTTCATTGATGTTGCCGCAAGCGAGCTGGTTTGCGGCCGCCGTTCCATCAAATTGAATGTGCGGGAATTGGAGCTGCTGCGGTTGCTCATCGCAAACAAAGGTATCTTGCTCTCGAAAGAAAATATCTTCCTGAAAATATGCGGATATGACAGCGAAGCAGATGACAGCATTGTGGAAGTATACTTGTCTTTTCTTCGAAAAAAACTAGAGCATATCGGGTCAAAAGTTAAAGTCTCTGTCGTCAGGCGTGTAGGCTACAAATTGGAGGTGGCAGAATGATTCGAAAACTCCGATGGAAATTTATTTTGATTATGATGTGTCTTGTCACAGTCATTCTGCTGGCAATATTTATTTCTATGCTGCTGACAACGCAAAAAAACAGCGAACAAATGGGAATTACCATGCTTCAGCAGGCACTTGAACAGTCACATTTCCCCCAGGCAGGTTCAGCACAGGACGGATCTCCGCATATTCCCCGGCGGCAAGGTCCCCCGGGAATGCGGCTGCCCGTTCTTTTGGTTGAGAGCGGAGAGGATGGCAATATTTCTGTTGTTTCTAACCAATTGTACTTTATAAAAGATGAAGATATTGCGTCAATTGTTCAACCGGCCATCAAGGACAACAAGGATATGGGAATTCTTCGGGATTATAGTCTGCGCTGGATGAAAAGAGAAACGGAGAACGGCATATATTTGGCTTTTGCAGATATATCCGTGGAGCAAGAAATCATTCGCAACCTTGTCATCAATTCTCTCACGGTTGGCGGAGCCGCCCTGGGAGCCTTTTTCATTGTCAGTTTACTTCTGGCAAGATGGGCGGTGCGCCCGGTGGAGCTTGCATGGGACAGGCAAAAACAATTTGTTGCGGATGCTTCTCACGAACTTAAGACACCTTTGACGGTTATTTTATCTAATGCCGACATGCTATGCGCTGATAAATCATTTTCAGATGAAAAAAAGGTTCGCAGAGTAGAACACATCCAAGCGGAAGCCGTCCGCATGAAACGACTTGTTGAAGATATGCTGACTTTGGCGAAGTCGGATTGCATGGGGAAAGCCGTTATGTTTGGAAAAGTCGATTTGAGCTATATTGTTACAAACACAATACTCATATATGAGCCGGTCATATTTCATGAGAAGAAAAAACTTATCTACAAGGTGCAGGATGCTTTGATGGTTATGGGTGATACGGAACGGCTTCAACAACTGATGCATGTTCTTTTGGATAACGCCCGCAAATATTGTCCGCAAGAAGGAACGATCCAAATTGATTTAGCCGGGACCGACCGTGGACACATACTGCTCAAAGTCTTCAATGAAGGTGATCCAATTCCGCAGGAAGAATGGGAAAAAATATTCTTGCGGTTTTACCGCTGTGATAAATCAAGAAGTAAGCATGACAGCTTTGGACTTGGCCTGTCCATAGCATATAGCATTGTAAATGATCATGGGGGAAAGATATGGGCCGATAGTAAGACAGGTTCGGGAAATACCCTTCATGTGTCTTTGCCGATGGCTAAAAGTAAAAATCGAATAGGCGGGGAAAAAGCCTGATACAGCACTTTCCGCAAAACGACTGCGGGTCTTAATTGCTCTGCCAAAGTTTATTTTTACTGGTTTGAACTTCTTTGTCAAAATGCTTTTTTATGGCATTTTATGTTATACTGAATAAGGATTGTATTTAAAAATATTTAGAAGGAGGGGCAGCAAATGCAGATTAAAAATAGCATATTTTATGATTATGTTGTTGACCGGCAATTGGACAAGCAACAGAAAAAATGGTTGCAGGAGAAGAATACTCCTTCGGCAGTGAAAAAACAGCAGCCGGCCGGAGAAGACATGGAAGAGCGGCTGAAAGAGAAAGAAGCCTGTGTGCAGCAACTGGGAATCACCGGCGAGCGGATGAAAGCAGAAAAAGGAAAGCTAAAAAATCTGCTGATATGTTTAGAAATTTCAAGGCGTATTGCTGGGGGCGACAAAGTTCCGCCGGCAGACCACCGGTTTTTGCTGAAACATGATCCTGCCCTTTACGCCAGATCGATTGCGATGCGTTTCCCCAAAAACAATCCTTATCAGTACAAACGGCTTTCTAAGGATGATGAGTGCCGGAACGAATGGCAAATTGACATTGCAGCCGGGATTGAATGCCTTGAAGGGTTCATGGAGGGGGAGCTTCCGGCGCAGGAGGCCTTTGGTGCTGCAGTTGATATAAAAGTGTAGGATCTATGAATTGCCATCCTAATAATAGCTCGGCAGATTACGGCATAATCTGACCGTCATTATTTTGATCTTATAGATGCAATTTGCCCGAAAAGTCCGGAAACACCGGACTTTTCGGCATTTTGGCGGAAGTTCCCCTGCGGCTGCGGCTTCATGAAAAGGTGCGGTCAAATAAAAAGAGAGACACCGAAAAACAAACAGGGATTTCATTTGCTTTTCTGATCTTCTTGAAAGTATCCGAATAACCGTATATGATGTATTTATCCAATCATAGAATATGCCGGAAAAACCTATTGCGGAGGCATAATAAATGGAGTTTACAGCATGAGTGAACAGAAAACAAGCACGTTGTTCAGGCTCCTATTCAAAGCGCCAAATTTAGAGCAGTTTATGGAAAAGAGCGCAGAAGAAATGAAACTTCAGTCCTTCTGCGAGTACATAACGAGATTGTGCAAAGAACAAGACGAAGTTCCGGAGCATATTATCAGGCGGGCAAATATTGAACGCTCCTTCGGACATCAGATTTTCAGAGGGGCGAGAAACCCGTCGCGGGATACCGTGCTGCAGCTGGCCTTTGGATTTAACGCCGATGTTGATACGACGCAAGAGCTTTTGAAATGCGCCCGGATGAGTGCCCTGTATCCTCGGATAAAGCGAGATGCGGCGATTATCTACTGCCTGCATAACCGCTTTACGGTCATGGAAGCGCAAAGGGTGCTGCACGAAATGGAATTGCCCTTGATTGGAGGCGGTGAAATAAAATGAGAGATGTAAAAACAGCCGCCGCCAATATTCTGAATGCCTTTGATAATTCGGAATATCCCGCAGGTTTTCTGAAGAAATATACTCAGATGGAGTGTCTGGCCTGCAGTCACGGTGCGGAAACATTTTTGGTTAATTCCAGAAACGCAGGACAGCTTTATGTCGCAAAATGCTATGACAAAAATTTCTATTCTTCCGTGCATGAGAGCAATATCTTAAAGAACCTGCACCACAGCGGCTTGCCTGCCTTTAAAGAGGAATTCCGGAATGATAAGATGATATGCATTGTGCGCGAATATATCCCAGGAAAACCGCTTGACCAATACATCATGGAAAACAGTCCGACGAAAGAGGAAATCATAGATATCTGTGCTCAGCTCTGCGATATCCTTATTTACCTCCACGGACAGGAAGAACCCGTTATTCACAGGGATATCAAACCCCAAAATATCATTATGAAACCGGACGGAACAGTCAGCCTGATCGATTTCGATATTTCGCGTATCTATCATACCGATGCAAAGACCGATACGCAATTCTTTGGAACGCGGGAATACGCGCCGCCGGAGCAATACGGCTTTTCACAGACGGACTGCCGTACCGACATCTATTCGCTGGGTGTGGTGATGGGCTGGTTGCTTACCGGCGAAACGGATGCCGGGCAAGTCGTCCGTAAATTGGGCCATGACCGGCTGGTGAGCGTATATAGAAAATGCACGGCCTTTTCTCCGGAGAACAGATTCGTTTCAGCGGAGAAGCTGAAATCTGCGCTGATCCATGCGGATGGCAAACGGAAAAAAGCAGTCTTGGCATGGACGGCGGCGGTACTGTCCTGTCTGATCTTTCTTTTTGCCGGCTTTTTCATCGGGCGCTACACGGATTTCCTGCCGACCGTTTTGGAATCCCATGTCACCTTTACAGAACCAATGATCGAACAGGCGGTTCGGCTCCAGCTCGGCAAAACGGCGGATGAGATCATCACTGAGAGCGATTTGCTTTCGGTTACCGGGCTGTATATTTTCGGAGATTCGCTGATTGCAAAAAACGAAGAAGAACTGCATGCTGCGGCCGGCCGTCTTTTTGAAAGTAACCAGATGAAGGAAGGCCCCATCTGCTCCCTTGCCGACCTCTCAAAAATGCCCAATATG
>ENA-UOOR01002402-UOOR01002402.1-fermentation-metagenome-genome-assembly--contig:-NODE-2402-length-18936-cov-2.969334_pt1 | contig 18936 bp, 18 predicted proteins | sample MGYA00245780_ERZ724029 | MGnify/ENA primary metagenome ERZ724029 (study PRJEB28704, sample SAMN03018315) | fermentation metagenome | biome: anthropogenic terrestrial biome; feature: soil; material... | reverse complement strand
ACTGAGCAGTTATTACAACATGATAATCCAAAAGGTTGAAGGCTTTAATATTGAAAAATGTATCAACTTCACTCGTGAATATTTTAAGGGGAGTAATGAACCTTTTCACCTTTTTATTTGTCCTTTTGCCGGAAATTATGGTTTTGTGCTTGACGGCATTTCAAATGTTGTCCGGTGTCTGCCATATGACGAAAACGGAAATATCAACACTGTATACACAAATCGTTTGATAAGCGGTATCGCCCATGAATATGCACACTGTTTTGTAAATCCGGTTATAGAAAAATACAAAATCAAACTTCACGAATATGAAGATTTCTTTGCTGAGCACAAAAATATGTACACCGCTTACAATGTGGATTATGCTGTTATGAATGAATACTTCGCAATTTCATATACAATAAGATATAGGCAAATATTTCGGGATGATTTTCCGGATTATGATGAGTATTACAAAGATTTTGAAAGAGCGAAAAAGCCATTCATATATTTTGATAAATTCATTAAGTTCCTTATTGAATATGAACAGTCGAATCTTGCGTTTGAAGAATTCTATCTTAAAATATTATATAGAATTGGAGATTTGAGATGAGCAATATATTTATATGCCCAAAATGCAAAAACACACTTGAAGCATTCAAATGCACTGTCTGTGGGCATACAGTACCACAGAAAAATACTATTTATCAATTCTGTAATGATCCGTCGGTGAAACTCGATGGCGAAAATCAATACATTGGCTATGACGGAGTCGGTGAAGATTTCGAACCGGCAGTGATCTATTGGGATGCTAATAATACTGAACGGTACGGCGTTTATGAGTCGTGTGGTAATCTTATAGCCGAAAAATTCGGCACGGATATAACCATCCTCGACCTTGGCGCAGGACTCGGAACCGCTTCTATTCCGCTTGCAAAGAACGGAATATATACCATTGCCGCTGACATTTCAAATGTTATGCTATCTACTGCTGTCAAACGTGCAAACGGAAGATTTGATAATCTGATCTGTGTACGGATGAACGCATATGGGCTTATGCTTGAAGACAACAGCGTCGATATTGTAATCGAAAACGCAATGATTCATTTAGTGGATCATCCTGAAGATGTTCTTCGTGAAATCGTGCGGGTATTGAAGCCCGGTGGTTGCCTTGTGCGGTACGGTTCATATGCTCAGCCACTGAATGAAGATGAAGCAAAGAAAAACGCTTATTGTAACAGTGTTTTGTCGGATGTTTCAGATAAATATTATGATAAGCTGACGGATCTGGGCTATAAAAGCATTTGGTTTGACAATCACGCAAATGAATTAATCTCTAAATATTTTGAACCTCCGTACAATGAGAGAGTAGAAGATTTTTCTGAGACATTTACTGAAAAGCTGAAATTCCGACTGCATCGTCTTAAAACAGGCGCACATTCGGATTTACAGGATACACCAAAAGATTGGATTAGACAGGCTTGGGATATGGCAGACCAATATGCAAAAGCAAAATACGGTGAAGACTATATAAACATTGAAGGATTCTCAAGATACGGTGCAGTGTTGGATATTTATAAAATAAAGAAGATATTTTAAACACTAATATGATGCAATATCGACCACTTTTTATTTCTTGATAGCAAAAATAATCTCAGTCGTTTATTGATTCATTTAGAATATAAAGACACATTCAATTAATATAAAATAATTATGGAACTTAGTTACATGGTATCGTACCGCCGGACGAAAGAATTAATATAATTCTTCTAAGCAAGCCGGATAAGAGCCTGTACCATCTTAATAGGACTAAATCCTGCGGGATAGGACGAGGACTTTCGAGTCGGGAGCATGACAAGTAGCTTTACAAGCTGCTGTTATGCTCTTTTTTTGTTGTCCTAAAGCAGTTTTTGTAAAGCGGATAAGGACAAATCATGCTTTACGCTATGACTCTTAACCGCTGGTTCTGTTACATTGCAAAATATCCGTAATCTCCCGATTTTTGAACGCTATCCCCAAATTCAAAAATCAAAGGAGATTATATCATGAAAAATTTTAAAGACAGCGATTACGCCATTAACAAATTCAGCAAGAGTATAGTTTATCGTTTTGCTAATCAAATAAAAGAAGTTACTCTTGAAGACTTTTTATCAGACAGCCCTTCACACACCCCAGAACAATTTGAACAGCTTAAGAAAATTTCAGATGAAATTTACTTACAGCAGGTCACTGACGAAAATGCGCAAACTGCAAAAAACACTCCCTTGACAGATAATATCGCAACAGAATCTCCGGAAGAATTGCTCATAGCTTCTTTTGATATTGAGCAAAGACGAAATGAAGCAAGAATCAAGCTGCGTATCGTCTTTTCATGTCTGACAAAGGTCCAATATAGACGCTTAATTCTACATGAAGTAAAAGGACTAACAACGAGAGAAATAGCCGCAAAAGAAGGTGTTTCACATCAATCTGTTGTTGAGTGTTTATCATCGGCTAAAAAGAAAATCAAAAATAAATTAAGAAAATCATAAAAACACCCTGCCAAAACGACTTAAAAAATGCATTAGGTGAAAAGACCTTTTCGCCTGATGAAGATTCCGATTGTGAATCACCCCATTGAATGAGCGAGTTCAGTTGTCTTTTCAAGTTCTTTGACAACTGAATACTCATTCATCAAGCACATTCCTTTTGCTTGTAGCCCGGCTGTAACTGCGCTTGCGATAAAAGTTGACAGCAGATGACGGATAGCGGCCGTCAAGGCGATGAAAAGCAAAAGGGACAATGATACTCCCGTCCAGTCACAGTCCGAGCGTGATAAAACCGTCGCAGGCAATGAGGGCGGCTCTGTCAGAACGACAGTTGGGGTGAAACTCCCGTGGAGTCGGATAAGGACTTAAATCCTTTGCTACCGACCGTTTGATGACTTCCCTTGCTTAGGGGTGTCGAGGACAAGTATAAGCATCCAAATAGCAGAGCCGTAATCTAACTTTACAGCTCTGCTTTTGGATCGTACTTAAACACTTGATAAGCATTCAACGGAGGTATTTATGAAAAGGAATATATATAAAGGCGAGCTATATTATGCAGACCTAACCCCTGTCGTAGGTTCCGAGCAAGGCGGCATCCGTCCTGTTCTTGTCATTCAAAACAATGTAGGTAACAAATATAGTCCCACTGTAATTGTTGCGGCTATAACAAGTAAAATCAACTCGAAAGCAAAGCTTCCTACTCATGTATCTTTACCCGATAACATCGGGTTAGAAAAAGATTCGATAGTTTTACTTGAACAGATAAGAACTATTGACAAACAGAGAATAGGTAAATTTATCGGTACGATAAACGGCGCTACTCTGCAAGATGTAAATAATGCCATAAAAGTCAGCATCGCAACAGAAGATAATTTTTCAGAATAAGTTAAAGCCGCCACTTTCGTGACGGCAGGGAGTGGTGGGTATTGTTTATACAAGATCTTTTGAGTATGGGCGGTATTTGTCAAGTAATGCGTTAAATTCTTTGGTTTTACGAAGTTCAGCATACCATTCGCCTTTACCATACCACTCAATCATCCGCTTAACAAAACCCCAAGGCACACTCATTCCGATATTTGTGCTTATATCAATTTTCAATTTATAATACGTATTTGGAATTTGCCTGTCTGACAATATAAATTCATCAAGTTTCTGCGCAAAGTTTAAAGCAAGTTCAAAATATGGTATACCTTCAATATCTCTATTCGCAAAATGATATTGCCCGCCAATATGGTCATAAATTGTTTCAAGCGACCTGTATAGCATTTCATAGTTTGTTTGTTCTAAAATTTCTTTTAACCATTCCGCAATTTTCAATGTTGATTTGACCTTTTCGTCAAAAGATTTTTCATCATACCATATCATTTTGAGCAGTTTATTTATAGAAAAATCACAAAGCATATAAAAATTGTAATTGAGATAATACCACCATTCCGAACTTTTTTTATCGAATAACTGTTCTGCTTTTTGATATCTTGTGCAACCAAACCAATCGGGAAAACGACTCAGAAGTTCAAGTGCCTTTTCCGTGTTTCCCTTTGCTTTTTCCACCTTAGCAAGAATGTCAATAGCACCATTGCGAATTTCGTCTACAGTACACTCGTCAATAATTCGTTGACATTCAACAGTCAGTTCATCGGCTTTTTCAATTACTAACTCTTTTGGATTATCAGCCATACTGCCAATAATGTCATATAAATAACGAATAGTAATTAAAAAATTGTTCGGAAATTCCTTGTGTGCTTTCGTTATTAAATCTACGCTTTCAGTCCATTTTGCTTCTCTTTTCAACTCTGCATAATCTTCCAAATATTTTGATATTACTGCTTGATTTTTTGCCTCGTCAAAACCCAAAAGCTCATCGGTGGTAATTCCAAAATAGCTTGCTAATGGAACAATCATTGAAATATCAGGATAGGTTTCACAGCGTTCCCATTTTGATACTGCTTGCGTGCTAACGCTCATGTGTTCGGCCAATTTTTCTTGTGTGATGTTCTTATGCAAACGCAATCTCTTAATGTTTTCACCAATATAATTACTCATGTTTTCCTCTCCTTAAAATTTGTGAAACAGGCCTGTTTCTACTTTTATTATATTTATTTTTTAGGCATATTCCAGCACTTGTTCAGATACATCGTTAAACCAATAGTTGATTTTATCAAATAACCATATTATATCACTAAAAACATTGATTTCAAACTAATTCTGCAAATGGAAATGCGGAAATTTTTGCTTTCCAATATAGCACGGCGGTCGTGATGTTACCGCTCAGTTTAAGGCGCTACTTTGCAAGCTGTAAATAATGCAATAAAAGTCGGCATCGCAACAGAAGATGACTTTTCAGAATTAGCTAAATGTTTTGATATGAACAATCTGATATAAAAATTGCACCTTTGCACTTTAATGATTGAATCATTAAAATATAAGTGCGAGGTGCAGTTTGCTTTTCAAGGAGGATATATGGATAGCAAATTTGCAGATAAGCAGCTTTATTATAGGGACTCAAGGCTTAAAAATTGTGTTGTAAAAATAAGTGATAATACTACGATAACTGAACAGCAATTAGTATATTCGCTATTACAAAGCATTGAATCTCTGTCAAAGCCACAAATACAAGAACTATGCAAAGTGAGTTAAGGGAGGATTCAGAAAATGAATATGCTTGATAAAATACGAGCGAAGAAGCAAATGGTTCGTGCGGTCATTTATGCCCGCTTCAGTTCAGATAACCAAAGAGATGAATCTATTGATGCACAAATCCGTGCCATCTCCGAGTATGCAAAGAAAAACGAAATTGTTATTGTCGGTGAATACATTGATAAAGCAAGGTCGGCGATGACAGATAATCGCCCTGAATTTCTGAGAATGATTTTAGAAGCAAGTGAGCAGAAGTTTGACATTGTGCTTGTCCACAAGCTTGATCGCTTTGCAAGAAACAGGCAAGACAGTATTGGCTATCGCATGCAATTAAAGCGACACGGGGTTTCATTGGTGAGTGTACTGGAGTACATAGATGAAAGCCCTGAGAGTATCATTCTTGAATCAGTGCTTGAAGCTATGGCGGAGTATTATAGCAAAAACCTTGCCCGTGAGGTTCAAAAAGGTATGAAGGAAAACGCTCTTAAGGGGCTTCATACAGGAGGTAAACCGCCTTTTGGTTATGATGTGGACCCTGAAACTAAAAAGCTTGTCATAAACGAGAAAGAAGCCTGCGCGGTCAGACTGATATTTGACCGCTTTTTAGAGGGTTATGGCTACGACAAGATAATGAATGAATTGAACGTTCACGGGTACAGAACAAAGTGCGGAAACCCCTTTGGGAAAAATTCCTTGCATGGTATTGTCCGTAATGAGAAATACACGGGAACCTATATTTTTAACCGTTCAGCGGCTAAGGATGTGGATGGTAAGCGTAACAATCATAAAAATAAGGAAGATGACGAAATCATCAGACTTGATGATGCGGTTCCCGCTATTATCAGCAAGAATATTTTTGAACAGGTACAAAGAAAAATTGTTGCCAGAAAGAACAACAAACCCTCAAACAAAGCCAAAGAAGTCTACCTCTTATCAGGGAAAATCTACTGCGGCGAATGCGGTTACAGTATGGGTGGAAACAAAAAAATGTCCGGCAGAAGCAAAACCCCTCATGTGACATACCGCTGTATGGGTAAGAAAAACCGGCACATTTGCGAAAACAAGGAAATACGCCGGGAATATATTGAAACCTATGTACTGGAAAAACTGTCCGAGTATGTCTTTGATGAAAGACTTATCTCTAAATTGGTTAAGGAATATGTCGCATATCAAAATTCCACGAACTCAGACGTGATAGAGAAAAAAGAAAGCATTAAATCAAGGTTAAACGAGGTTACAAGGGAAGCAAAAAATCTGATAAACATCATGGCTAAAACCGGGTCAAATATGATGCTTGAAAGGATTACGGAGTTAGAGGAAGAAAAAAGCATTTTACAAGCCAGTTATGAAAAAATCTGTTTTGATAATTCCACACCGGATATCACTGAGGACGAACTATCAGAGCGATTTAATCAGGCAAAGTCCATGCTTAAATACGGTACTCTTTCAGAGACAAAGAAGCTTATAGAACTATTCGTCAATAAGGTAAATGTTTTTTCGGATAGAGTTGAGGTAATATTCAACTTCCATCCCGATTTAATCCCTTACGAAACTTTTGACATAAAAAAAGATTGTCTTCACAACGAAAAGCAAGAAGAAAACGACGAAAGCCCGTCCGATGAGGACGAGCTTACATACAAAATGGAAGTATCCACCTTGGTAGGTGGATACTGTGGTGGAGGCGAGGGGAATCGAACCCCTGTCCGAAAACCTCTTGCCGGCACTTTCTACGAGCGTATCTCTTTTTTTACATTCCCTTACATTACCGCCAAAGAGCAGGCTGAAATGCTTGGTAGCTTCATAAGTTCATGACAGAAAGCAAAGCTTAATTCCGTTCACGTTCACTACTGTGTGACGCCAAAACCCGGCTCGTAGTCCTTCCGGGTCCGACGGCTGCCGATTAGGCAGCGAGTGCTACGTTTTTCTTAGCGTTTAAATTTAATTTACGTTTTTTAGAGAAGTCACGCTCTTCTGCTCGCTTATATCGGTTCAAAATCCCCGTCGAAACCTTTACGCCCCCGTATTTTCTGATGCATTTAATATTATACCTTTTCGCCAGTTAAAAAATTCCACAACCGTTCTGTTTGTAAAATCTTCCACGAACTCCGGTGAATATGCCTCGGAAGGCCCTATATTGTTCTCTTCATGCCATCTGTAATTCCTCTTTAAAAATTCTGTCACTTCCCTATCGCAAACACCCGGCGTTTTTCCGTACATACTCTCAGGACACTCGAGCATACCTTGCCAAACCTCCCTGCTCCAATCGCAGTTATGGTATATATAGGCTCCTGCCAATGCTATCTCATGCCTGTAAGTATAAAACCAGTTTTCCTCGTCATGAGTCACAGAATAATTCTTATATGCTTTATTATCCCAGCGCCAATCCAAAAACAGATGCAGCAGAACACCCTCTTCGAAAGGGCTGTCTTTTTTTGTTTTTTCTGCAAGTTCTACAAGTGCTCTTTCACGGTTTTTTGCTGTACGGAAATGTGTAATATCCTTTTCCTCTCTCGAACGCACCGCGTCGGGTGCAACCGTTCCTATACAGAATAGCGGTTCTGTGTCAGCGCATAACTTGTGCGCCGCAAGCAGATGAATCATCATTGAAGGCACGAATTTTTCTCCTTATAATGTCTACTGTTTTATTAATAAACAAATCAATCGTTTCACTATTTAAATACTCATTTTCTTCTGTTGGTGTATAGTCTGTGTTATACACCATGTATATATCTTTGATTTTCTTGATTATTGCGTCTTGACTGAAATAGTCCAGATAGGTATTCTTAAAATCACTTATGTTCTTCAAAATGTTATACGCACGCATTTTTGGATGTTGTCTTAAAAATATCATATCAACATTGTAATTCCACGAATAAATCGAATGCCTATTATTATGGCGTTCCCAATTGTTTTCTTTATATAATTTTATTAATTCCTCATGCCAAAAATAATCCGTAATCAAATGAGAATAATAACCCAAATAAAACGAACGGCTGTCTTTTTTACAAGATGTTAAATATGTTTTATAAAAGTTATCGGGTTGAATTAAACGGTTTTCTTGATCTGTTTTCCAATGAGTAACATTGCTGGGTGGTTGGTATTTGCTGTCTTTTAATATTTCCCCGCTATCGGGAGCTAAATTACCTATAACAAATTCTGTAAGGTCTACATCAAAATCATCAGCAAGAATATCAGCTATCCTAAGATGAACAAACCAGGAAGCCATATAAATACCTCTCTTAATTTATGTGTACTTTTCAATTCCCACGGTCGGATAACTCCCTCGCGGCATCCCGCGCCATTGTCTTTTTTGCTTCTGTTTCACGCTTGTCATAGAGCTTTTTACCCTTGCATAACCCTATCTCCATTTTTACCCATTTACCCTTGAAATAAAGAGAAATAGGAATCAGAGAATACCCTTTCTGACCGACAAGAGCAAACAGCTTTAAAATCTCCCGCTTGTGCATAAGAAGAGTGCGTTCCCTAGTAGGAACACGGTTGAATATATTCCCCTTCTCATACGGACTTATATGTATCCCGTATGCGATCAGACTGCCGTTTTTTATCTGACAGTAGGAATCCTTAAGATTGACCTGCCCGTTCCGAAGTGACTTGACCTCAGTACCACACAGCTCGATGCCTGCTACATAAGTCTCCTCTACATAATAATCGTGATATGCTTTTCGGTTATTAGCTATTAGCTTTCTTCCGTTCTCTGCCAATTTTATCACCTGCCAAAGCGGTTATTTCACCAAAAAATAATTATATTACAGTTATATTGAATTTTCAATAGAAAAAAGTGGTTTATTTAATAACCTTCGAAAAAAACAGCTCCGCCTCAAAACACGCTCTGTTTGCCGTATCGTTGTGTGCATTCAGACAAAAGGAGTTTTCACCTTTAATAATTGAAATATTCAATATATCACCCAAACGAGCTTCGTTCGTGAAGTTTATAAATACCTTGCTGACCTTGTAGGAATAAATGTCCACAGGTGAGACATCAAGCGCAATATCGGTATATACACAGTTATTGAGGTGATTATTCTCGTCAAGGTCGGAATAGACAACCTTTCTGATCCCGGCGTTATATTCGCTTCCGTTCTTTTGAAAAAGCCTTCTCGGAACCTCAATGCTTTCGAGCGGCAGGTTGTAGGCAACCATAGGATAACCAAAGTTCTTAGGCCGTACCACCGTGCGTTTTTCATAATTCAAAAGCACCCAGTACGTGCTTGCGTAAGCAGCCTTCTTTCCGTTCTTATTAATTAAGAACTCACGTACAAAGTGCACTCCCTCAACCCTATTGCTTATGGTTTTTATAGAAATGACCTCATCGCTCCGGATATCCTCGAATATATCCATCCCGAGCTTTGTTATAACGAAAACTATGTTGTCCTTTCGCATATTCTCATATGTCGCTCCATAGCCGTTGCAGTCTTCACGCGCGAGCTGCTGCATGTATTTTTGAAGTGCGCTTATCTTTACGAATCCGTCTGACCCTACATCATAACTTGTGATTCTATATGTTTTTTCAAGCATTGTGTTTAATTTTCCTTGTCTGTGTTTATATTGGATAACGGATTGGCTTTCATGGCCTCCTCAAGCTTTTTATCCGAAACATGAGTATATATCTGAGTTGTGTTGAGCTGTTCATGTCCCAAAATATCCTGCAGAGCCCTAATATCGACGTTTCCGGTATTATACATCAGAGTCGCTGCTGTGTGACGAAGCTTATGTACCGAATAGCCCTTCCCTTCCAATCCGCTTTCCGCAAGTTGCTTTTTTATCAGCCATTGAACGGTTTTATTGGAAATCCTTCGGTTTTTTCCGCTTAAGAACAGGGCGTTCTTGTCTATAATGGTTTTCCCCTTTGACATAGCCTTTTGCGCACGCACTTTCAGATACGCTTCAAGAGCGTTCCTGCATGCATCGTTGAGGTATATAGTTCGCATTTTTCTGCCCTTGCCGGTAACAGTTAGTTTGGACATATCATCGCTTATATCGTTTAAGTCGATGCCGACAAGCTCCGATAAGCGCATTCCACAGTTGAGGAACAATGTGATGATGCAATAATCACGCTCTTTTGTGATACTGTCGCTTTTTATGCTCTTAAGCAACCGTATGCTCTCGTCAAGCGAAAGATATTTCGGCAGAGGATGTTTGATATTAGGGCTGTCTATCTCTCTTGCAGGGTTTTCTGTCAGTTTTTTTGATTTTTGAGTATGATATTTATAAAACGATTTTATTGCAGATAGCTTACGCGCAAGCGCTGCAGAACGGTTATTTTTTTCTTTGGATAAAAACAGGAGAAAGGAATATATCTCGTCTGTACTCACAGATCCCGCAAGCGTTAAATCGACAGAGGATATATCGACCTGTTCAAGCTCCGAAAGGTCTTTACCTCCCCGCTTTGCGATAATATAGCGGAAAAAAGTGCGCAGGTCATTATAGTATTCCTTAACTGTGAGCGGTGAGCAGTTCTGTATTGTCTCTTTATACGCGAGAAATGAATTTATCACTACCGGAACTTCATCCACAACCCTTACACCTCCACAATAAAGATACAAACATATGTTATGGCAATATTATACTACATTTGTTTTGATTTTACAAGTTGACTTAATTTAAATAAAATGGTATTATTATAATGCTAAAAGTAAAAGAATTACCGGAGGAAATATGCAGTCTTATAATGTTTTAACAAAAAGCGATATAGATTTTACCGACGTACCGAAAGCGGAGATAAGCTGCTACAAGTGGCTTTTCGGATACACACCGAGAGCATACGGACAGCTTTTACTCGTAAAAGATAAGGGTATTGCTTTGAAAATGACTGCTTTTGAGAGCAATACTAAAGCAATTTATGAAAATTACGGGGATCCCGTTTATGAGGACAGCTGCCTTGAGTTTTTTGTGCGATTCAATAAGGATAACCCCTTATATATGAATTTCGAGATGAACTCTAACGGTGCTTTTTTGGCATCTGTACGTACAGACCGGAAAAACAAAACACATATCCATGAGTTAATCGAACTACCTTCAGTAAGAACCGAAAAACATAATGATTACTGGTCAGTAGAAACATTTTTTACCTTTGAACAGATTAATACTCTTTTCGGAAAAAGCAGTTTTTCCGGCGGTGATGTGTTTTTCGATAACTTTTATAAATGCGGCGACAAAACCGAGAATGCACATTATGGGATGTGGTCTCCGGTTGAGAGTGAAAACCCTGATTTTCATCAACCGGGATATTTCGGTAAGTTTATTATAATTTAAACCTTTGTTTGAAATGGAGTAATTATCATGAAAAGAATCTTCTCCGCTCTGCTTTTTGCGGCGATGCTGTTTACATTCTGCTTTAGTGTTTCCGCTGCATATACCGACGAACGTAACATAACCGGTATCGCTCCCGAATCAACCGTATCGGAACTGAAAGCTCTTTTATCATCGGTTTTAAGTGTTACCGACGGAGAAACAACTCTTTCCGATACGGACTATGTCGGAACGGGTAATATTATCAACTGCAAAGACGGTACATATAAAGCTGTCGTTCTTGGTGATGTTGACGGTGACGGCAAGATTACAAGCCGTGATTATCTGAAACTAAAACGTAATTTCTTAAATCTCTATGAACTTAAAAACGAGTATCTTTCCGCAGGCGACGCTGATGAGGACGGAGCAATAAAAGCGTTCGATTATCTCATCATAAAGCGACATTTTCTCGGCACTTATACTATCGGTTCAATGGAAAATTCCGAAAAGATACCTGTTTTGTTATACCACCATATTCTTCCCGATGAGGATAAGGAAAGAAAAAACTGGATGGGTAACGAGATAACCATTTCCACGACCGAATTCAGACGTCATATGCAGCTTATAAAAACCGAGGGATTCACTGTTGTCACTATAGAGGAGCTTATCGGGTACATAAAAGGCGAACGCACCCTGCCGTTAAAAAGTGTAGTGCTCTGCTTTGACGACGGATATAAATCCAATACAGAATATGCGGCTCCTATTTTAAGAGAATTCGGCTATCAGGCAACCGTATTTAGCATAATATCATCTTATTTCAATGAATATGAGCCGGATTATTATACCAATACGCTACAGCATATAACCGCAAATGATCTGACTCCGTACGCTGATGTCTTAAATCAACAATGCCATACCTTTTCAAACCATAATCAACTCTCAATGCAATCGTATAATTATATCTATAATGACCTGATGCTTAGCCAGAATGCATATCCAAGTGATTATTTTGCTTACCCTTACGGGGATTATGACGATGAAGCTATAAGAGCCGTCCGCGATGCGGGCTTCAAAGCCGCTTTTTCCACTGAAGAAACATATGTCGTAGTGGGAACCGAATTATTCGAAATACCGAGATTTACTATAACAACGCCTATGTCGGACACCGAATTACAAGATATACTGAACTGACCGGCATCATAATCAAACAGTTTACAAAAAACCACCGATTTATATCGGCGGTTTTTTTCAGTATATTCTTATTAGAGCTCGTTTTTGCACATATCCTCGTAACTTTCGCGTTCTACCACTACCCTGTCAACCTTGTTTTTAATACAGACCATAGCCGGTTTTGGTAGTCTGTTGTAGTTTGAGCACATTGAATAGTTATAAGCGCCTGTAACTAAAACCGCAAGAATATCACCTTTTTTACAGGGCTGTATCTTAACATCTTCCTGGATAATGTCCCCACTCTCGCAACAGCGTCCCGCTATTGTCGCAATAACCGTTTTGTCCTCACCGGCACGGTCGGCGACAAGTACTGTATAGGGGGACTGATAAAGCGCGTATCTCGGATTGTCAGCCATTCCGCCGTCTATTGAGATATAGTTCTTGTAGCCGGTAATGGACTTGAATGAGCCGACTGTGTATAGTGTCATGCCTGCATTGGCGCATATATATCTGCCGAGTTCAAAAGCAATTACGGGTTTACGTATATCATACTTAAGCAGGAACCTGTCGAGCACCGCTTTGATCGCTGCGAAAGTTTTATCTAAATCCACCGTCGGATGCTCCTCAATATAACGGGAAGGTAAACCGCCGCCGAGGTTTAGCATCTCAGAAGTAAAGCCTGTCTGTTTTCTCACTTCTGCTATAAAAGAGAGCATTATTTCCGCTGCGTCGGAAAAAGGTGTGTTCTCAAAAATCAGTGAACCTATATGGCAATGAAAGCCTATAAGCTTAACATTGTTCTTTGAAAGCGCGTATTTTGTAAGTTCCATAGCCTGACCTGTCTCGATAGCTACTCCGAACTTTGAGTCAACAGAACCGGTGACTACCGCTTTATGGGTATGGGGATCAATCCCAGGTGCAAGTCTGAGCAAAATCCGCTGTACCTTTCCGTGCTTTTTTGCACAAGCGGCAACTTCGTCAAGCTCCTCTCTGTTGTCAACGACAAAATACCCGACATCACTTTTGAGCGCATATTCTATCTCCGCATCTGTCTTGTTGTTTCCGTGGAAAAACATCATAGAACTTGAAAAACCTGCTTTTGACGCTGCAAAAATCTCTCCGCCCGAGACTACATCGGTAGCAATACCTTCGGATTTCAGGATTCTGTAAATATCGAGATAACTTATTGCTTTACTCGCAAATATCGGGATGCTTTTTTCTCCGAAATGCTTTTGTATACATTTCAAAAAAGTACGGCAATTCTCCCTTAGCTTATTCTCATCCATCAGATAAAGCGGCGTTCCGTATTTTTTTGCGAGATCTACAGTATCCATTCCCGCAAAATAAAGATGTCCGTTCTCTCCGACTTTAATGTTGTCATGAAGCATTATTATATGAAACCCTTTCTGATTTGGTCTGTTGTTATAAAGTATATTCCGCTATTTTTTTCCACAAGTCTGCTCGTCCGATATTTTTAAGGGATGAGTACAGAATTATATCCGTGCCCGGTTTTATTCTTTTGTCTCTGACAAGCTCGTTTACCTTTTCGTTAAGCTCGGTTTTGTTGGGCTTATCGCATTTTGTGGCAACGATAATGTACGGCACATTATAATAATGCATATAATCGAGCATGACGGCGTCCGTATCGGTAATGCCTGCACGGATATCGATGAGCAGAATCACCAACCGTATTACGCTGTTCATCTCAAAATAACTCTGTGTCAGTGCCGACCATTTTTTCGTCTCCTCTTTTGAGCGACGTGCATAACCGTAACCGGGAAGATCGCAAAGTAACAGCTTTTTATCTATCTCATAATAATTTATCGTAATCGTTTTACCCGGCTCGGAGCTTACTCTTGCGAGCTTCGCCCTACCCAAAAGCGAGTTTACAAGCGAGCTTTTCCCTACATTTGAGCGTCCCGCAAGAGCAACCTGCGCAAGACCGCTTTTTATAAGCTGTTCCGGCAGTCCGGCGGATATTATAAGCTCTACATTATGCAGGTTTAATCCTGCAATTTTCATCTCCATTAATCAAATACCTTTCCGTGGGGACACTCTATTTATTAAGAGCAAGCTCAAAAACTTCCGAAACATGCTTTATGGGTACGAATTTGAGAGCTTTTTTTATCTCCTCGTCAAATTCCTCCGTGTCGTTACGGTTTTCATATGGTATTATAACCGTTTTTGCACCGCTTTTATATGCCGCCATACTCTTTTCCTTTAAACCACCAATCGGCAGCACCCTACCGGTAAGCGTTATCTCACCGGTCATTGCAGTATCCTGACGCACGGTTTTTCCCGATAGCTCTGACACTATTGCGGTTGCTATCGTGATTCCCGCCGAGGGACCGTCCTTCGGAATAGCTCCCTCCGGAACATGAATATGCAGATCTTTTTCCGAATTGAAATCCTCATCGATACCGAGCTCATGAGCGTGCTTTCTTATATAGCTTATTGCCGCTTTCGCGCTCTCCTTCATAACATCACCGAGATGTCCGGTAAGCTCAAGTTTTCCGCTACCCTTCATAGAAAGCACCTCGATACGCAGCATTTCACCGCCCAGAGATGTCCAGGCAAGTCCGTTAACGATACCGATTTCATCTTTTTCGTATATCCTGTCGGGCAGGAATTTTACCGCCCCGAGGAATTCCCTTAACTGCTCTAAATCGATTACTATGCGTTTGAGGTTCTCCGTTACTATCAGCTTTGCCGATTTGCGGCAGATAGTCGCTATAGTCCTCTCAAGCTCCCTGACGCCGTTTTCTTTTGTATAACTGATAATCATCTCTTTAATAGCTTCATCCTTAAATCGTATGAGCTTTTTGGTCAGTCCGTGCTTCGCAATTTGTTTGGGAATGAGATGGTTGCGTGCAATAGAGAGTTTCTCGGAGTCCGAATAGCTGCCCATGTATATAATCTCCATACGGTCGAGCAGCGGCGTCGGGATAGTATCGGTTGTGTTCGCTGTAGCTATAAAAAGGCATTCCGATAAGTCAACGGGAATCTCTACAAAATTATCTCTGAAAGCCATGTTCTGGTCGTTGTCGAGAACCTCAAGCAGTGCACTGGTCGGGTCACCGTGCATATCGCTTGTAAGCTTGTCAAGCTCATCAAGCAATAAAACCGGGTTTGCGGTTCCGGCAAGCTTAAGGGCATTAATTATCCTTCCGGGCATAGCTCCTATATATGTGCGTCGGTGACCTCTGATCTCCGCCTCGTCGCGTATTCCGCCGAGAGAAATTCTTACATACTTTCGGTTGGTCGCTCTTGCTATCGAACGGACAATCGAGGTTTTTCCCACGCCGGGAGGACCGACAAGGCAGATTATCTGACCGCTTAAATCGCTTTTAAGCTGCTTGACCGCCATAAATTCAAGAATTCTCTCCTTGACTTTTGTAAGCCCATCATGGTCCTCATTCAGAATTCTATTCGCTGTTTTTATATCAAGCCTATCCTTGGACTTTTTGCTCCAGGGAAGCTCAAGACAGGTCTCAATGTAATTCCTGATTACTGTTGCCTCAGGAGTGCCAAACGGCATCTTGGCAAGTTTATCTGCTTCCTCCTGTAGCTTTTCCTTTACAGAGTCGGGTATTTTTGCGGTTGAAATCAGCTTATCATATTCATCGCCGTCCTCATTGTAATCTTCTTCACCCATACCGAGTTCATTTTGTATCGTGCGAAGCTGTTCTCTCAGATACATTTCACGCTGGCTCTTTTGAAGACGGTATTTTACCTTTGTTTGTATTGTTCCTTCGAGCTGTAAGAGCTGCACATCCTTTATGAAAAGCTTATTCAGCTTCTCAAGCCTTGCGAAAGGGTCCTTCTCTTCAATAATAACGAGCCTGTCCTCGAAATTGAAAAGAAAAGCTGAAGCCAAAAAATCAGCGAGAAAGGAAGCTGATTTTATTGTCATAGCCTCGCTGATTACCTCCGGGGATGGATTTGATATGTATTTGATATATTCGTTAAAGATAGAAAGCGTTTCGTTAATTAATACAGCTTCTTCCTGCATCCTGCTCTCGTCTGTAGAATCATCGACTATTACAACGTCGCTTTTTAATATATTATTGTCATAATAGGAGTTGTGCCGCTCTCCTCTGTATAAGCCCTCGACTAAAATAGAATAATTGCCGTTCGGCAGCTTCAGGGCGTGCTTAATTACGGCAACAACGCCGACCTTTACCAAATCCTTGTGTGAAGGTTCTACGACTGAAGTATCTTTCTGAGCCACAAGAAAAATATGTTCCTCACGTTCAAGTGCGTCCCTGAATGTTTTTACCGAGGATTTTCTTCCTATTTCAAAGCTCGTCGTAATTTTCGGAAAAACAACCACACCGCGAAGAGCGATTGTGTTATATGTAGTAACAGATATATCTGTTTTATTCAAAATCATTTATGGTCTCCTTTGAGTTTAGCGTCCTAACATAGCAGCACCTATAATGCCGGCGTCGTTTCCAAGCTGCGCTGTTTTTATAACAGTCTGCTTAGGACTATTGCGGGAATACTGTTCTTTTTTCACTATCTCTATCAGCGGTTTTGTAAGGTATTCCCTTTCGTTGCTCACACCGCCGCCTATGCTCAGCACCTCCGGCTGAAAGATATTGATTATATTTACTACACCGCAGGCAAGATAACTTATGTACTGATCCACGACTTGCTTTGCCGCTGCATCGCCCTGCTTCATCGCAGTAAACGCGGTCTTGCCGCCGACTTTTTCTATTGTCTGCTCACACAGGCTCCACATCAGTGTCTCATTGTCGCTAAGCATTTTTTCCTTCGTCTGCTCTATCAGTGCAGTTGCCGATGAATACGCCTCCCAACAACCCTTTCTTCCGCAGGTACATTCCTTGCCGCCGTAAACGATAACAATGTGTCCGAGCTCCGTTCCGGCAAAATTAAAACCGGAATAGACCTTGTTGTTTATTATCACTCCGCCGCCCACTCCCGTACCGAGAGTTATCATAACGGAATTTGCATAACCCTTAGCCGCACCAACCGTAGCTTCGCCCTTTGCGGCGGCGTTAGCATCGTTTTCCACAAAAACTCTTTTTATACCTGTCAGCTCAGAAAGCCTTTTTGTAATCGGAAAATTTAAAAACGGCAGCGTACAGGCATACACTATGATACCCTGCTCAGAATCCGCAGTGCCGGGAGAAGCAATACCCGCATATTCTATATCTCCTGCACCAAGCGAGCATTTTTCCATAACGTGCAGGCATAACGCAGCCATATCATTTATAATTCTCTCGCCGTCCTCGCTGGTAACGGTCTTACAGCTATCCTTATATAAAATATCTCCGTTCTCGTTGCAAATACCTGCTTTTATAGTAGTTCCGCCTAAGTCTACTCCGAGATAATACATCTGATTTATCCTCCGAAATAAATGTAATTTTAACTCTTGCTTTCGGTTTCCTTCGCTCTGTTCTCCATCTGCGCTATTAACCGATTGTTGAATTCGACAGCTGTGTTATAACCCATTTTTTTCTGTCTGTTATTCATTGCAGCTATCTCGATAATAACGGCAAGGTTTCTACCCGGCTTTACGGGTACTGTTACGGACGGTATTTTTATTCCTAAAATTTCCGTGTACTCAGTATCAAGGCCCACTCTTTCATATATTTTGCCGGGCTCCCATAGTTCAAAATTCGTGACAAGGTCAATTTTTTCCGTATCCTTGACAGAACCCATACCGAAAATTCTGCGTATGTCGACTATACCTATACCGCGGAGCTCGATATAATGCTTTATAACCTCCGGAGCCGAGCCTACGAGTGTTTTTGACGAAACCTTTTTTATTTCGACAGCATCGTCTGCGATTAAGCGGTGTCCGCGTTTTACAAGCTCGATTGCGGTTTCGCTCTTTCCTATGCCGCTGTCCCCGAGAATCAAAACACCTTCGCCATAAACCTCAACAAGAACGCCATGTCTTGTAATCCTTTCAGCAAGAGAAACATTAAGGCTTGCGATTAAGGATGCCATAATCGCAGAAGTCTCATTCGGGGTTCTGAAAACAGGCGTATTATATTTTTTCGATAGCTCTGAAATTTCAGGAAAAACAGCAAGATTGCTTGTTATTATAAGTGCGATGACATTATGCTGAAGGAATCTGTCAATAGATGCAAACCGCTCTGATGGTGAGAGTGATGACAAATAGGAATATTCCATATTACCTAACAGCTGTATCCTTTCGCTCTCGAAATTAGTAAAAAAGCCCGTGAGCGGCAAACCGGGACGGCTCATATCGGAGCGTCGTATAAAAATCTCGTCTATATTTTCCGGTATATTAATCTCCTCAAATGCGAATTCTTTTGCAAGCTGTGTCAGCTTTACCTTATACTGCGGACTGGTCATCGCTTTTTTCTCCTTTTACCTG
>ENA-UOOR01002398-UOOR01002398.1-fermentation-metagenome-genome-assembly--contig:-NODE-2398-length-18985-cov-6.321078_pt1 | contig 18985 bp, 19 predicted proteins | sample MGYA00245780_ERZ724029 | MGnify/ENA primary metagenome ERZ724029 (study PRJEB28704, sample SAMN03018315) | fermentation metagenome | biome: anthropogenic terrestrial biome; feature: soil; material... | reverse complement strand
CGCGGGCGGGCTGAACCTCGATGTCCGGGCCTCCCCCGGTGCCCATCAGCTCGACCTCGCCCTCGGGGAGCTTGGCGTCGTCGGTCAGGTAGTAGAGCCGGCCGGTCTGCAGGCCGAGCAGCGTGGGCAGGAAGGAGAGCGGGATGGGGATCTCGCCGCCGCCGGCCGGCACGACGAAGCTGGTCTCGGCGGTCTCGATGTCGAAGGGCTCGCCTTTGCCCGGAGGCTGCGACAGCTCGAAGCCGGTGATGGTGATGTCCTGGTTGCCCAGGTTGCGAAAGAGCGTCTGCGAGACCGCCTTGGAGTTCGGGTTGACGAAGCCAAAGTCGAGTCGGCACAGCCAGCGCTCGGCGCCCGTCGTCGAATCGACCGCGAGCACCTTCGGCTCGCACTCGAGCACCTGGTCGACGCCCTTGCCGGTGAGCTGGAGGATGCTCGGCTGGCACATCGCCGGAGCGGGGATGGGCAGGAACGCGCTGTGCTCGCCGTTGTGGGTCGGCTTGAACTCGATGGGGATGACGATCTCGCCGTGTGCCGGCACCGTGTATTCGCCGGCCTCGAAGCCGGAGAACCTGAAGGCGTCGACATCGATCTCGCTGGAGATGTCGTCGACGCTCACCTTCCAGTCGAGGTCGGAGGAGTTGGAGATCTTGACCTGCTTCGTGAAGGAGGTCTGCAGGGCGACCGAGCCGAAATCGAGCGACTCGACCGGCTCGACGAGGCAGCCGCCCTTGACCGCGCGGCCCTTCAGGTCGATCACCAGCGCCTCGGAGCTGCCGTCGATGACGTTCAGCGTCAAGGTGCTCGCCCTATCGCCTTCGTCGCCCGAGGGCTCGAAGTAGAAGACCAGCTCCTTGCGGTCGCCGACCGTGAGGGTGAAGGGCTCGAACTGGTAGCGGAAGGCGCTGTCGAACCCCTCGGCCTCGGTGACGGTCTCGACCCGGAAGCTGCCGCGGCCGTCGTTGCGCAGCAGGACCTTGCGCTCAAGACGGCTGCCGACGAGCACAGGGCCGAAGTCGACCACGGTCTCAGTGACGAGATTCACCTCGCCGCTGGCGCCGTACTCCTCGATGACGGGGATGCCCGCAGCGGGGCGGAAGACCTCCTTGTCTTCGCAGCCCGCGACGAGCGAGGCGGAGAGGAGCACCAAAAGGAACAGAGAGCACTCGCGTAAACGCATGACGACTCCGGGGTCGAGCGGCCAACCAAGTCTCGAGAACGACACAGGATAGCTTGGGAGGTCAACCCGCCGCTACCCTGCGCTCGCCCGGCGGGCCGCCTCCTGTGGCCCAAGCCTGCCACAAGCTTGGCCAACCCGGCCGTGTCGGGTGACAGGAAACGCATTTCGCGCTCTGATGCCCGGCGATGCCGCGCCTCTGCTCCACCCTTTTCCTGGCCTGTGCTCTGCTGCTGACGCCTACGGCTCGCGCCGAGGGCCCCTGGCGCGTCGGCAAGCACCTCTCGGGGTTGCGCACCCGCGACGATACCCGCGTCGCGCTCTATCGGTACGTGCCCGACGGAGGCCCGCGGGCGAGCCGGGGCCGGGTGCTGCTCTTTCCCGATGTCGGAATGACCCACCGCGTCTACGACGTGTTCGGCCGTGGGCTTGCGCCCTTCCTGATGCGCCGCGGCTTCGAGGTCTTCGTCGTCGAATACCGCGGGGCGGGCGCCTCCGAGGTCCCGCTTGGCGGCTTTGACTTCGAGGCGCTCGTCGAAGGCGACGCGGAGGCTGCCTTCGCCCAGGCCAGCTCCGGGCACGAGCGCATCTTTCTCGGCGGGCTCGGCCTGGGCGGCACCATCGCCTTCATGCTCGCCGGGCGCCACCCGGAGCAGGTCTCCGGGGTCGTCGGTCTGCAGGCGGCGATCACCCTCGACGTCCCCAACGAGCCGGTCGCCGAGGCGCTCGGGCGGCTCGAGGAGGCGGGACCATGGATCGACCTGTCAGCGCTCCTGCAACGGCCGCTGTTCTACGGGCGCTCCTGGTTCGAGGTGATGCTCGCCTCCGACCGCTCGATCTCCGCGCACGAGTTGGCCGAGCTGCGGCGGCTTACCGTCTCGCGCGTGCCCCGGAATCTGGTCGCTCAGCTCGGCGGCTTCATGAAGGCCGGGGCGATCACGGTCTCTGGCGAAGACGTCCGCGCGATAGCCGGGCGGTATCCCGGACCCAGTCTTCTGTTGTTCGCCCCGCGCGACAACTGGATCCACCCCGAGTTCTCGACCCCGCTGCGCGATGTTCTGCCCGGCCGGACGCACGTGCGCGTGCTGAGCCTGGTCGAGGGTGCGCTGCTCGACTACGGTCATCTCGGCATGCTCTTCGGCCGCTGGTCCCGGCTGGACGTGTACGACCCGGTGCTGCGGTTCTTGAAGGCGGAGGCGCGAAGGCAATGAGGGCGCTCGGCCTTTTTGCCGCGTCGTTGCTGGCCTGTGGATGTGCGCTCGTGCCGCTCTATGCGGAGCCGCTGCCGCCCGAGGCCGAGAGGATCACCGCTCGCACCGGCGACGGCTGGAACATCGCGCTCGTGCGCTATCGGCCCCGGGGCGAGGCGAATGGCCTGCCGCTGCTGCTGTGTCACGGGATCAGCGCCAACGGCAGGAACATGGATCTCGACGCCGAGCACAGCCTCGCCCGCTGGTTCGCCGCGCAGGGCCGCGACACCTTCACCGTCTCGCTGCGCGGCGGGGGTGACTCCGACCATCCGGCGCCGCGCGAGGGGCGCTCCTACCGCTACACCATCGACACCTTTGCGACCGAGGACCTGCCCGCGGCCATCGGCAGGATCTCGGAGCTCACCGGGTCTGCCAAGGTCGACTACATCGGGCACAGCATGGGGGGCCTGGTCGGCTACATCTATCTGGCGCGCGGCGGCGCGGCCATCAACGCCGCGGTGACCCTCGGTTCGCCGGCCCGTTTCGCGCTCGGCGAGATGAACGAGCGTGTCCTCAGAGAGATCGGCAAGAGCGTCGCCCGCAACATCGACACGGTCGACATGCCGACCATCGCCCACGCGGTCATGCCGCTGCACGGCTATATCAAGGCCCCAACCGATTACCTGCTCTACAACCCGGAGAACGTCAGTCGCGAGCTGTGGCAGCGCTTCATCGCCGTGGGCCTGGGCACCGTCTCCGGAGGAGTACTGCGCCAGTTCGGACTGTGGATCCGCGAGGGCGCGATGCTCTCGGCCGACGGCGCGCTCGACTATCGCGCGCTGCTTGGCCAGGTGCGCACCCCGGTCCTCGTCGTCGCCGGCAAGGCCGACCGCACCGCGCCCAGCCCCGCCGCCAAGGCCGGCTACGACTACCTCGGCGGGCCCAAGCAGTTCTTCGTCGCCGGCGAGGAGAACGGATTTCGCCACGACTACGGGCACGTCGACCTGATCATCGGCGAGCGCGCCGACGAGGAGCTCTGGCCGCGGCTGCTCTCGTTCCTCGATGAGCACACGCCCGCGAGCCCCTGAAGGCAGCAGCGGCCGTCTACCGCCTTCGCTCGAGCGGGCGAGCGCTTGCTTGAGGAGCGGGCTGCCCGTACGTTGGCGCCCTTTCCCCAAGCCTCGCCCCGGAAAACGCCCATGCCGTCGCAGACCAAGGTTCGCACACCGTCGAGAAGGCCCGAGAAGAAGGCGAGGGTGCTCGGCCTGGAGCTGGCCGAGCCGCGGCCGTTGGACCCGCGGCTCTTCGACCTGGAGGAGCACAGGCTCGCCAATGGCCTGACGGTGCGGCTGCTCGAGGACCGGTCGGTGCCGGCGGTCTCGTACTACACCTTCTTCAAGGTGGGCTCGCGCAACGAGCGGCCGGGCCGCACCGGCATCGCGCACCTGCTCGAGCACATGATGTTCAACGGGGCGGCCAAGTACGGCCCGAAGGAGTTCGATCGCGTGCTCGAGAGCAATGGCGGCCACTCGAACGCGTTCACCTCGCACGACCTGACCGCCTACTTCGAGGACTTCGCCGCCGAGGCCCTCGAGCTTGTCGTCGACCTCGAGAGCGACCGCATGCGCTCGCTCGCGCTGACTCCGGAGGCGCTCGCGAGCGAGCGCGAGGTGGTCAAGGAAGAGCGGCGCTATGCGGTCGAGAACTCGGTGCTGGGCCTGCTCGACGAGACCTTGCAGGCGCTCGCCTTCCAGGCCCATCCCTACGGCTGGCCGATCATCGGCTGGATGGAGGACCTCGACGCGATCACCCGCGAGGACTGCCTCGAGTTCTTCCGCACCTACTACGCGCCGAACAACGCCACGGTCTGGCTCGTCGGCGACTTCGAGTCCGGCAAGGCGCTCGAGCTTATCGAGCGCGCCTACGCGCACATCCCGAGCGGGCCGCCGGTGCCCCCGGCCGCGTCGACCGAGCCGCCGCAGCGCGGCGAGCGGCGCGCCGAGGTGCGCTTCCCGGCCCACGCCCAGGCTTTGGCCATCGCGTACAAAGCCCCCGCGGGAACCAGCGCCGACGCGCCGGCGCTCGACCTGCTGCAGTACGCGCTCTCGGCCGGTCCCGGCGGCCGGCTGGTGCGCAGCCTGGTCTACGAGAAGATGCTCGCCGCCAACCTCTTCGTCGACTTCACCTGGCACGTCGATCCTGGCCTGTTCTCCCTGCTCGCCGAGCTCAACCCGGGGGTCAAGGCCGACCGCGCGCTTCGGGCGGTCGACGTGGAGCTCGAGCGCGTCGTCGACAAGGGCCTGACCGAGTCCGAGCTGCGGCGCGCGAAGGGGCTGCTCCGTTCGCACCTGCTGCGCGAGATCGCCTCGAACAACGGGCGCGCCCACGCGCTTGGCACCAACGAGCTGTTGCTCGGCGACTGGCGGCGCGCGCTCGATCTCGTGCGCCTCTACGCCGAGGTGAGCAACGACGATATCCGCCGGGTCGCGGCCGACCTGCTGCGGCCCGAGCGGCGCAGCGTCGCCACCCTCGTTCCCGACCTCGCGCTCGCCGGAGGCGCCCATGACTGAGAGCGCTGCCCCTGAGCTCTCCCTCTCTTCGTTTCCCCTCCCGCCACGCCACGAGCGAGTCCTCGGCAACGGCCTGACGGTGATCGCCGCCGAGCGCGCCCGCGTGCCGCTGGTCGCGGTCTGTCTCGTCTTCAAAGCCGGCAGCGCGCGCGATCCGCTGGGCAAGGCGGGCCTGGCCGACTTCGTCGTCGAGCTGCTGCGCCGAGGCACCGAGCGGCTCACCGCCGATCAGATCGACGAGGCGCTCGAGGCGATGGGCGTCGATCTCCACCTCGAGACGAGCCTCGATTCGACCTACCTGATGGCCACCACGCCCGCCGAGCACCTCGCGCCGCTGCTGCGGATGCTCGCCGAGCTCGTGCAGCGGCCCGCCTTTGCGCCGGTCGAGGTCCGGCAGGCCCGAAAGCGCACCATCGCCAGGCTCGAGACCGAGCTCGACGAGCCGGCCATCCTGGCGGCCGACGCGCTGGGGCTCGTCGCGCTGCCGGGGCATCCCTATGGCCGCCCGGGCCGAGGCATCGCCTCGCAGGTGGCGACCTTCACCCGGGCCGATTGCGTCGGGTTCGCGAAGGCGCACTTCCGGCCGTCGCAGGCCATTCTCGCGATCGCGGGCGATGTACCCGCGGACGAGGCGCTCGCGCTGAGCGAGAGGGAGCTGGGACGTTGGCAAGGTGATGGGCAGGAGCTCGAGCCCATCCCCGTGGCGAGGCCGCTCGAGCAGACCTCCATCCTCCTGGTCGACAAGAAGGGGTCGAACCAGGCGCAGGTACGCCTGGCGAGCAGTGGCCCGGGAATCACCCAGCCCGATGCGCTCGCCGCCCGGCTCTCGTGCCAGGCGCTCGGGGGCGGGTTCACCTCCAGGCTCGTCGAGGCGATCCGCGTCAACCGCGGTCTCTCCTACGGCGTCTCCGGGTTTCTCACCGAGACCATCGCCGGCAGCCTCTTCGTCGTCGCCAGCTACACGAAGACCGAGTCGGTCAAGGAGCTCGTCGAGGTCGCGCTCGAGGAGACCCGCCGATACCGGCAAGAGGGACCGAGCGCCGAAGAGCTGCTTCGGGCCAAGCGCTACACGAACGGACTCTTCCCGTTGATGATCGAGACCGACGACTTGCTCGCCCGCGCCCTCGCCGGCCTGAAGCGCCTCGGGCGCCCCGACGATTGGCTCGAGGCCTACCGGGAGCGAGTCCTCCGGGTCGATTCCGAGCAGGCGCTCGAGACGGCGCGCCGGTACTTTCTCCCCGGGCCGTTCGCGGCCGCGGTCGTCGGGGAGGCGAAGGGACTCTCCAAGCCGCTGCGAGCGCTCGGGCGCCTTCGGGTGATCCCCGCGGAGAGCCTCGCCTGAGCCGGCGGCCTGTCGACTGCGGCACGCCTTCGACCGCTTCCGCCCACCTCACCTCGTCGCGGCCGGCGCGGCGTCTAGAAGCCGCTCGTCCGGGCTCGCCGCTCGGCAGGCCGGCCCTAGGGCAAGCCGGCGGACGCACTGTCCGTTCCAGGCGATCATCCGAGCCCGCGACTCGATAACTACCGGGACATCAGCGGGTTATGCCGCGCCTCGGCGGATCGGCAGTGTCGGGACCGCCTGCCTCGGATCCTGTCCGATCGCTCGCGCGAAGGCCCGCGGTGGTGGCGTCCGCGGTATGGGCTAGAATCGCCGGCCTTCGTTTCATCGAGAGGTCAACCGTGTACCAGCAACACCTCGACGCCCTCATCGCCTTCGCCAGCGGCGAGCAGTTCCAGCAGGAGCTTCTCCAGGCGAAGACCGAGTACTTCGCAGGCACCGGTGAGCTCTTCGAGGACGACAAGTCCTTCGAGCTGCGCATGGCCAGCTTCCTCGACTTCTTCGTCTTCGACTGGAAGCTCGCCGGCTCTGGCAAGACGCCCTCCGAGCTGTTCTTCGAGCAGTCGACCGGCCTGAGCGAGGAGGAGCAACAGGGGCTGCGCGGCCTGACCGAGACCCGGCACTCGTTGTGGGAGGTGCGCAAGCTCGCCAAGGCGAACGTGCGGCTGCGCGACCTGTTCACCGGCAAGGACATCGACGTCTTCGAGCGGCGCCAGCCGGCCGGGCTGAAGAGGGGCGACATCATCGAGGCCCGGCTGGTGCCCTACGACGGGCGATTGCTGTTCTCGAGCGCGTTCTGCTTCCATCCCGAGGAGGTCCGCAAGGTCATCCTCAAGGAGGTGAAGCGCCTCAAGAAGCACGAGCCCGACTTCGACCGCCGCGGCTTCATCTGGTCGCTCTCGAAGATGCGGCTCAAGCTCGAGCGCTACCGGAACATCGCCCCGGAGCAGATCTACTCGTTCGCCGAAAAGACCATCTGATCCGGAGGGCGCCGATGGCCCCCGTCGTCTACCTCGTCCGCCACGGGACGGCCGCACAGCACAGCCCCGACGGCGACTCGGGCCGGGTCCTGACCGAGGAGGGGAGCGCTCGCTTTTCGGCGCTCGCCCGCAAGCTGGCCGGCGAGCTGAAGGTCTCGCGCATCCTCACCAGCCCCTACGCCCGGGCGCGGCAGACCGCCGAGCTGCTCTCGAGCGCGGTCGGGGCTCCCGTCGAGGAGGCCCGCGAGCTCGCCTCCGGCGCCTCGAGCGGCACCGAGCTGCTGGCGCTGGCCCGGGCGAACGGGCAGGGCACGGTCCTCGTCGGGCACAACCCCGAGCTCACCGACGCGGTGCACCTGGCCTCGGGCGAGCCGGTGCGCGTCATCCCCGGGACCGTGGTCGCGGTCGAGCTCGACGAGGCCGGCGCGCGGCTGCTCTGGATTCGCGAGCCCTAGTCCCGCCCTTGGTCCCAGGGCGCGAGGCGTGCGGCCGGCGCTATACTGGCGCCGATGTCTGCGCCCGCTCCCGCTCCTCAAAACCCGCAGCCTTCCGGTCCGCCGCCGTTCGTCCGGGATCTCGACGTCCTGGTCCGGGCCCGCTATCCGCTCATCTACCTCGTCACCTGGGAGGAGCAGCGGCTCGACACCATCCTGCAGCAGATGGCCGCCGCTCACTCCAAGGACCTCTACTTCTGGTCGATAACCAAGGGGCTGCGAAAGGTGAGCGGGGCGCGCGCCTTCGCGCCGCTCGAGAACACGCACCAGCCGCCCGACGCGCTCGCCGCCATCGAGAAGCTCACCAATGCTTCTCTGGTCGTGCTCAAGGACTTCCACCCCTACCTCGCCGATCCCATCGTCGTGCGAGCGGTGCGCGAGCTTGCCCACGCGCTCAAGAGCACCTTCACGACGGTCATCATCCTGGCCCCCAAGCTCGACATTCCCCTCGAGCTGGAGAAGGAGGTGACAGTCCTCGACGTGCCGCTTCCGACCTCGCGGGACCTGTACGAGCTGCTGCGCGAGATCGTCATCGTGGTGCGCCAGGGCAACCGGGCGACGGTCGACCTGCGCAAGGACCACGTCGAGCAGATCATCAAGGCGGCCCTCGGGCTGACCCTGTCGGAGGCCGAGAACGCCTTCGCCAAGGCGATCGCGACCGACGGCCGGCTCGACGCCTCCGACGTCGCGCTCGTTCTCGAGGAGAAGCGGCAGGTCATCCGCAAGAGCGGCCTGCTCGAGTACTTCCCGCCCGAGGAGGACCTGCGCAACATCGGCGGCCTCGACAACCTGAAGGTCTGGCTGCAGCGGCGCGGCAATGCCTTCGGCGAGCAGGCCCGCCGCTTCGGCCTCCCCGAGCCCAAGGGCCTCTTGATGCTCGGAGTGCAGGGCTGTGGCAAGAGCCTGACGGCCAAGGCCATCGCCTCGCAGTGGCGCCTGCCGCTGTTGCGGCTCGACATGGGGCGCATCTTCAGCGGGCTGATCGGCTCCTCGGAGGAGAACCTGCGCAAGGCGATCCAACTCGCCGAGAGCGTCGCGCCGGTCGTGCTCTGGGTCGACGAGATTGAGAAGGGCTTGGCGGGCTTGGGCGGCCCGGGCGCGGGCGACGGAGGGGTGAGCGCGCGCGTCTTTGGCACCTTCCTCACCTGGCTGCAGGAGAAGACCGCGCCGGTCTTCGTCGTCGCCACGGCCAACAAGATCGAGAACCTGCCCCCCGAGCTCGTCCGCAAGGGGCGCTTCGACGAGATCTTCTTCGTGGACCTGCCGATGGAAGCCGAGCGGCGGCAAATCTTCGAGATCCACCTGCGGCGCCGCAAGCGCGACCCGAACGCCTTCGACCCCGCGGAGATCGCCCGCCTCGCCGACGGCTTCAGCGGCGCGGAGATAGAGCAGGCGATCGTCTCGGCGCTCTACGACGCGTTCGCCGAGGGGACCGACCTGCAGCAGCGCCATCTCGTCACCGCCATCCGCGAGACCGTTCCCCTGTCGACGACGATGGCCCACGAGATCGTGCGGTTGCGCGAGTGGGCGAAGACGCGGACGAGGCCCGCGTCGACCTTGCCGGTCGAGCCGAGGATGCTGGAGCCGGCCTCGGCGAGGGGGCGTGGATGAGCGAGCGGTTGATGCGCTTTCGCAACTTGGAGCGCGGACGCGCCCAGGATGCGGCGGCAGATCCGAACGCGGCCAAGGCCGGTCGTTTCGACGCGCTGGAGAGCCCTGCGGCGGCACCGGTGCCGAGCGGCGCGGCCGTCGCGGTCGACAGGTTCAGAGAACCTGCCCGGCGCGACCCCGGGCCGGGCTCCGGGCTGGAGCTGGCGGAGAAGAGGGCAGAGGACCAGCCGTTCGTCCGCTGTGCGGTCTGCGAGGCCGACAACAGCCTGCACGCCTCGAGTTGCACGAACTGCGGGAGCAGCTTCAACACGGCGGCCCAACGGGCCTTCAACGAGCGGCTGTGGCAGAAGCGTCGCGAGGAGGCGGCCCGGGAGGCCGAAGAGCTCGAGAAGCTGCACCAACAGCAGGCCGCCTCGCAGACCGGCCTCGCCGCGCAGCGACAGCAGGCGGCGGCGGCGCTCGCCGCACGTGTTGCGTCGGAGACTCGCATGCGGCTCGACGCCGAGGAACGGCGCGATGGGATGCTCGGCTTGGGGCTGCCGGTGTCCATGACCCGTGGGAGCTCGGGGCTGGTTCCGGCCAACCTCAAGACCATCGCCATCGCCGTGGGCATCGCGGTGCTGCTCGTCCTGCTCGCGATCCCCAAGACCCGAAGGGTCGTCTTCGTGGCGGGTCTGGCGCTTGTCGGGATCTACTTCCGCTTTCACTTCTGGAGGCGGCGCTAGTTCGCTGCTGCTTGCCCGCCGACCTGCAGGTGTGCGCGTCGCGACGGCCACGGGCATGTTGCGGAAGCCAGTGCTTTGAGGAGCAGAAGCGGAGACCGCACGGGCTGCGCCCATGATGAGGTTCAGGCCGGACATCGGGCCGACGCCCCGTCGAGCAAGTCATGGCGTTGGGCCGCGTGCCCTATTGACGCTCGTCCCACAGAACGTGACGGTGCCCAGCAGGTAGTTGAGGGTCGCCTCTCGACGGATTGACGGTCTTCCGCCTGAGAAGTGACGGTCGCCCATCGAAGTATTGACGGTCGGTCCCTAAGCTCTGGCGATTGCCCATCGAGGTATTGACGCTCCTCGACCTAAGTGATGGCGGTCGCCTATCGAAGTATTGACGGTCTTCTGCCTCATAATGACGGTGGCCTGTCGAAGCATTGACGGTCTTCTGCCTCATAATGACGGCGGCCCATCGGGGTATTGACGATCGTCCGCCTAGGAGTGGCGGTCGCCCATCGAAGTGTTGACGAGGGTCCGCCTAGGAGTGACGGTCGCCCGTCGGAGTATTGACGATCTTCCTGCCGAAGAGTCGACCGTCGTCCCTCCAAGCGGGCACCTCAGCTTCGGCTGCCAGCCTCTCAGGCTGATGGACGCCAAGGGGCGACGCTCTAGAACCGGTCGATGACCAGGTCGAGGTAGTCCTGGAGCCGCTGGGCGTCGCAGTCATCGAGCTCATCGAAGACGACGCCGATGCCTTGGGCCGCGATGACGAGGTTGTCGACCTCGGGGTGGTTGACGCGCTTGGTGCAGGTTCCGTAACGCGCGACCGCTGCCCGAACCACCAGCGGCTCGCCGCCGGGAAGCGGCAGGTGCAGGTCCATCCTCGTCCCCGCCGGAAGCTGCGAGTCGATCTCCAGGAATCCGCCGGTGAGCGAGAGATTGATGAGGTCGGCCCGATACGGCTGGCCGCCGAGGACCGCCTTGACCACCAGTTGCACCGGAACGCGCTCGGCGCGGCGAAAGTCACGCAGCTCCATTGCCCTACCGCAGAGCGCGCGCGCTCGGGAAGCGCGCGTTGCTCCTGGAAAACGAAGAGGCGAGCCGACGGCTCGCCTCTTGGTGTCTTGGTGACCGAAGCCCGCTCGAGGGCGGCCGAAAGGTTGCGCCGGGCGCAGCGCCATGCGCCCCTGCCAACCGCGACCGATGGCTCGCATTCGGGCAGAACCGGGGCTGTCGACTCTCGACTGCCGCCTAGAACTTCTCGGCGATAGACGACACGACGGGGATGCGCCAGCGATTCGGCTCGAAGGCTTTGACGATGCCCATGATGGTGAGCACCAGCAGACCGAGGTGGCCGAGGCAGCCTACGAACCAGACGAGCCAGCCGACGATCGGGATGAACCCGAGCATGGAGGCGGCGATCGCCCAACCGAGCCAGACGAGCGCGAGCGCGAGGCCCTGCTTGGCGTGCCACTGCACGTACGCGCTGTCCTTGACCGTCAGCAGCGGGATGAGCGCGAGGATGCCGAGATAGGCGAGAACCAACATGATCTTGTCCTGATCGCGGATCACGTCGCCCCCGGGCACGGAGGCTTCGGCGGGCGGGACCGTCTGCATTGGCGTATCGCTCATGAGTGCTCCCCTTGTGGCCGTAAGGTGCCAGAGATGGGAGCGATTCTGTACCGAAGTGGGCAGCACAGTGTCAAGCTCGCGACCGGCCAGGCGAGGCCCTGGGCGACGGCTCTATCGCGCGCCCGCAAGAGCGCTCTGCCGGCCCCTTGGCCCGCAGACCGATGAGGCGCCACAGCGGGTAGCGCTTAGGATTCTCTCCTTTAGAGAGGGACGCGCCCGTCGCCCGGCTCGCTGGGCTTGGGCTGCGGCTCGGCCGGCTCCTCGTCGGGGGTCATCTCCTCGAGCTCTTCGCGCGTGATGCCCATGCGGTCGAGCATCTTGCGGTCGACCTGCAGCGGAACCTCTTCGGAGATCGCTATCTCGATGCAGATAGCGCCCGCGGCGGGCAGCTCCAGCCGCTTGTCACCCTGGGCGAGGAAGATGCGACCCTGCGAGGAGAGGGGCTCGATGTCCTCGATGGCAACGCGCTCGACCTTGCCGCCGAGCGAGCTGATGGCCGAGCGCACCGCGTCGGTCGGGTGCGGGGTCGAGTCCTCCTCCTCGCGCAGACGCGCCACGATCGCCAGGGCCTCGGCCTGCTCGACGAACACGGCGAGGATCGGCTCGCCCTCGTCGGGAGCGAGCAAGATGGCGTTGAGCGCCCCGTCCTCCGAGGCCACCACGGCCATGACGTGGACCTCGGTGCTGCCCTCGGCTGGCGCGCTCGCGTCCGAGCTCGTCGCCCAGGTCGAGGTGAGAACGATGCCGAGCGCGGCCAGAAGCGACGCGGCGACGACCTGCCCGGTCCTGAGCACTTGCCCCCCTCGCGCGGTCTCGGCTCTCGCGCCCACTTCAACGCTAAGTTGGAGAGTGCCCATTCGGCAGACACGCCCATCTTGCTGGCCGGAGGGCGGAAGCGGGGGCAGGGGCGTGGGCGCCGAGGGCTGAGGCGTCGCGCTCGGGCAAACGAAGGCTCAGTGAGCCGCGGCCTGTCGAGGCCGCCGCGGCTCGAGCCCTCGCTGCAGCCGGAGAGGAGGAAGCAGGTACCCGAGTGCGCCCGGCGGCCTGTCCGGTCAGCGGCAGGCGCGAGGCAATCCGCTCTCCGGGCTTCCGAGCACTCGCGGCCGATGGAGGGGGAAGCCTTGGCGCGGGGAGGGGCGTGTTGCAAGGGGCGAAGCAGCCTCAATAATCCTCGTCGTCCTCGTACTCCTCTTCGGGGTCGTCGAAGAGCTCCTCCTCCTCCTCTTCGTCCTCGTCTTCTTCCTCTTCGGGCTCGACGTCGTAGGGAGGAGGCAGGTCGTCGCTTTCGACCGCGAGGCTGACCTGGAACCGCTTGCTCAGCGCGGCGGTCTGCTTCACCAGCTCGCCGAGCGCGTTGCCGAAGTCATCGACGAGCGCTTGGGGCGCCTTCGCGTCGCAGTTCGGGCACTTGATGGGCTCGTTGCCCTCGATAAGCTCCGTCGCGTCGATCTCGAAGCTCGCGTCGCACTTCTGGCAGGTCAAATCGATCATCATGCTGCGTCCTCGGACACCCTCGGTGAGATGAGGAAAATGGAAGGCCGCGATTATGGTGATGGCCCGAGACCTGTCAACGAAACGTGCCGCGCGGCCAAACCTCGGTGCCGCGGGCCTGTGATAGAAGGCGGCGCATGCATCCGACGCTCCTCCACGCGGTGTTCGAGAAGGCCGAGGCGCTCGCGAGCCGCCCGGTGCTCTGGCGCAATTCCGGCAGCGCCTACCATCCCTTGCTTTGGCGCGACTTCGCGACGCGGGGGCGCCGTTGCGCCCGGGGGCTGCTGTCGCTGGGGCTCGAGCCGGGCGCGAACGTGTGCGTCCTCGGTACGAGCGAGTGGCCCATCGCGCTTCTCGGGGTGATGGCGGCAGGCGGCGCCCCGGCGCTGCTCGACGAACGCTGGCCCGACGCGGTGCTGCTGGCCGCAATCCGGCGCACCGGGGCGCGGCTGTTGCTCGTCGAGCGCGACTATTTCGCCCGCGCCCAGCGGCTCGAGAAGGCCGTCGCGGGGCTGTGCGCGTGGGGTATCGGTGACGGCACGACCGAGGCGCCGAGCCTCGAGGCGGCGCTGGCGCGGCCCGACGCGGCGAGCGAGTCGGCGGTCGACGAGCGGATGGCGGCCCTGACACCCGGCTCTCGAGCCGCCGTCCTCTTCACGAGCGGCACGACGGCCGAACCGAAGGCGGTGGCGGTCTCGCACCAGAGCCTCCTCTGGACGACCGAGAAGCTCACCCGCGTCCTCGGCTTCGGCGAGGCCGAGACGGTCCTCAGCCTCCTGCCGCCCGCCCTCGCCGCCGCGCAGACCGTAGGACTGCACCTTGCGCTGCGCCACGGCGCACAGATCTACCTGCCGCGCTCCGGGGCCCGGCCCATCGATCTGCTGCGCGAGGTGCGGCCGACCGTCGTGCTCGCGCCGCCTCGCGCCTGGGAACGGTTCGCGCGGACCGTCGAAGACCGCTTGTCGGCCGAGCCGCCCAAGCGCCAGAAGGTCGAGAGGTGGGCGCGCGGGCTCGCGCTCGAGCGCAACAGGCGCGAGGCCGAGCAGCAGAGTGTCGCGCCCTCGCTGGCGGCCCGATGCCGGCTGGCCGCGACGCTGGTACACGATCCGCTCAAGCTGTCGCTCGGATTGAACCGGACCCGCCTGCTCGCCTGTGTCGGCGGGCCGGCCGGCGAGGGTGTCGGCGAGCTGTTCGCCTCGCTCGCCGCGCCGCTCTACGAGGTCTATGGCCAGGCCGAGACCTGTGGAGTCAGCTCGGTGCTCGTGCCCGAGGCGGCGGTCCTCGGCACGCAGGGCCGGCCGCTCCCCGGGCTCGAGGTGCGCCTGTCGGACGAGGGCGTCTTCTCGGTGCGCGGCGGCAACGTCTGTCTCGGCGCGCTCGAGCAGGGCGAGGGGCGGCCGTTGGCCGACGCGGACGGGTGGTGGAGGACTGGGGATTCGGGACGGCTGAGCACACAGGGCCTGCTCGAAATCGACGGCCGGGTAGAGGAGCTCCTCACCCGCCGCGGCGGGGCGAAGACGGCCCCGCGCCGGCTGGAGGAGCGCCTGCGGCGCATCCGCCTGGTGCGCGACGCGATGATCGTCGGGGAACAGGGGACCGGTCTTGCGGCGCTCCTGACGCTCGAGCCGGACGCGGCGGCGCGGTTTGCTGTCGAGCACGCGCTGCCCGACGAACCGGCTCGGTTCATCGAGAGCTCGGTGGTCCGCGGGTGGATCGCTCAGCAGATCGACCAGGTGAACCGGGAGCTGAGCGAAGAGGAGCGGATCGTGGACTTTGCCCTGCTGCCCGAGCCCTTCTCAGTCGCCGCCGGCGAGCTGTCTTCCTCCGGCGCGCTTCGGCGCGAGGCGATCGCGGGCCGCCATGCGAGGCGCATCGCAGAGCTGTGCGCCACGGCCCGGACCCGCCCGCGCCCGTTGACAGCTTGAGGGCCGCGAGGCTACCAAGCCGACCATGTTGCGCTGTCCGACCTGCAAGAAGCCCGTCCCGCCGCGCGCGCAGAACGAGTTCTTCCCGTTCTGCTCCGAGCGCTGCAAGCTCGTCGACCTCGGCAAGTGGCTCGACGGCGACTACCGCATCCCGGGCCGGCCCGAGGAGAGCGAGGACGGGCTGCCGCCCCTGCCTCCGAAGCAAGATGGCGAGTCTTCCTAGAGTCTTCATCTCACGGGTGCTCCCGCCCGAGGCGCTCGCGTTCGTCGAGGGGCGCGTCGAGATCGTCGCCGGGCCGCAAGAGCGCCCGGCCACCCGCGACGAGCTCGTCGCCGGCCTGCGCGAGGCCGACGCCTTCGTGCCGATGCTCTCCGATCGCGTCGATGCGGCCCTGCTCGAGGGGGCGCCGCGGCTGAAGATCGTCGCCAACTACGCGGCGGGCTTCAACAACGTCGACCTCGCGGCCGCCGAGTCGCTCGGCGTCTGGGTGACCAACACGCCCGAGGCGACGACCGACGCCACCGCCGATCTTGCGATGGGGCTGATCATCGCCGCCGGGCGCCACTTCCTCGACTCCGAGCGGTTCTTGCGCGAAGGCCGCTTCGACGCCTGGTCGCCGACGCGCTTTCTCGGTCTGCTGCTCTCGGGGGCGACCCTGGGCATTGTCGGCATGGGGCGCATTGGAAAGGCGCTCGCGCGCCGGGCGGGAGCGTTCGGCATGCGCGTCGTCTACCACTCGCGTCGCCGCCTGGCACCAGAAGAGGAGCGCGCGCTCGAGGTGAGCTCGATGCCGCTCGACGAGCTGTTGAGCCTGAGCGAGGTGGTCTCGCTGCATTGTCCGCTGACCGAGCAGACCAGGCACCTCATCGACGCCCGCGCTATCGAGCGGATGAAGCCTGGGGCCCTGCTCGTGAACACCTCTCGGGGCCCGGTCGTGGACGAGGAGGCGCTCGCCCGCGCGCTGCACGAGGGCAGGCTCGGCGGCGCGGCGCTCGACGTCTATGAGCAGGAGCCGAGGCTCCACCCGCTGCTCGCCACCGCGCCGCGCACGCTCTTGCTGCCGCACGTCGGGACCTCGACGCTGCAGACAAGAACGAGCATGGCCGAGAAGGCGCTGGGCGACGTGCTGCGGGTGCTCGAGGGCAGGCCCCCTCGCTTTGCAGTCAACGCGCCGACGGCTCCGCGCTCCGGGGGCTAAGCCGACCGGCGCGCCGGTCGCGCGCTCGTTGCCGCCCCCGGGCGCAGCGGACTATCATCCGCCGCTTTTCCACCATGCTCATCGACCTGCACTGCCACCTGCTGCCCGGGATAGACGACGGGGCCCCCGATGCCCGTGAAGCGGTGGCGATGGCCCGTGCGCTCGTCGAGCTCGGGTTCGGAGCGGCAGCGCCCAGCCCTCATGCTGGGCGCGACTACCCGGGAGCCGAGGTCGCAGGTCGCAGGCTCGAGGAGCTCAAAGTGCTGCTCGAGGAGAACGGGGTCGCGCTGCCGCTCTTCCCGAATGCTGAGAACTACCTCGACGCCGAGTTCCTCGAGCAGGAGCTGGCGGGGAAGGGCAGGCACATCGGCGCGACCTGCTACGTGCTGGTCGAGGCGCCGTACCAGACGCCGGTGCCGACGCTGCCTGAGCTGGTCTTCCAGCTTCGCCGCAAGGGGGTGCGCCCGGTGTTCGCCCATCCCGAGCGCTGCGCCGAGTTCCAGGGGCTGGGCAGGGCCGAGGCCGCGGTGCGCGGCGGAGCGCTGCTCCAGCTCAACCTCGGCAGCCTCTGGGGCCGCTACGGGCGCTCGGTGCGCAAGACCGCGCGCCGGCTGCTCGAGGCGGGGCTCTACGCGATAGCCGCCACCGATCTGCACGAGTCCGACGACGCGGTCCGCTGGGGCGCGCTGGCGCTGCGCGAGCTCGAGCACGAAGCGGGGGCGGCGGCCGTGCGGCGGCTGCTCGACGAGAATCCGGCGCGCATCCTGCGCGGAGAGGAGTTGGGAGAATGAAGGCCGCGACGAACAGGGCGCTCAAGGTGCTCGCGAGCCTGGTGATCAGCGGCTTTTTCATCTGGCTCACCCTGCGCGGCACCGACCTGCGGCAAGTCTGGCTCGCGTTGAGGAGCGCAAACTACCTCTACCTGGTCCCCTACATCGGGGTCGTCGTCGCCATCCATTTCCTGCGGGTCGTCCGCTGGGGCATCCTCCTCGAGCCGGTCGGCAAGCCCAGCTTCCAGAAGCTCAACAGCGCCGGCGGCATCGGGTTCATGGCCTTGGTGGTCATGCCCTTCAGGCTCGGGGAGCTGGCCCGGCCGCTGCTCATCGCGGAGAAGGGGAAGATCCGCCGCAGCGCGGCGATGGCCTCGGTCGTCGTCGAGCGGGTGGTCGACGGCATCGCCATGGCCCTCGTGCTCATCGTCGCGTTGCTGTTCAGCACCCCCGCGACCAAGAGCGAGGCAACCCTGACCTGGGTGCGAGGTGGCGGGCTTATCGTCTTCGCCGCGTTCTTCGCGCTGCTGGTCTTCTTGGTCGTCGCGTACGTCAAGCGCGAGCTCGCGGTGCGCGTGGTCGACCGACTCACCAGGCCCGTGTCGGCCAAGCTCGCCCAGAAGCTCGCCGGGATGCTCGATGCCTTCATCGGCGGGCTGAAGGTGGTGCCCGACCGGCGCAAGATCGCGTTGTTCTTCGTGCTCACCGCCGTCTACTGGGGCATCAACGGCTTCGGGCTTGCGCTGCTCGCCCGTGGCTTCGGACTTCAGCTCGAGCTGGCCGCGGCTTTTGCGGTGCTCGGGGTCCTGGTCGTCGGGGTCATGATCCCTGCCGGCCCGGGGATGCTGGGCACCTTCCAGGGCGCGGTGATCGTGGGGATGCAGCTCTTCTTCCCGGAGCCTGCGAGCAACGCGGCCATCCAGGCCTATGCCTGGGTGCTGTGGGCGGCGCAGTTCGGGCAGCAGGTGCTCTTCGGGCTCTATTTCCTCGCGCTCGGACAGGTCTCATTCGGCCGTCTGTGGGATTCGAGCTCGATCGAGGACGAAGAGGAGCCGGCGGACGCACAGCCGGTGCTCGGCCCGGCCGAAGGCCCTTGATACTGCGGCCCAGAAGCTCGGTGACGTATCTTCGTACGCCTTCGCGGCCGCCCGGAGCTCTTGAGGCTCCTCTGCATCTCTCAGCTTACTGGCAGCTTGCTGGCGGCTCCCGGAATCGCTCGGAGCCGTTGCCCGCGAGGTGGCGCGGCTCATGAGCCGGGCAGAAAAGCGCAAGCCCGCCGCGCTGAGGAGCGGGCGGGCTTGGCTGCGGATCGCGAGGAGAAGGCGAGCTACATCTGCTCATCGAGCCAGCGGATGATGGCCTCTTTGACCCCTGAGCGGTCGCCCGTTTTGCTTCCGCCGGCGGGCCGGGCAGAGAGGGCAAACCGCGAGGCGAACTCAAGAGCAAGCTGCCCGCTGGCCACCTGGTCCCATGCGCTACTGTCGGGGACGTCCTGCTCCTGGCTCGCCTCGGCAACGGCGACCGCGACGCTGTTGGTGCTACTCATTCGACCTGTCGTCCTCCAAAGCACCTGGCTCGGGTCGGTTCGCTGCTCCGTACTTCCGGAGAAGGTCCTGAACCGCCTCGCGCAGGTACTCACTCTGGGTCACCCGCGTCTTCCGCGAAAGGTCGCGCAGCTTCTCTGCGACCGACACCGGAACCAGCACGTGGGTGGCCACCTCTTCTGCCGTCTCCTTCATCCTGCTTCCTCCCAGCAGCCCAAGAGAAACGACAACACGGTGCTACAGGCTGCTACCGAGGATGCCGCAGCGGTGAAGGATGTCAAAAAGTCGGCCTGCTGCTACCCGAGTTTGACAGTCGTTCGGGGCGACAAGAAGCACGACCCGAGTAGTTTCGC